>Ga0116163_1002640_pt1 | contig 10365 bp, 9 predicted proteins | sample AD_UKC107_MetaG_FD_89889 | JGI IMG/M metagenome (GOLD analysis project Ga0116163, IMG submission 89889) | Active sludge microbial communities of municipal wastewater-treating anaerobic digesters from Hong Kong - AD_UKC107_MetaG | ecosystem: Engineered > Bioreactor > Anaerobic > Digestate | place...
TCCCATTTTCCGTAATGAGGTTATTTCTGATCGTTGCTGTTATGTCAGAAACATAAACGGCAGCGATAGGGGCATCCTTTCTAAGAGAAACCTTTCCGCCTCCTTCTGCACCGGTTATCGTAAATCCTTCGATAATGACCTGAATAGGAACATCTCTTGAGGTACTTATGTCTGGTTCTGGGGATATGATTGCAATAGCACTTCCGAGAGCATCGCCATCGATAATCGTTGTTTCACTTGCCAAGTCCGTACTCCTGAGGTGGATTGGTTTTGAGATTGTGATGTTTTCGACGTAAATCCCTGGCCAAACGGTGATCGTGGACATTTCATCAGTACTGGCACTGGCAACTGCATCAGCGATCGTCTCATGCCAGGTGGTTTCCGGTTGAGCGGACCTACCATTTCTTTCTCTGCTTACAGACAAATCATTAGGCAGACTATACAACTTGACAAACTTTGTCGGATTGATGTCAATGGCATATTCTTTTTCATCTGGTGCTCCTTCCTCAGAAGTTACAACGAGTGTGGCATCCTCTGTCAATTGAGCATCATCAGCAAGTGGGTTCTCTTTACTGGAACTACTGTTGTAGATAATGTGGATCTGATTGGAACCGTCCGCTGATTCAATATTCGCCAAAACGGTTGCAACCGTTGTATCACATGCTACCAAGAGTGATGTTGCAGAGCCGGTGGTCTTGAACTGGATAAGTTCCGGATTATCTCCAGTCAGGTTAAAGTCAGTATTTGTTGAGGGAATATACTCAAAACAAATATCCCTTCCATTCTCGTCAGCTTGCCGATTTCTTTCCGATGAACGTATCTCTTGCAACATGTTGCCTTCATAGGTGTTATCACTTGCCGGGAGTGTGTTGCCTTCCACATCGTTTACCGTTACATTCGGGTCGACATTTGGATAGTTATCTCTTTCCCATTTTTCATTGTCAGCGTTTAAAACATCCATATTTAGGTATATATAAACCCCGGCGCCATTGACAGCCGTGTTATATTTAATTTCGTTGTTGTACAAAACAGGAGAAGCTTGTGCTGTAAGATCTACACGAACAGAACTGGACCTCATTGGTGATCCAATACAAATTCCCCCACCGTTTCCATCACTTGTATTGTAACTGATGGTATTGGCGTATATTTCAGGACTACCGAAAGCAACGCAAATCCCAGCGCCACGAGGGTCATTTTCTATACTTCCTCTTTCCATGCTGGTAAAGTAACTTCCAGTATAGATGTTATGACTGATGGTATTATCATGGATTTTAACCTCTGCACTCTGTGCATTGACATAAATTCCTCTTGCTCCTCTATTAGAAGTATCCGTTCCGTTTTTGGTGATGATGTTGTTTCTAATTTCGGTGTTCATGTTGTTAACGATGATACCGGCAGCAATTTCCGCTGACCGATTTCTTTCTCCGGATGAATAAACAGCCCCCATGGCATTGGTAATGGTAAAGCCTTCTATTGTAACTGTACCTTCCGGGCTGTAACTTCTTTCTGAAGCATATTCTTCAGAACCGATGGTAACCACAACCAATTCTTCATTTCCATCGATGATGGTGGTGGCCTGTACGGTTTCACTGGCCGGATCGGAACTCATGAGGTGAATGGGTTTGTCAATCGTGAGTGACTCTTTGTACCTTCCCGGCCACACCATGACCGTGGCTTCGTCTTCGGCGGCATCAATCGCCGTCTGAATGGTGTCATAATTCCATCCAATATCTTTTACCACCCAGATGACCTTCAGGTTATCCGTGCTCACCAATTTGTTCTGGAAGCTTTCCAGGTAAGCGCCGTCTGTGGACTGAATGGTTCCACGGGTATAACTCACATGGACTTGATTGTTTTTACCGATGGGATATTTCAGGGTTATTATGATGTGTTCTGCCTCGTCTGTTTTCAATTCTGCGGCTGTTATTTCATTCACATACCCGTTGACGAGGACTCCGAATTGTTCGTATTCTGTAGCTGTGGGCGCTTGCATGGCTTTGTCAAATCCCAGGTCTATGGTTTGACCGTCGCTGTTGATGATCGCCGTGTTTAAAATGGGTTTTTGCCCCGGAACTTGGTTGGTTACCGGTTTGTCTGTATAACTTTCCAGGAATGAACCATCTTGAGCCTTTATGTTTCCTTGTGTGTAGTCAATGGTGATTTCATCTGTGGTTTGTACCGGTGTTTCCAAACTCAACAGGTATTGATTGTTCGTTCCCGGTTTGAGTTCTATTTTGGTTGTTGTAAGGGTTTCTTCTTGTCTGTTATTTTGGGCCGTATCGCTATTTTTTTTCACAGTATATTGATTGTGTTTTCCCGCAGGATCAGCCATGGCTTTATCATAAGTGAGTTCAATTTGTGTGCCTTCCCGGTTGGTAACGGCATGGGTTTGTGTAGGCGAAGGAATGATATCGGTTTTAAAGGTCCATACGCCACTTTTTGTGGTGTTTCCATTTTGGGTGTTAACCGCTTCCACTTGCCAATAGTAAGTCGTATTCCCTTGTAACGCCTCCTGGATTTGGTATTGTTGCTGGTCGAGATCTTCTTTAGCCAATGAAATTGTTTTGGGATTAGAGGAGAGGTAGACACTATAAGTGATGGTTTGGTCGTTTTTGTCGTGTTCCCATTGAAGCAATGGCAGGTCTAAGGCATTGATGGCTTGACTGCCATCGGCGGGTGATGGGGTATGTGGAATGTCCATGCCATCACTTTCGGTCATGAAAGATTGGGTTTGGGTCCGTGTGGCTGCTCCGTTATCGTCTTTAACCAGAATAAACCAGTAATAGGTTCGCCCCTTTTCTATTCCAGCTGGTTGATAACGGGTTTGTTCTATACCTTCAACGGTGACATTTCGGTTGGTATTTCTAACGATATCGATGTAGACGTAATATTTAAAGAGGTCTCCATCCGGGTCTGTGCTGGCACTCCAACTGAGAGTAACATCGGTAGCTACGGTTGTGGCACCATCCGTGGGACCAATCAGTTCTGGTTGAGTAGGGGGTCTGTTCCCGGTTTTGACTCCTGAACTTCCCACCACACTGGTTTGGCTGGCATTGTTTTGAGCAATGATCACCCAATCGTAAAAGGTTTCACTTTTCATGTTTTGAAATCTATGAATGGTGTCGGTAGTATGGGCTGTGGTAGCAGGTTCTATTCTTGATAACCATCTGACAAGATCTTGTTCATTTCTACTTTCCGAAAAGGTATCTTTTTCATAAACGTTGATCGTGTACTGGATTATATTAGATGGATTTTGTTTATCTTCATACGCCGGCCAGTCTAAGGTAAAGGAAGTGTTTTCCACTTGTGAAATGATGAGTACAGGATCGGGGGGGAGTTCTTCGGGATCAGCCGGTTGGGGGAGGCCTTCTCCATTAATGGTGAAGTTCCAAACGGGTGAAGGCGTTTTATTTCCTGCTATGTCTCTTGCAGTTACTTGCCAGTACCAAACACCTTCAGACAAATTGGGCATAAGGAAGTAATTTTCTTTGGTTTCGTAGTAATTAGGATCGTCAAGCCCTTCTATACTTTTGGCAAAGTTGACAATATATGTAATGTCTTTTCCCTCGGGATCAACACTCTTTGTCCATTTGGCATAGAAGTTGTTTTCATCTACCAGTTCACTCAAGACGGGGTAAATATTGATAACCGCACTGGGAGGGTTATCATCGCCAATGGGGGGAGTAACTTTTTGCCTGACACACGCTGTGAAAATAAGCATGATGATGACGAAAACAACCGTCATAAGTGATAAAAGATGTTTGTTTCTTTTCATGATTTCAACTCCTTAGAATGTTTTTCCTGTTGTTAAATAAATAAGATAGTGTAAAGAAATAGTTCTTCCTAGAATTTTATCATATCTTGAATTAAAAATAATCTTTTAACAAGTCATTGATGTAAACAAATGAACTTGTGAACAGTTAAAAATTTTTTAATTTTATTTAAAAATAATATAGAAATAGTAATCAAAGAGACGATTTAAGACGCACCTAAAAGGCATAACAAGTGAATAACGGATAAAAATTCATAGTAAAACCCCATTCGATCGGTTTTTATATACACTCGGTGACTAATCAAGGACTCCCTTAATGACAAGATACAAAAAGAGAATTAGTTAAATTTTCCCCTCGTTGGCCTTTTCAACCTACCCTCTTTGAAGCATAGATTTCGATTTGAGTACCATAATCAAATAATCCAATGCCTGTCGCCAATAGATCGATTCATCGGACATTCGAATGTAAGTTATGTCAAATCCCCAAACTTCGTTTTTTGAGTCACGACGTAACCTCTCAAAAGATACCGATAGGTTCTATGTTAAATATTTCGTTGGTTTGAATTCTTTTTAGAAAAAATTGCTATGATTCCCATCTGCTACGAATTTTGCCTTCTCTATTCCATTTTATTTTCCAAATACAATTCAACCGTTTCAGGAAAAAGAATGGAAAATCGCTTCTTTTGGTATGTAATTAACCCTTCTTCACTCAGCATAGAAATCGCACGATTAACGCTTCTTAATGCTATAGCCGCTTCATAGGAAATTTGTTTTTTGGTGAGTTGACCTTTTTTATTATAACTTAAAAAATATATAATAGGGTGAAAGGAGGGAAAAGATGTATTACGCTTTATCGGTTGTCACAGGAATGATCATATCCGTCATGATCATGATTAACGGTATGTTCGCCAATCATTCGGGTGTGTATACTTCTGCCTTTCTCATTCACTTATCCGGTTTTGCTGCCATTTCAATAAGTGTATTGATAAAAAGGGATTTCAACAAGTTATTTCGAACACGACTGCCTTTATACGCCTACACCGGCGGTGTCGTTGGGGTATTGACCATTCTGTTTAACAATATGGCGTATTCAAAAATAGATGTTTCGGCTATTCTGGCATTGACTTTGTTGGGACAGAGTGTCACTTCACTGTTTTTTGATCATTATGGTTTCTTAGGGATGCAGACGGTTCGTTTTAGTTTGAAGAAAATAACCGGTATCGCCTTTGTTCTTCTGGGTGTTTTATGGATGATCTCCCTGAACGATATGACCAAACTCGTTCCTATTATCTTGTCTTTTATCACCGGAATTACCATTGTCCTTTCAAGAACGATAAATGGGAAACTGGCTGTGGAAACCAATGTGAATGTCAGCACCTGGTTTAATTATTTAACCGGTACCATTGTATCTTTCCTGGTATTTTTATTTTTTGTGGGCAGTGAGCCACAACTCGTTTCCGCTGAAAATCCGCTTATCTTCACAGGTGGTTTGGTAGGCGTTTGTGCCGTCTTCATTACTAATGTTTGCGTCAGTAAGATCTCTTCGTTTTACATGACGCTTTTGCTCTTTGCCGGACAAATCTTTACCGGTGTCATGATTGACATCATCCTTTCTCAAAGCTTTTCTCCCAAAAACCTTATCGGCGGCATTATTATCACGATTGGATTGGCTTTGGACATGTGGGTGAATAAAGGAAACTCAAAAAAACCAGTAACTGATTTAAAAATAAATTAAAAAAAGCATTAATCCATTCAAATCTCATCAAATCTCAAAAAAGCGTACAGTCTAAATGAATACGCTTTTTTGAGGTTTGTTGATTTGATTTTGCTTATTATCTGCTTTCCCACTCTTTCAATGTAAACGGGTTGATTTTCTTCCGTAAACACCAACATATAAACAGAAAACCGGCGACGATGAAAACAACAGATAATCCTTGAAAAAAGCCATAGGGAAAATCTGAAAGGCTTTCTTTAAAAAAGCCGCTGATATTTTGAAGCAACAAACCAAGCCAGAAAAGCGGCATAAAAAAAACTAATCCTCTTTTTTTCATGATACACATCTCCTTAGTATCTTTTTAAAAGATAAAGCTTGATGAGAGCACTCACAAGCAGTTGAAAGACCGCACAACCAATCACAGAATAAAAAATGACAATGTTGAAATAACCGCCCACTATTCCTGCGAATAGCAGAATCACCGCATTGATAATCACCAGATTGCCACCGGCCTTCAATTTGATCTGCTGGCGTCTCTCGTCGTTTTCCCGGTTGTACGCAAGCCGGAGCTGCTTCTCATCCGTCATCACTTTTCTATACCGGATAATATGAACACTAAACAGTGCAATCATCGCCGTCAGCAATCCGTTTCTAAAACCGTCCATTATGCCTTCACTGAAGCTTTTACCTTCTCCGCCATTGATAAAGATCACTGCACTGAAGAACAGTATGATCGCTGCGGCGATAACGGCCATCGCCATCATCAATAGTCTGATTTTTAACGTTTTTTTGTAGTTTTCCATTATTCCAATTCCTCCACTTGTGAAAAGTCAAAGACTTCTTCGATTTGTTTTCCAAAAAAATGTGCAATCTTGTACGCCAAAACCAACGATGCGGTGTATTTTTCTGTTTCGATGGATGTGATCGTCTGCCTGGTCGTACCCACCTCATAGGCTAAATCAGCTTGTGACAATCGTCTTTCCTTTCTGAGTTCTTTAATCTTCGTTTTCAAAAGATCACCTCAAATTGCAATGCATGCTTTGCAGAGATAGTATAGCAGACTTTGCATTCTATGTCAAGCGAGCTTTGCATGTTTTTGGATTATGAAAACATTTTTTTAATAAGACAACTGAAATTGCTTTTTAACATCGAGGGGGCATCACATTCATTTGTAAAAAAAATCAGGCCATTCGTGAATTAAGGCCTGCTGAATAACTCATAGCCCTTACAAATAAAGATTTACAGAGCTTTTTTTCTGATTTAGCTGCATGGACTTTAAAAACAGTCCTTGAAGTTTTTGAGAAGCAAAACTTCTAAGGCGTGTTCCTCAACGCCAGCTCTACGGGCGGAATTTTTAGTTTTTCAGCAGGCCCTAATTATCCATTAAAATGCAGTTAATAGCGCAGTATGCTTCATCAGTTACACAATAACTTCTCCACTTTTGATAATGTTTGTACAAAATGATGTTGGATCATTATCAGATAACTTTTTATCTGAGAATGGGATTGCTTCAATTGATTCATCTATTCCCCAAGCGAGTTTAGAAAGAAATTGAAGTTCTTTCAGTTTATGATTCCCAAAATCAGGTGAAAAAACAGCCAAATCAATATCACTATATTCCCCAGGATTACCATTTACCCATGATCCATAGAGAATGACAGTGTTGATGGTAATATATTTCTTTAACTCTTCAATATATCTTCTTATATTTTTTATTATAAGGTTTTTATCTTTAACCATTTGAACAGCCCCCTTGTTCTTTCCATAAGCCTTTTTGTATAATCAGAATTTAAATCACATAATATTTCTAATTCCTGATCCGGATATCTTGACGCAATTTTTAGAGGATTTAACTCATGAATCAATTCAAGATGCTCAAAGGATATTTCTTCTTGTAATTCTGTCAATTTAATCAACCTTGCAAGATTGTGTATTCTTGGTGGCATCTCTTTCTCTCGCACTACAAAAATAGCTTTTAAGATTTTTTCGATACTCTGATGACACATAAATCCAACGTAAAGATACCTGCCAGAATCAAAGCAGTTTCCAAATCATATTCAGCAATTTCAATCCAATATTTTCTATTATCCATAAATTTATCCTTCTTTTGATTTTCTTATTATAGCATGATTCCACTGAATGAATATTCCGGACCGAAACAACCGCCATCTCCAAAAAAGGGGAAATCCCTTAAAAAAGCAAAAAATCAATTGGTCCCTATAGGGACAGTCTAAGGTGGACCCAAAAGGGTGGACAAAGTAGGGACGGAGGAATGCGTCCTTCAAGGATCATTTTGGTGATAATTGTTTGATCGTATCAACGCTTAAACTTTTATAAGAAAGAGTAAATTTTACGTCTATAGCATTAGAGAGAATAATAGTTGTAAAACTTTGTTAGGAGAGCGATTGAAATGAAAATAACCTTATTAATTGCAATAATCGTCATCATATCGATGATTTTTCTTTTTGCAAACAATACGAATAAAAACCAACAAAAGGAGAATGACATGGAAAATAACAGTCTAAAAGAGTCAGTCATCAACACACCGTATAAAGATCTTCAAACCATTTACTTCGCAGGCGGATGTTTTTGGGGTGTAGAAGGGTATTTCAAACGGGTTGAAGGGGTGGAACAAACGCAGGTGGGCTATGCCAACGGGTTGAGTGAGAATCCCTCCTACCGTGAAGTCATCAACGGTTCCGGTCATAGCGAAACCGTTAAAATTGATTATAACGAGAATGTGATTAGTCTGGAAGAACTCATCCTGCATTTATTGAGAATCATCGACCCCTATTCCGTTGATCGTCAAGGTAACGATGTGGGCAGTCAATACCGATCGGGTATTTATTTCACCACTCAGGAACAGCAATTACGAGTTAAGCGGGTCATAGAAGCTTATGAAGAAAAAGAAGGGCGTAAAACGGCCATTGAAATCGTTGAACTGCAACAATTCTTCGAGGCCGAGGCTTATCATCAGGATTACTTGGATAAAAATCCCTACGGATATTGCCACATCAACCTGAATACAGCAAACGAACCCCTGTTGGAATTTGATTTGAATCTGAATATTCCTAAAGACGATTCGCTCAAAAGCCAAATAGGCGAATTAGCGTATCAGGTCACTCAAAATGGCGCAACCGAAAGGCCTTACACCAGCGAATTCGATGATTTTTACCAAAAAGGCATCTATGTGGATGTCGTCAGTGGTGAACCCCTGTTTGTCTCCGATGACAAATTTCATTCCGGATGCGGCTGGCCAAGCTTCTCAAGACCCATCGATTCAGATGCCTTGGTGTATGTAGAAGACAACACACACGGTATGCAACGAATTGAAGTGAGAAGTAAAATCGCCGACTCCCATTTAGGACATGTTTTCAACGATGGTCCCAAGGACCAGGGCGGACTCAGGTACTGTATCAACGGGGCCGCTTTAAGATTTATCCCCTTTGAAGACATGGACCAAGCGGGTTATGGCGAATACAAGGTTTTAGTTCGTTGACCTGTGATAGACTATTTGCATAAAGCAGATGAAGGAGTGAAAGGGAGTGCGTGAGTCCCCCTTTTTTATGGCCGATAATATGAACTTTCAGCAAGCACTGTTAATGTGGTATCAGGTTCATCAGAGAAAACTGCCCTTTAGAGAGAGTGGCGATCCGTATCATATCTGGATATCCGAGATTATGCTTCAGCAAACACAGATGGACACCGTCCTTCCCTATTACGAACGATTCATGAAAGCCTTTCCCACGGTGTTTGACCTGGCAAAAGCCACACAAGAACAAGTGATGCGTCTGTGGGCTGGGCTGGGTTATTACTCCAGAGCTCGTAACCTTCACAAATGCGCTAAAGTTCTCGTTGATGAATTTCAGGGGCGATTTCCGGAAGACTACGCACAAGCGTTAAAACTGCCGGGAATCGGCCCTTATACCGCAGGGGCTGTGTTGAGCATTGCCTACAACAAAAAGATTCCCGCCGTGGACGGCAATGTTCTGCGTGTTTATTCGAGGCTTTTTAACAGTCATGCAGATATTGGAGAGGTTAAAAATAAAAAGGCCATCGAGAACAAAATCCGACAGCTGATCCCCGAAAATGCTCGGGATTTCAATCAAGCTATGATGGAATTGGGTGCCCTGATTTGCATTCCTAAAAACCCGAAATGTGAGATTTGCCCGATAAACAATTCATGCCAAGCCAAACAACTTTCAATACAGAATGAGCTGCCGATCAAAAGCAAAAAAGCAATCAATAAAAAGATACCGATTGCCGTGGGAATCATCCGACGATCTGATCAAATATTGATCACAAAAACCGACACACACCTTTTAAAAGGCCTTTGGGCATTTCCAACAGCTCAGGGCATCGATCAAGATGATGCCAAATCGAATTTATTATCCGCTTTGAAGGACATACCTATCGACATCAGAAAAATTGGCGATTCAAACAATGTTTTCACGCATATAACTTGGCAAATGAGTGTTTATGAGATCCAATACCCGGAAGCATTACAAGAGTCCTCAACACAGCCATACGATTCGGGGAACCGCATGAGTACAATAAAAGAAAAGCTTTGGGTGACAAAGGACGAGCTTCCTGACTATCCGATGGCAACCGCATTCAAAAAACTAATCAAATTTATTTAATCTGATCAAGCTGACGATGTATTTTCAATTTGCCTGATCATTTTAATCCCGCTGTAAAAAAGATAAAAAGCCACGATCATACATCCAACGGCATCTACATATTGGGTTACCGGATGGGATGGGGCTATCAAAACGGCCATCAAGGCCGTGACGACAGTCAGGTCTACGCATGACTTTGCCCGATACAAGTTGCGCTGTCCTTCGATCACCGCATCGGGAATCTCACGGTTCATGCTCCA
>Ga0116163_1002650_pt1 | contig 10345 bp, 9 predicted proteins | sample AD_UKC107_MetaG_FD_89889 | JGI IMG/M metagenome (GOLD analysis project Ga0116163, IMG submission 89889) | Active sludge microbial communities of municipal wastewater-treating anaerobic digesters from Hong Kong - AD_UKC107_MetaG | ecosystem: Engineered > Bioreactor > Anaerobic > Digestate | place...
AGAATAAAAGGCTTTAATGAAACTATTTTCATGGAGTGGGTTGGATGTTGATAAAAGTGTTATAAAAAAAATTATTCAAATCTCTATCTCGAAAGTAAAATCTTAAGATTCCTGGGAATCACTTTGTACCATTCATCCATGCCAAGATAATGTAATTTTTTCCTTGTTTCTTCTTTTAGAGAACTGTACTCAGTTCCCTTTAAAATGTTGTTGGTTTCTTCTTCATCAAAAGAGATGTTGTCTTCAATTTTATCGATTTGATCTGCATTCATTGGGCAGATTTTCTGACAATAAAGGCAATCATATGCAGTATGTTGAAGGGTTTCATCGACCCTATCAGGAAATTTATCATGGGTTCCATGATAAAAAAAAGGCATTTTTAGATGCCAACGCTTGTAATTCTTCTTGCATACTATCCCCCCGGTATAGTATGCAAGAAAGCGTTTTTCTTCAACCTTTAATTAATGAATTGTATTGTAGCAGAGTCTGTTATTGAAGCACAATTTCCAAATCGGTCTGTAACGGTAGCTGTAGCATAAATTGTTATATCCATCGTTTCATTAGGCCTTGCATCATATTCTATCTCGGTAAAAATGGGTTTTGATACAGGATAATAAATCAATGAGAGATGGTCGGTAAATGAACTCTGATGGGTTATTTCGACTTCAAGAGAATTATTTGAGACAAATCCTCCCAGGTTTTCGTCCACATAGTAATCTGCAGCAGAGATCACTATGTCATAGAAACTGCTATTAAACGAAATGCCTATTAAAGGCACAAACGTATCAATGCCCAAAACGACATCGGTATTTGTGCTATTCCCAAAACTGTCCGTCGCCGTAAAGGTAACGGTTGCATAGGTAGTGGTGGCTCCAAAGGGCTCTTGAAGTGAAGCCGTTGCCATTTTCGTATGAAGGTTATTTCTCTGATTCACCAAAGGCGTAATCATGTCGCCGATGGTGACACTGGCCGAGTCAATGCCTTCAACATGGGTGATTTCAATCGCCATTGTCGTTCCGAAATCAGTGGCCGTAATCGTTGCAAATAAAGCCGGACTGTTGAAGCTGGCGGCATTAATTCGGGTGTTTGCCGAGATGTTTAGTTCACCAAACCGGTTATCGACCCATACCTGAGTCGCTGCCGGGTAAGCGGCGCCATACGTATCAGTTGCCACAATGGTAGCCCAAAATTGGGTGGCATCAACGCTTGGGAGTCTCCAAATGACCTCTTGATCTTCCATCCGGTTGATATTCGAAAAAGTACTTTCTCCGCCAACCGTGATACGATAAAATCCTTGAACAAACTCTGAACCGGTGGCCGTAAAAGTGACCGTGGCGTATTCAGATGTAAAATAATTCCCGTTATCGGTGGCAACGTTTTTGATGGTCACCGTCAAAGGGGAATAAACGAGAATTGCAAAATCTTCCGTCGAAACATTATCTTTTGCATCCGTAGCGGTTACCGTGATGGTACCGGTGCCGGTTTCATGTCCGGTAAGGGTTATATCGGCTGTTTGGGTTGTTCTACTGCCCCTGACGCTTGTTGTTATCACGTTATTTGCGTTGTTGAATGAGATGTTGACGTCACTGATTTCTCCACCGTCGGTGATTTCATAGGAAAATGTTTTTGTTTGTCCCGTTTGAATGGCAGTACCTGGATTCGTCACTTCAGCCAGGATTTTGGGTGCCACTTCATCGATGTACAATGCGGCCTGCGAATTGGCGGAGTTTCCGGCTATATCTTTTGCCGTCAGCGTTGTCCTTAACGTTTCACCATCAAATAAACCGGGTGTATAGGAGCATATAACGGTGTAAGTATAGTTTTTAGCACCTTGAGGGAAATCAAAAGCGGGGGTATTCCAGTTGACATCAGCCCCGTTAACTGCGACTATGGATTGTTCATCGGGATCAAAACCATAACCCGTATCTGTTGCGGAAAAGGTAATCGTCGCCTGCCCATTTAGGGGTTCTTGTAAGGTAAATCCAACTTGTGGATCGGTATTATCCGTGCGATAATTAACGGTGGCAAAATCAGAGATAATCTCTGCAATATACTGTCCGTATGTGGTTGTTCCCTGCAAGGTTCCTTTAAACACATAGACACCGGGGCCGTTATTTAACGTGTACAAATGATCTTTCACAGACTTGCTTTTGTCATTGGCTTCCACAACAATGGAAGGCGTTGCGGCCGGTCCCACAGGTGCTTCAATCAACTGGATATTGACGCTATAGACCTGAAAGATATCGGGAGTGAAGTCACTGTTGAACGTCAATTCGATTTGGTTATCTTCAATTTTTTCGAGATCTATTTCATTTCCCCTTTGAATTGAAGCGTTTTCCGCTTGGGTTGCGTTTAACGTAGCGGTGGCATTCAAGCCGGTTACACGATAGGATTTCACAGCGGTTGTTCCCGAATCGGTTTTGGCTTCTATGGTGAAAACAATCGATGTCCCCGGAGCAGGGGTGTTTCCGATGGTGATATTCCCATTCTCATCCGGCAGCATCCATGTTTCGCTGTTGAAATCACAGGTGAGATCTGTTGCGCTTTCACCGGAGGGGAATTCAATATCCGCTAATTCATAGGCATGGTCTGCGTCGGAACAGTACGTCAGGATATCAAATTGTGAAACGTTGGTTCCGTGGATGGTCGCTGTTACAAGGGAGGGACACCACCATTCGCTTTCTCCGGCCAGGAAAGAAATATCGGTTGTATCTAACGTTATGGCTAATTCTTCATCTGTTTCCGGTGTGGCTTCCACTGTAAAAGAATATTTGAAGGCTTTAGTTTCGCCGTTGGAATCTTCAGCCGTTAAGCGCCATTCATACTGTTGACCGTAGTTTAAATCGGGATTATAGGTTCCTTGGCTGGAATAGTAATCTCTGATTTTTTTCAGAGCATCTTTTAGGCCAAACTCCAGGGTTATTTTCACAATAGTAGGTGGATCTCCCAACCCTTCCACAACACCGGGCTCGAATTTCCATTCCAACAAGGCGTTTAGAGCAACGCTTAATGAATTATTACCGGGTCTCATATATACCAAACTAGGGGGGCTAAAACTTGTGAATATACATCCGACGGTAATTAATATAACAATAATCACTGTTATGACTTCCAAAATCACTATTTTTTTCATAATGAAAACATCCCTTCTAATCTATTTTTGGATGGTTTAGAGTCAAAATGTTTGAATTTTGACCAATTCCGCTCATTTAAAACCCTCTTCAGCCCTTTTTATCATGATGGATATGGTCTAAGTTGTGATAAACAGAATCCCTGTTACATGAAAGGTAAAACACAATAGAGAAAAAAGGGGCAGCATGTATTGTAGCTGCTGAAGTGAACTTCATAGGATATTTTCATTATATCTGAAAAATAAAGAATGAAGGCAAGATAATTATACTCATTTAATTTATTTATGTCAATTTAAAAAGAATTATCTGTTTTTTGTGTTCATTGCAGAAAAAGCCTGTCGTATGTACTGCTATGACAGGCTCTTTTTGATAAAATTCTTACGGTTCAAATTATTCTTCAAACAATATCATGTAAGGTCCATATCCTCTTTCTTTCATATCGTCATAGGGTATAAACTCAAGGGCTGCCCCGTTGATGCAATATCTCAAGCCGCCTTTGTCTTTTGGGCCATCTGTGAAAACATGTCCCAGGTGCGATCCGGCGATTGAGCTTCTGACTTCCACGACATAATAATACATATCCGAACGATATTCCAGGGCGTTGGCCGTGATGGCCTTGGTAAAACTGGGCCAACCGGTGCCGGAAGTGAATTTGTCTTCAGAGGAGAAAAGGGGCTCTCCGCTGACAATATCCACGTAAATTCCTTTTTCATGAACATCCAACAGCTCACTCGTGAAGGGGTACTCGGTGCCTGCATTTTGTGTGATGTTATAGGATGTATAACTGAGTCTTTCTTTTATGGCTTCATCTGACAGATCTCTTTCCACTTCAAATTCAAACAACGGTTTATCCGCTAAACTCAGTGAAATATGGCAATAACCGAATGGATTCTTTTGCAAATAATCCTGATGGTAGTCTTCCGCATCGTAAAAGGCTTGAAGGGGCTCTATTTCGATGGCGGTTTGTTGGCCTTCCTGTTTTTCAAAGTCGTCAATCACCTTTTGCACCCTTTTCATCTGTTGATCATTCGTATAATAGATCCCGGATCGATACTGAACACCGATATCATTTCCCTGTCTGTTCACCGAATAGGGATCAACGATTCGTAAAAAATGCAGGATAATTTCTTCCAGGCTGATGAGATTTTCATCGTAATCCACTTTCACCGTTTCCGCATGACCGGAACCCTGGCGTTTTTCTGAAACGCCTAAGGAATTTGTTTCCCAAATTCCACCGATGACTTGCTCATAAGTCGGATTCTCAGTCTCGCCATTTGCATAACCGGATTGCGCATCGACTACGCCGAGCACCCGCTCGAAATAAGCCTCAACACCCCAAAAACACCCTCCTGCCAAATAGATGGTGTTCACATTCCGGTATTCATCGTTAATGATCATACTAAGCGTTTTTGCGTTGTTATTGAGACCGTCGTTCATGATGGGGAGTTCTTTTTGAACCCCGTTGATGTCCTTTTTGGCCTCTGTGGAAAAGGCAACGGTGATGAACAGCACTATGATCAAAACGAACCATTTCTGATATTTCATAATTTTCACACTCCTTAATAATTCTAATAATGTTTAATAATTCACTCTTGCTTTTAGACGTAATTCTGAACCCATTCATGTAAAGGTTCAATCTCTCAGAAATGTCCGAGTGAGTGAGAGAAGAACAAGGAGCGTTCCATGGTTAATGGTAATCCTGGGGAATAGATGAATCGATTGAAGCAATCCCATTATCAAAAACGGAGAAGTTATGGGGTGACTGATGATGCCTATCGCACTATACTAATGTCTATCCCTGTCCGTATAATCTCTTCAATAAATCCTTCCGGATGATTATAATCATCAAGAGTAAATGGCTGAGGTTCAAGATCCAAATCAATAGTGATTTTTCAAATCACTTAGGAGTTAGGTCCAAACTCCACATCCATTGCATTATAAATTAGAAATTTTAAATTCTCTATTCTGGTGTTTTTTTTAAAATGATCAGAAAAAACTGCCAAGTCTACATCGCTGTATTGATGGGTTGTTCTCTTTGCATGAGAACCAAATAAGCGGTATCTAAATCATATTGAGCAATTTCCAACCAGTCGCTAAATTTTTCTCTATTTGTCATATCAGTTAGCATCCTCAGCAATTTTGACTTTCTTCATATATTTTAATACTATTTACAGTAATACTCAAACAACAAATCAAAAAAAGAACCCTATATAATGATTATTATACATCAAAAGGCCCTTTTTAAGGATGAAATAGTCTTTTTATAAGCTGACAAATAGTAAAAAAGCTGGCACTCGCCAGCTTTTTTATCTTAATTTCTTACTTAAAGAATTTATTTTTTCCCTTTTCCGCCTTTTGATCCATGACTGCTCTGATTTCCGTTGCCTTTTCCTTGTGAACCATTTGTTTGTCCGTTTGATCCTTGATTCCCGTTGTACTGATTGCCGTTTTGATTTCCGCCATTTCCGTTGTTTCCAATGCTCCCGGAAAGAATGGTGTTCATTTCTTCCTCGGTTATGTATTGGGGTGTATAGTCGATGCCGTATTTTTCAACTTGCCTGTAAAAAGCACGCATGTGGTTTTCGGATCCGTTTTCAAGGCTTGTAAAGACTCGGATGATATCTGCGTTTTCCGTCTTTTCCATGGCTTCCTGCAAATCAAAGATATCCATGTCTTCAATCAGCATTCCTATTTCAACGGCATCCTCAATAGAAGCGGATCCTTTTTCGATGAGCTGATTGTAAATGGCTTGAAGCTCCGGGTCAGTAAAGACGCCGACCGTATCTGTTGTGACGGGATCTTCCAAACCATAAGGAATAATGAGTTGTTCTTTCACAGCGTCCATGTGTGTTTGTTCACTATCTGCGATGTTCCTAAAAGTTGTGAGCCCCCATTGCTCATAAAGGGTTAGATAAACATCTCTTGCCAATTTTTCTTCTTCTCTGACCCAAAGCACTTCTTCTGCATCTTCAGAACTTAAGGCTCCTGCAAAAAGTGCGCTTAAGCTGACCATCAATATAACCGTTATTAATACAAAATTCTTTTTCATCATTTTCCCTCCTAAATTTGATTTTCATCTTGATTCTAAACCTCAAACCTTAGAGGGAGTTTAGAACGGACTTAGAATTTGCTTGGAAAATCATTCTATTTTTGAAATCTATCAAAATCTCGGTTTGTAAAACAGCATTTGCCCTCCGCAAACAGATGTAAGATCCTGTTGATAAGGGTTTGATAAGGAACACCCAGTTCGATGGCTTTTTCTCTTTTAATGCAAAAATAGGCGAAAGTTCAGCTGACCCCCTGCATAGTTTGAAAGATGGGTTTATCCACCTTTGGAGTGAGCAATGGGCTGATCATAGACAAAAGCTAAATGAAGAAAACCTGTTCCGGATTAAAAAAATACGGATCATTTACAAATCAGAGATCATCCCCAGTTTTTGGAATTCCTGAATGATGCAAAAGTCGCTTCAAATGGATATCTCAACCAACACAAAGTGATCAATATCAGTAGCAGCTATTATGAGTTCCAATACAAAAACACAAGATTCACGCTTAAACAGAGTGGAAAAACAAACTATCCGGTGATAGAAATCACCTGGTAGGGGGCTGTTGAATACTGCAACTGGTTGAGTGAGACAAACGGACTGGCAAAGGCCTATGACAGCAAAGGAAATCTGACTGGATCGATCAGCCAAGTGAAAGGCTACCGTCTGCCCACCGAAGCGGAATGGGAATATGCAGCCCGAGGCGGGCACAAAAGTACAGGCGATTACAAATATGCGGGAAGCAACAACATCAACTCAGTGGGATGGCATGTGGGGAATTCACAAAATTCAACTTATCCCATATGGCAAGGAAGAGGCACTCACAAAGTCGGACAAAAGACTCCTAACAAATTGGGAATATACGACATGACCGGCAACGTATGGGAATGGTGCCATGACAAGTACGGAAGCTACACAAGAGGAACCCAGACCAATCCCACAGGATCAAACAGCTCCTCAGAACGAGTCGATCGTGGCGGTTGCTGGGGGCGCACTGCTGAATTTTGTCGTGTGTCAGGAAAACGAAGTCACTCTGATCCCACCTATAGTGATCTGGGACTTGGCGCTCGCATTGCCCGGACTCGACAATGAAAGCCTGAGGGTTATTCAAAAAGCCGGGACAGTTTTTATACAAATCATTGAGAATCTTTTTTTACCATAAGTACTGGATTTTAGATCAAATGCATTGATGTAACTACGGGCCTGTCCCATGGAAATACAAGAAATTACAATTTAGACTTATACAACATTATTGACAACAATGATTGCTTTGATTTGTTTAATACCAAAAGTTCATGTATAATCTTATAATAAAAACCAACTACAAGCGAGGTCTTTCCGATGAAAAAAACAATATATCTATTTGTGATAATAGGCTTTACAGTCATCATGCTATCCGGTTGTTTCCTGCTTTCTCCCCAACAAAAAGAATGGACCCTGATGCTCTATCTGGATGGAGACGAGTCCGCCATGCAGCAGGATTTCATCGCTGCCTTTCATGACATGATTGCAAAAGGCGTGGGTAGCTCCCAACAGGTGAATGTGGTGATACAATTCGACAGAATTCCGCAAAGAGAAGATTTTGGGGGATGGACCATTGCCCACCGATTTTACTATACCCCCGGAATGGAACCGACACCGGATAATTCCATTGCAGACTGGGGTGATGGAACTGGCGGAAGGGAAGTAAACATGGCCGATCCGAATACCTTGTCCGATTTTATCGATTGGACTCACAAAACCTATCCCGCCAACAATTACGCTCTGATGGTTGCCGATCACGGTTACGGCTGGAAAGGCCTGATCATAGACCAAACAAGCGATGGAGATTTTTTGACATTGAAACAATTCGCCGGTGTTCTAGAAAAGGCTCAACCTGATTTTGACGTTCTGATGCTCAACGCTTGTCTGATGCAAATGATAGAAGTGATGCATGAGATAGAAGATAGTGGCAGCAATGTGGTGGTAGGCTCTGAGAATTCCGGCACCACTTGGCCGTTGGCAAACATCATTGAAACCTTCACCACTCACCCGGATTTATTGCCCGAAGCATTTGGCACTGAAATGGTAGACCTCTACAATGAAGCCCACCCTGGAGAGGATTCCATCACCCTCTCAGCCCTTAATCTTAAAAACATTAACCTTTTAACTCGTCATTTTAAAGATCTTGTGGATACTATACTCTCAGATGATCCCTTTACTGCTGTTCAGGAAAAGGCGCAAACCGTATTGGACGCACTTGATGAAACCATTATTTACAAACAAAACGGCTCCGATTGGTCAACCGCAGGGGGTTTATCACTCTATTGGCCTCAAATGGAGATGGGCTTCATGCCCCAGGATTTCTTTTACAATTATATCCCTCAAAACACCTCATTCTCAACAGATGCCAACTGGAGAGAGTTTTTGTATATTTATTACAATCCCATGAGTTATGATGGTGTCATTGATGGCGAAATATATCAAATAAGAACACATCTGAAAGAATTCGAAGATCCCAATATCGATCTTTACCAATTTTGTAAGGGGATTGTTGATTATTCTGATTAGGATTTGATTCAGGCATTAACATGAAACTGGGAAGTTAATAAATAACCAAGGGAAATCCCCTATGGTTATTACAATTCAGCAGCAAGGTTTTTTAAGGAAATAGTCGAAAAACCTTGCAGCTGAGAATTCCCCCCTTGGGGGGGGAGGGCCATTTATGGCGGGGGGGGTTATACGTTCTAACGTGAACATCACTGTTATGGAATTTGAAAAGCAAATTCCGAGGCGTGTTCTGCGAAACGCCAATGGTATTCTCCCAAGAACCCCCTCACAGGAATACTCCGCACCCTTTGCTTTAACCGTGAAGTTTTGTCTTTTAAAAACTTCCAGGAGTGCCCCTCAACTCCAGCACTACGGGAGGAATTTTTAGTTATTCAGCAGACCCTAATTCAGGATCCTTTTCCAAACCGTCACTTTCAAGATGAAAGCAAAGGATTCGTATTTTGGTTCAGGTAGCACTCCTTCTTCCCGAAGGGTTTAATAAGATATCTGGTTTTTTGATTTGCGGCCTATTGCCTAAACTTTATCTCAGAATCCTTTATCACATGAATCCCATTTGCTTCTAATCTTTCTTGAGTCTCTTTTGTGTACCCATTCTCGGAATAAACCAGGAACAGGGTTTTCGTTTTATCTTTTCTTAGATATTCTGCAATCTTCAGCCATCTGTCCGTTTCTTTTTTTCCATAACGGTTTTTGGTGTTTTTGATATCGATATACAGCTCATATCCGTTCTTTCCTTTGATGTACAGGTCAATCTCACTTTTTCCAATGCCGGTATGTATCATTTTTCTTTCTTCCATTTCTATTGGGATTATTTTTAATGCTTTCCCGTTTTTGGTAATTTCATTCAGGTGAAAGGGTTTCTTGAGCTTTTCTTTCAATAAAAATTCGGTGAATTTGCCTTTTTGGTAATTGTTTTTGCCCAGGACTTTTCGGATTTCGCCTTTGATATCTGGGACGAAATGGTCGATTTCTTTCTGATAAATTCGCCTGAATACCAGTTCGTATGTTTTATCCCTAGTGATGGTGTAATCATAGGCACTGAGTCCCTGTGAGATCAAATCCCCCGCAATGAGGGCGTTGAGTTTCTCTTCCGCTTCCTGATCGGTATAGGGAAGTTTCAGATCACGAATGATTTCTGCCCTTGTTTTTTCTTTTCCCTGGTTAAACAGGTAGAGCATAAATTGCGTAAAAAACCTTCGGGCAAAATCCCCTTGCGAAATGTTTTCATCCGGGACCGAAAAATAAAAGGGGATAACCTCCTGTTCTCCTTTTTCTCTTTCCATCCCCGCACTCCAAAGAATATTAAACAAACGCTGTAAAAAGGCGGTCTTTCCTTTCTTTCGCCTGGAAATAATCGCCTGGTTTTGTGCGAAGTTCTTTTCCACCAGCCGGTACCAGTCTCCGAGAAAATAGTCAAATTCCTTCTTTCGGCCCACAAACAGATCCGGTTCGCCAATTTGCTCCGGCAAGGCAAATTCTATTTTTTCGGGCATTTTGAACATTGGCTTCACTTCCCTTTAGAGGCTTGGTTTCTATTTTTTATTATAGCATTTAACTCATGTTGTGCATCATTATTACAGCTGGTTAAGCGGCGATTCTTGTCATCTTCTTAAAGGCATA
>Ga0116163_1002666_pt1 | contig 10304 bp, 11 predicted proteins | sample AD_UKC107_MetaG_FD_89889 | JGI IMG/M metagenome (GOLD analysis project Ga0116163, IMG submission 89889) | Active sludge microbial communities of municipal wastewater-treating anaerobic digesters from Hong Kong - AD_UKC107_MetaG | ecosystem: Engineered > Bioreactor > Anaerobic > Digestate...
CAACCGGGGGGCGGCCGACTACACCCCCATCTTCCTCTCCCAGGTCCCCGACATGTTCCGGCACGAGATCACCCCCATCGACGTCGCTCTTATCCAGACCTCACCCCCCGACAAGCACGGCTACATGAACCTGGGGGTCAGTGTCGACATCGTCAAGGCCGCCGTCGAGATGGCGCCTCTCGTCATAGCCCAGGTAAACCGCCATATGCCCAGGATCCACGGTGATGGGTTCATCAGCGTGGAGGATGTGGACTATCTCGTTCCTCACGACGAGCCGCTTCTGGAGTACAGGCCGGAGGTGATCAGCGACACCGCTCAGAGGATCGCGAAGTTCGTGGCGCGGATCATCGAGGACGGCTCGACGATCCAGGTGGGGTACGGCTACGCCCCCAACGCTCTCCTCTCTCACCTCACCAAAAGAAAGCATCTTGGGATCCACACGGAGCTTCTCACCGACGGGATCGTGGAATTGATGAAGTCTGGGGTCGTCGACAACAGTCAGAAGACGATCGACCGGGGAAAGACGGTCGCAGCCTTCTGCATGGGCCGGTCCGAGACCTACGAGTACCTCCACGACAACCCCTCGGTGGAGTTCAAGACGATCGATTACACCAACAACCCCCTGACGATATCGAAGATCAAGAGGATGACCGCCATCAACAGCGCCATGGAGATCGACCTGACAGGGCAGGCGACGGCGGAGTCCCTCGGGAGCACCTTCTACAGCGGTGTCGGGGGGCAGGCCGACTTCATGAGGGGATCGCTTCTCGCGCCCGGCGGAAAGTCGATCCTCGCCCTCCCCTCGACCGCCCTCGACGGCAAAGTATCGAGGATCGTCCCCGCCCTCCTCCCAGGCTCCGGCGTCACCCTGACGAGGGGGGACGTCCAGTACGTGGTCACCGAGTACGGGATCGCCTACCTCCAGGGAAAGAACATCCGGGAGAGGGCGATGGACCTGATTTCAATCGCCCACCCGGACTTCCGGCCCTGGCTGATCGAGGAGGCGAAGAGGCTGAAGTTGATATACAAGGACCAGGCCTATATCCCCGGAAAGTGCGGCGAGTATCCCGAGAGCCTGGCGATCCACAGGACGACCCGCTCCTCCCAAGAGATCCTGCTGCGGCCCGTCAAGATCAGCGACGAGCCGTTGATCAAGGACTTCTTCTACTCCCTCTCAGACGAGAGCCTCTACACGAGGTTCATCTCGACGAGGAGGAACGTCCCCCACGAGATGAGGCAGGATCTGGTCGTCATCGACTACACGAGGGACATGGTGATCCTCGCCGTCGTCGAGGACGAAAACGAGCCGGAGAAGGAGACGGTCGTCGGCGTCGGCCAGTACAGCCTCAACCGCGACATGCACACCGCGGAAGTCGCTTTGGTGGTGAGGGACGACTACCAGGGCAAGGGCGTAGGCACGGAGCTTCTCCATTACCTCACCTACCTCGCCAAAAGGCAGGGGCTCCTCGGCTTCACCGCCGAGGTCCTCTTCAGCAATCAGCCGATGCGGAGCCTCTTCGAGAAGATGGGCTTCGACATCGAGAAGAGGAGGGAGGAGGGTGTCTACGAGCTGAAGATGACGTTCAGGGAGGTGTGAGGGGGAGATTAGAAGCTGGGTCGTTTTGGGCCTATGGAAGATTGTTCACCTTACCTGCAATTATGATAGCCTTTTGCTATAAATTTTTTAAAAGAATGTTTGGAAATCGGACCGCTTGTGCAAAACAAACCATCAATGTTTTATATTAGATTCAGTATCTACCCATATCTACCAAGAGGTGGCGTCATGGAGAGAAAATATCTAACTTACATGATTGTCTTTGGTATAGCTATAATAGCTGGAATTGGTTACTATCAGATAACTCCGACTGAAGAAGCGACCGTAAAAATAGGCCATATCGGACCTATGACGGGAGATGCGGCTATCTACGGGGAACAGGAGAAACAAGGCATCGATCTCGCTATAGCGGAAATAAATGCTAATGGTGGGATCAAGGGTAATCAGCTAACGGCTATCCATGAGGATGATCAGCTTGACGCTACATTAGCAACAAATGCCTTTAATAAATTAATTACATTCGATAAAGTTCCTGCGGTAATTGGGGAAATAACAAGTTCAGCCACTTTGGCACTTGCACCAATTGCGGAGAAAAACAAAGTGGTTTTGCTTTCGCATGCAGCAAACTCAAACAAGCTTTCAGGCGCAGGAGAATATATATTTCGTATATATCCGACAGATAATGAAGAAGGTCAAAAACTCATAGAACTTGCTTCTTCGTTGAATTTGACAAATGGAGCTATTCTCTATATCAATAACGATTACGGCTCAGACCTGGAAAATGTGATCAATGAAGATTTTCCTGAAATTGGAGGCACCATAGCAATTTCAGAAGGGTACAATCCTGACGCAACCGATTTCAGAACCCAGTTGACAAAGATCAAGGCAAAGAATCCTAGTGTGATCTTCCTCCTTGGATACCCCAAAGATATGGCAACAATATTGAAACAAGCGAAAGAGATTGGACTGGTGTCTCAGTTCCTTGCAGATGACACCTTCAAAGAGCCTCAAATCATTGAATGGAGCGGAAATTCTACAGAAGGTGTTATTTTCGTTGTTCCGTCAAATGGAGATCCCACGCGGTGGCAAGATTTCAATCAGAAGATCAAGAGCAAATACGGGGAAGATGCTACGATCATAACTGCCATGGCTTATGATGCAACGAATCTACTGGCAGTTGCTATGGAGAACCGCGGTTGTACATCTGATGAGATCAAGATCGGGCTCACCCAGATCCAGGATTATCCTGGCGTTACGGGAAATATTACGTTTGATGAGAATCACGATGTGGTAACGCGCTTATTCGACACCAAGATTGTGAAAGGCGGGGAAATTGTGGACTATGGGGCTTAAATGGTAAGCCCAAGCCCCATGGTTTTAATCATTGCATGAGGATATGACACGCAGAGGTGTAAAATTATGACGGTAGGCACGGGGAATTATTTTTCCTCAGTTCAGGATAGCAGCGACGAGGAGATGCCGATTAATTTTGTTATCGTCGCATTGACACACGATGAACTTTTAGAAATCGTAGAAGTAACTGTACCTGGTGAGAATGATGAGAAAAATGAGTGGTTAGAAGAATATATTTTATGTAGCGGTAAATCCAAAGACGACTTATTAAGTAGATATGGATCAGAAAGAACAGATTGGAAACCTTTGTTGGATAATCAAAAAAATATAACAGAGATAATAGAAGATGTATGTGACTCTTTTAATAAGCAGTCCAGCACTAAAAAAATAAAAGCCACTTTCATATTCAATGATGAACAATTGGAGAATAAATTGATAGGACTAAATAAAGATAAAGATAGATGTGTGGTGATAATCGATCCCATTTCGATCTTTCATCCACATTTATGTCACAATCTAAGTAGATCACCCCTGCTTAGTGATGTTGAACACGTCTCTTTAATTCTCGTTTGCCCTATAGATCCATCTTTTGATAAATTAATGCGATCCTCTATAGAATCTCGTTTATATCCAGTTCATCAAAGATATGAATTTGATGATAAATGCGAAATGTGCAGCGGAAATCTGCCTGCCTTAAATCGTAAGCTTAGGATTATCTTAGATCAAAAGCTCAAGAATATTCCAAAGGCAGCAAATGCTGCCAGTGTGAAGATATTATTAGAGAATGTCAAAACGGAGGGGTAGCATTGATTTGCACCTTTTATTCTTATAAAGGAGGCGTAGGGCGTACCATGGCCCTAGCAAATGTAGCTAAATTGTTACACGACAGCGACTTGAAGGTGATCGTAATTGATTGGGACTTAGAAGCTCCCGGTCTAGAGAAATTCTTTTTTAGAGAACGAAAATCGAATGAAGTCCAGAACGAACCTGGGATTATAAAATTTTTGGATGAAGTCCAGAATAAACCTGGAATTATAGAATTGATTCAGGATTTCAAAAATAAAATGTCCGAAGAGCTAATCATTTCCGACGATGGAAAACTACCTTTTGAAACGCCGGCAAATTTTGCAATAGGAATACCTGGATATAATAATATTAAATTGATTCCTCCCGGAAATAGATCACAAATCCGTGATTATACGGAATCCGTTCTGAAGTTTAATATGGACGATTTTTATAACCATTGGGAAGGGGAGCTTTACTTCGAATGGCTTAGACAGGAGCTTCAGTCGAGTGCGGACATCGTGCTAATAGACTGTAGAACAGGCGTAAGTGAGATGGGCAATGTCTGTGCTAACCTTCTTGCTGATATTGTGGTAATGTTTTGCGCCCCTAATGATCAAAACATAAAAGGCACAAAAAGTATGGCGGATGCATTTACTCATGAAAAAATCAAGGAGCTACGGCATGGTAGAAAATTAAATTTAATTATAGTACCTTCAAGAGTCGATTCTTCAGAAGAAGGACAATTAAAAAATTTTATAAACGATTTTAGAGATGCATTTTCATGTTTTGTTCCCAAAGAATTATGTGGGGGCGAACCGACGATTGCTCCCTTCTGGAACTTAAAGATACCATATGTTGCATACTATTCATTCAGAGAACCTCTAGCGGTAGATGATGTCGTCTTAATCTCCAAGCCGCTATACGATTCATATTTCGCTCTGGCAAGAGAGATAGGACGATTAGGCTCATTATTAGAATTATTCCCAAAAGAAAACGATGAACCAATTCCTCGCATTCTCGATTTACTAGAGGAGGCTTCATGGGGTTCTATGAAATCAATAAATACTAATCTCAAACGGTATAATGTTGCATGCGAGGAATTGGTTCATCGTGCAAAGAATTCAATATATGCAATATGCATTTTTCCACCAGATTATATAATTAACGGACCTTATCTTTTTAATTGGGATGGACTCATTGATCGATATGATGAAAAAACAAGACTCGTAAAATATGTCAACGGATTACTAAACAAAGACAATTATATTTATGTAGATAATGTTAGCTTTGTGTTCTCCAAAAAAAATATAATTGAAGCAAGAAAAAAAGAGGGGCCGGATGGGCTTTTGTTCTCTCTTTCACTACAAGACGATTGTGTTATATTGTCATCAGACTATTTTAAAAAAGGAAACGAAGAAGTGAGATTGTACCGAGGAGGGAAAAATAGTGAGGGAGAATCTAATATCTATTCAAGAAACTATAAAGAAACCGACTACTATAAAAATTTTTGGGATAAAGTTGTTGAAAGTGGCACCGATATAGACAAGAGACGGATTCTAGTAACAGGTATTTATGGCAATGATGAAGATTGGTTAAGAAATAAAGACTCAATAAATAAGTTTATTTCTGAGTATAATAACGGAGTTAAGCTTGGCATATGTTCAATAAAAAACGATATAATTGCCTCCCGCTATCATGGTGATCTAGTGATAATCGATAAAGAAATCGCTTTGAAATACGAACCAAATCAAACAGAATCTAACGGGGTAAGATATGGACGCCTTCAATACATTATCGGTGATATAGTCAATAGATATATAAGATTGTTTGATGTAGAATCATCAATTGTGGCTGATTTGGAAAAACCCGATGATTATTGGAAATGGTGGAATAATCATGACAATGCAGACCGCAATGATTAGCCAACTATTTCTCAATAGTCTCATCGCAGGTAGCATTTACGCACTAATAGCTATTGGCTTTGCGATTATTTATAAAACTGTAAAATTTTTCCATTTTGCTCACGGTGTCGTCTATGCCACAGGCGCATACGTCGCTTATGCATTCTTCCAAATTCATCGATTTGATTTCATATCCTCCTTTATTCTGGCGGTTATTTCATCCGGTATACTCGGAGTGGGAATCTATCAGTTTGTTTATCACACTCTTCAGGTAAAAAAAGCCCCAAATCTTATTTATCTGCTGGCTTCATTTGGCCTTTTTATTTTCATCGAGAATCTCATCGCTTTGATTTATGGAAATCAAATACTCTTTATGAGACCTATTCAAGAAAATTCCAGCTATTCTTTTTTTGGAGCGGCGATAACATTGACCCAAATTATCATTATTATAGTTTCAATTGTATCTCTCGTAGCAATCTGGACTTTTATCGAGAAAACAAAACTTGGGTTAGCCTTGAGGGCCGTGGCAGATGATCCTCAGACTGCGCAACTAGTAGGGATTAATTCTGTTAGATTAACCCAGGTAGCTTTTTTCATCGGATCTATGCTTGCCGCTGTTGCCGGAATTTTAATATCGCTGGAAACGAACCTTAGTCCAACTATGGGATTTACCGCGATATTTAAAGCCATCATCGCATCTATTATCGGAGGAATCGGCAGCATTCCTGGCGCGGTATTCGGAGGATATTTCTTGGGGTTTGTTGAGAACTTTGGTATCTTGTTTATTCCCGCAATATGGCAGGATTTTATTTCATTTGCTCTCCTTATTGTATTTTTAATTCTCAAGCCTTCTGGCTTCTTTGGCATTATACCCGAAAAGGAGTTGATATGAAGTGGAATATCAATTGCATCTTTTCATCATCACTGGAATATTTATAATTCTCTCTCTGAGCCTTAACTTGATACTAGGATATCTCGGACAACCAGCATTAGGTCATGCTGCATTTTTTGCGATCGGCGCCTATTCCTCCAGTCTATTGGCATTGAATTTGGGTGTTTCACCATGGATTGGTTTATTTATTGGGGCATCATTTGCAGCAATTTCCGGAATGGTAATAGGCTACTTGACTTTCCATTTGAAGGAAGACTACTTTGCAATGGCGACGTTTGGATTTGGTTTAATTATATATAGCATTATAAAAAATTGGGTTGGTGTGACAAGAGGTCCAATGGGCCTCCCCGGTATCCCACAATTCGTAGCATTTAATAGTTTATATAGTTCTCTTATTTTTTATTGCATACTTATTTTGCTATTTGTTTTGGTTACAATAGTTTTTATGAAAAGAATAATATATTCTCCGTTCGGGCGCGTTATACAATCAATACGGGATGATGAGCTAGCTGCAGAAGCTCTCGGAAAAGACACACGTCGGGTCAAGATAATGATTTTTATGATTGGCGCTTTCTTTGCCGGAATAGCTGGAAGTCTGTATGCTCATTATATCACCTTCATAGATCCTTCTAGCTTTGATGTTATGGAATCTATTCTCGTTGTGCTTATGGTGATTCTTGGCGGCATGGGAACGATTGGTGGATCTATTCTTGGAGCAGCCGTACTGATCCTCTTCCCAGAAGTGCTGCGATTTATCGGGATTCCTGATGCTGTCGCTGCTCCATCGCGACAGATGATTTATGGCTTCTTATTGATGATGCTCGTCATGAAAAGGCCGCAGGGATTAATGGGAAAATATAAGCTATGGTAGGTCGAATCATGCCATTTCTGATTCTAGAAAATCTGTCAAAACTCTTTGATGGGAATCTTGCATTGGATAATATCTCACTTCAGCTAGAGGAAAGGGAGATTGTCGCACTGATCGGACCAAATGGTTCCGGCAAGACAACCCTATTTAATATAATATCGGGTTTTACGAAGCCGGATCAAGGTGGAATAATCTTCAAAGGAGTTAAGATTACGAATCTTCCTCCAAATAAAATATCAAGGCTCGGAATTACGAGATCGTTCCAAAGAATCCGACTTTTTCATCAATTATCCGTCCTTGATAACATGTTGCTGGCAACAAGGTACAAAGAAGGGGAGAAATTATCCAGCGCCTTATTTCGCACTCGATCGGTCCAAGAAGAAGAAGAGGAAAATATTAAGAGGAGTTTGGGATATTTATCTTTTGTTGGATTGCTGGAGAAGAGGGATGTTCCAAGTGAAAATCTTTCATTCGGTCAACGAAAGCTTCTGGAACTGGCAATGGCATTTGCTTCTGATGCAGATCTCATTTTGCTAGATGAGCCTACATCTGGCGTCTTTCCTGAAACAAAAGCCAAAATAATCGAGAATATTCAAAAACTGAACGAAGAGGGGAAGACAATTCTGTTCATCGAGCATGACATGGAACTTGTCATGCGGTTAGCTAAGAGATTAATTGTTTTAGATCATGGAAAATTAATTGCCGACGGTTGCCCGGATGAAATAATCAGTAGCGAAAATGTCTTGGATGCATACTTCGGAGAGAGGAAGTTCTATGCTTGAAGTGGAAAATCTTACCGCATTCTATGGGCCACTGAAAGCTTTGGATAATGTTTCATTCAAAATATTTGATCACGAAATTGTAGCATTCATCGGGCCTAATGGCTCAGGCAAATCAACAGCGACCAAGGCAATATTTGGCTTAGTGGATAAAATCGACGGCAATATTTGTTTCAATGGCCAAAATATAAAAGGATTTTTTGCCGACGAATTAGTAAATCGGGGTATCTCACTGATTCCGGATGGAAAACGGATATTTTCATCTCTAACGGTATTAGATAATCTGGCTTTGGGTGGATACCTACTCAAAAGAGAAAAAGATAAAGACGAACGAATCGAAATAATGCTTGATTTATTCCCGATATTTAAGAAAAAATTACACCAGAGAGCTGGGACTCTAAGTGGAGGTGAGCAACAGATGCTTGCAATTGGAAAGGCTTTGATGTTAAATCCAGAATTGTTAATTCTCGACGAGCCATCCTTGGGATTATCACCAAATTATATAACCATAATATTTAAAAAATTGGAGGAGATAAATGGCTACGGGACGTCCATTTTAATAATTGAACAGAATATAGAAAAAGCCTTGGAATATGCACACAGGGTATACCTCTTTAAATTAGGGAAAATAATTTCGCAGGGCAAATCGGAAGATTTTATTGATGAAGGGACTAGAAAATTATTACAAACATTGTCGTGAAACTAAATTCGGGGTAGGATTTAATGGATGTTAATTTAACCCATGTAGTAGTAGCCAATGTTACTCTAGCGCAACCATTAATGGGCGTTTCTTACACACTGATAGCATTTTCTGGTGGCGCAGTTGTGGCACTAATAAATATAGTTGCAAATTATTTAATTGCTAAGAAAACGAAGCAGGAAGAGGAATGTCAAGAAATGCGCAATAAAAGGCAGGAAGCATATAGTTTATTATTAGGGCGTAAATATAAAATGTTACAATTCCTAGACACATATCATAGCATTTTTATCAATTCACGCAGTTTATTGTACCATGCTGATCGTCAGGCTTTTCGCAGGACTGAAGATAACGCCAAAGAAATAGAACTAAAAAAAGAAGGTCTAAGAACAAGGCAGCGATCGGAAGAACTGCAAATAGAACTGGCAAGCAGTATAGAGGAGTTTTTTGAGATAATAGGTAAGACTAAAATATTATTTACTTCTCAACAAGTTCCGGCTCTCATCAAACAAATAGAGGAGTCTTTAGAGAAATTTTGGGTTTTTGGAGGCGATATCGATCAAACATATAAAACGTTTAAAACAGAATTGAGAAAAAAAGAACCGAACATTACTGATCTTGACTTGAAAGTATGCGAATGGGAAGAAGATATATTCAAAAAATTGAAACTGATGATTGATAATGACCTGGATCCAAAAATAATAGAATTACTTAAACATCTAGAGGATGAAATAATAAAGGAGCAACAAGAAAAAGAGGGGCAGAAGAGGATTGGGTAGGGCAAGATCGTGACTTTGACTATGGAGCTGCAGATGCACCATTCACCTTCAGGGATGATCTCGACAGAGCAATCCTCCTGACCGCAAGCCCTGCAGAATTCGATGAAGGCGCCCCTTTGCATGAGCACCGCCGCAGGTATATACTGTTGAGCCACCAAAAAAAGCGCCGGAGACGATGGCACGGTCCTCGCTCCAAGGCTCGGGCTCAGCCCTGAGTTCGGCAAAAAATATTGGTGATCTATTGAAAGAGAAGAGCATATGGGAAGAGTTCTTTGATGCGCATGCGCCGGTCTACGAGGATAATGTCTTCACGAAGAACACTATTCGAGATGTAGACTTCCTCATCGAGGAGCTGTCGTTTTCGCCCGGCGGCTCGATCCTCGACATCGGGTGCGGGGCGCCACTCCATCGAGCTCGCCAGGCGTGGCTATTCTGTCACCGGGCTGGACCTGTCCCGCGAAATGCTCGCCCGGGCCGCGAATGCGGCCGAGGCGGCTGGGGTAAAGGTAGATTTGATCGTCTCTCTGAGCTGTAGGTCTTCAGGCGATGAATGAGAGTGGGAAACTATCAAAGGAGAATTTCGAATAACCCTATCATGAGAATGCTTATATACTATTAATACAATAATTTATCTATGGATTCTTTAATCACATTTGCCTTACGAAAGAAGTACGAATCAATTGGGAAGCTTGGA
>Ga0116163_1002683_pt1 | contig 10258 bp, 16 predicted proteins | sample AD_UKC107_MetaG_FD_89889 | JGI IMG/M metagenome (GOLD analysis project Ga0116163, IMG submission 89889) | Active sludge microbial communities of municipal wastewater-treating anaerobic digesters from Hong Kong - AD_UKC107_MetaG | ecosystem: Engineered > Bioreactor > Anaerobic > Digestate...
CAGGCTGAACATGAAATTCCCTTCGTCGTCGTGGACTTCCTCTGTAATGTCCATCGTGATTGTGGTTAGCTGGTTTTCCCAGGTTGTCCCCGGTTCGAGCTTGTTTAGCTTTACTTTGCCGATGGTGATTGATGTTGCCATATTAGGTTGTTTTTTTATGGTGAATAGTTGTTTTTATTGAAATAAAACTTGCTGCTTGCTTTGGCTGAAATTGTAAATATTGTAAGCGGCTTGAAGTATTGTTTTACCGGCCTCGTAGTCTACCAGGTTTCTGGCTATTTTGTCTACCCTTTGATCTCCTTTGTATTTCCTAAAATCAAAATCGTGAAACTTTGAAAGCTGCTCTACTTCGTTTTCTCTTAAATTCATGCTTATGCTCCTTTTGCTTATAACTGTTGGCAGCTTGAAGTTTGCCCAAAAAAAGTGCCTTCCCCTTTTTTGCGCATGAATTAAAGGGTCGTAGTATGGTATTACGTTTTCTACTGTGTACTTTCCTTTGAAATAGTGCTTTAAAAATAAAATTTCTTCATAAAGCCGTAAGTCAGGGTAAACAGGTTCGCAGCTTGTGTTTTCTGATGCGCTGTTCCAAAACCGAGAACGGCTATGGCTAGGGCAAGGCGGTGAACTCCATATATAATCAAAGTTCATGTAGTACTTCATAAGGTACTCCCTTGCGTCTCCGATTATAACTATGTCGTTTGGGAATCTCTCTTGGTATAATCTGGCAAGCTCCGGGTCTAATTCAACGGCCGTAACTTGAATGTCCGCAACTTCGTTCCATTTGTATCGGTTGCCACCTAAGCAGGCGTAAAGGTTTAAGATTCTGTATTTTTTCATTTTGTTTCAATAAAAAGTATGCCCATGTACTTACCCGTAAAGGTAATCCCGGCCGCGTTTTTTAGTCCGGTGTATGCATGTCTGCTAATCCTTACTACCGTTATTCCGAACTCATGGCAAAGCTGGCAATAATCAATTAGCTCAGGCTTGGTTGTAGTGCTAGTTATTGCAAACATAGTCTCCAATCTCTTTTAAGATTAGCATTTGGTAGTAAATCCTGATTGCTGAAGTTCTTAACTCTCCAGGGAAATGACCTGCGTCGTTTTTAACTTCTTTGTAAATACGATCCCGGTCTGTCCTGGTCATTCCATGATTCATAGCCTCCCGGTAAAATGGGTCTTGGTCTTTGCTTTCCTGCTGCCTTATGAAATTATCAACGGCACTTACCTTGGCAGAAGTCCAAAGTTTTGCATCCGTAAATATTAATCCTGCTTCGAGAAGTGTTGCCCCCCATTCCCACGGTACTGATTCTGTTGTTTTAAATTCGGTGTTGCCTGACTTTTTCAATTTCATAAATCTTGCAATTACATCTTGCTCGAAAACCTTTTTTTTCAGCATGTTTTTTTCTTCCTCTTTTTCAGCCAACGCCTTTTTGTTTTCTTCCTCAATAGCGGCAATTATACGGTTCCTGTAAACCTCATATGACCTGATCGTTTGGCTGAAAATGTCAACCGAAAATACACCTTTGTAAGCAGTTAAGTTTATCCGGTCGTTGCCTGGAAGTTCACCAGCCGCTGACAACTCGAAAGCCGTTTTTATTTCAGTTATTGAAAGTCCTGGGTACATCTTCAAAAGCCATTCACGGCATTCATTTATGGTACTGTCGTTCGTGTCCAAATCTGCTCCGCAATAATCGCGTGCTACTGACAATATAGCAACCGTGCCAGCGGTCTTGTAGTCGTACTCTGAAAGGTCGCGTATTGGCGCGTTTCTTCCGGCCTGTATCAATTGTACGGTTAACCCTTTAGATCCTGTCGCCTGCGCTATTTTATTAATACTAGGCTGCGATAATTCTCCGTGCTGCGTCAATCCGCTTGGTTTTGTCGTCGTTAGGCTTTTTTCCGTTTGCATTTTCGTGGATTTTTTGAACTATAATTTGAAAGTTTCCCCAAAGCTTCGTTGGTGTGAAAAGCTTGTCGCGGGTAAATTGGTCTTGAATGGCTTTTGATAAAAAAGAAACCCACCAAGTCCTAATGTCTTCATGCCTTGGCTCAACTTTGAAGTTTTCATAATAACGCTTTTCAATCTCTTTTTTAAAACTTTCAAGCGCTCCAAATTCTTTTTTTTGCCAAGTGAATTTTATCCAGTTGCCCGCCGCGTCTTTAAAATGTTTTTTGTGCTCTGCTTCAAAATCGTCTCGCATCCCATGAATAACTCCGTCACTTTTTTCCTTTGAACCTTGCCGGGGCTTTGCTCCGGCTAAATCGTTGGTTTTAGTTTTACTGGTTTTATTAGTGTTATGGTTGTCCGGTTTTTTATCCGGACCTACCTCCGGATAATTATCCGTACCGGTACGGTTTATATTCTTACCCTCCGGATAATTATCCGTACTCTTAAACTCCATTTTGTGGTAACATTCACCCCACCTAAAGTAAGTCCTTCCTAGCTTCTTGTTATCAGGGTGAAACTCAATAATCTTAGCCAACTCTAGCTTTTTCATCCTCCTGTAAATGCCGTCATTGGTCTTTATAGGTATAAATGGAGTTTCCCTAATTATCTCTGCATACGCAATCCAAAACCATGCTCCATTATCGTCGTGTAGTTTATGACAACTAGGGGAGTTTGCAAACGACTTGAACGAATCAAAAATAGCCAGATCGACTATGTCTACTATCCCCTCTAACCCTAACTCCGATGCAGCGTGCTGATTTATTTGTAGAGTAAACTTCATATTTCTTTTGTTTTAAAAAGGAAGTGTTTCGCTTGGTTTAAATATCAAATCAAGCTCTGAAAATTTCCAAAACTTTTTCATTTCCATTGCTTCAAACTTTTTCTTAATATTCTTATGCCAGTTAAAATCCTTGTTTTTACTTTTATATTCATTTACTGTGCAAAACACGTCTTGTATAGGAAGCGTTTTATTGTATTTAGGTTGAAATTTCCATATAAAATAAGCCTCAGTTAGCCTTAATACTTCATCTAGTTGACTCATATTAATTATATGGTAGCTATCAAAAACCTTTTCCCTTTCTAAGGCATGGTTTAAAATTCTAGCGTTTGAATTTATAGAGCTACCAACATAAACAATACTACCATTGTGTATTAAGAAATATATACCAGTAATTACCAATTCGTCAACATTTTTTTTGTTTGAAACTATGGATTCTTCGCTAGTGTCAGCTACAAATTTCAACTTTTCTAAGTATTGAGATTCATTCATGGTTATTTCCGTTTTTACTGTTTTCAAGTATTCTTTTAACCTCTATACCGTCAAGCTCACTCCATCCTGAAATTGAAGCAAGGTTTGGGGAAAGCCTTACCATGTTTTCTATTTTCTGAACAATTACCAGAAGCTTTGCAGCTTGTGACTTTTCAATTCTTAAGTATTTTGACATTTTATTCAGTTGTTTTTATTTCAAGTGTATCAAACCTGATTAAGATTATACTAGTCATATCAATGTTTTCAAGTGCCGAATTGCATTCATCAATCAGCCTATCTATCTCTATTCTTGATATGTTTCTGGAAATAACAGACTGCTTCCTTAGCTGACGAAGCTCGCTTATTTTTGTTTCTATCTGCAATCTGTTTTTTCTTAACTCAATTAGCATTTCTTCCATCTTTTCGGACACAAAAAAACCCTTTGAACAGGGCGCAATGGCGGGGTTGGGTTACCGCCTTCGCCGGAGGCAGATTCCGGCTATTGCGCCCTATGCAAAGGGCTGTGAAAAGTTTGTATTATGCTTTGCCAATCTGCCTGGCATTACCGGGGTCCCAAACCCGGTGTCCTCGTTTGGACGGTGTAAAGTTCGGGGTTATTTCTGAATTATCAAAAACTTTTGCGGTTCAAGTTGTTTTATTGGCCTTGTCCACGCATTGTCGCAGTCAACCGGAACAGGAACGTAGTTTACCATATCGTACCCCCTAAAATTTATAACATCGCAATCGCAATTTACCGGAAAGAAACAGGTTCCGTCGCGAATAGTCATATCAGGAGAGGCGTAACACGTAATCAGGCTCTTTGTGAAATATCCTTTTTTACGCCTCCATATCTCAATACTTTTATCTGAGTAAACGTCTCCTAATCTTGCGTAAACGGTTTCGTTTTTTCCAAGATAAACGCCTCCTGGCTTTGCTTCCAATATCCAAAAATCTTCCAGTTTAGGCCGTTCCGATTCAGCTTTTATTTGTGCGCTATCTACTGGAAATTCTATTGGAATTGTGAACGTTGCCATTTGGCCAGGCTCAATAAAAACTCCTGAACTTGGCCAGGCTGTTTGCGGTTCGTGTGGCGGTGTTGTCAATATTGCGCTGGCTTGGCAATGCAATAAGTATGTAATTGTGAGTAAATGAAATAATAATAGATGTTTCATTGATTGTTGCTTTTATTTAATGTAAAGTGTGAACAGTTTAACCCCAAAGCCGCTTTGCAAGCTGGTAGTTTTTGTCAGCCTCATTTGCTGCTTTCTTTGCGTAGGTAAGGTCAAATGAATGCCTCCTGGCAACTTCACCTGATTTTATTTTACGGTGTTTTTCCGTCGCCTCCTCCAATTTGTGCTGGTAGTAATCTATGCTCTCAGGCATTGACAAGTTGATCGTGTCCGCTTTTCCGTCCCAATAAGCTGCGCGTTCCTGGTAAGCTTTCGCCTTGTCCTCCTGCTCAATCCATTTGCGGGTGTTGTCGTGTGCCTGTTCGATTATTTTCCGGTGCCGTCTTTCGCTGTGGTGCCCAATCTTTATTGGCTCCCCTAAGCTTAGAAAATCCCGGTCCTTGTTTGAAGCTTTGTAGTATTGGTCGCCTTTCTTTTCGGCTGTTCCTGCGTAGCCTATTAGCTTGTCAGCTCGTCTCTGTGCCCATTCCTGAATGTTAAATCCGTCTGCTCTTACTATTGAGTAAAAGTAGTGGTCGTCGCGCTCGTAAAGCAAGTTGAATACTATTACCTCATGTTCCGCTCCGCGCTTTGTTGTCATGGTAATTGTTTCCCCTTTTTCGTGTGGCTCTGTGCACTTGGCTACAAATACGTTAGGGCAAAATTTTGAATAAGTGTTCATGTTGAGAAAGAATTTTGTGAACGGTTAAAGTAATGCCCCGGATTAAGGCTCCGGGGCTTGCCTGCCTGCGTTTTGGCCTTGCTATTTCTTGGTGGTGTCAATTACAATCGTTATCGGGTTGTCTCCGAACGTGGTGCCTTGAAATTTCATGGTAAGTTGTAATAGTTTAGGTGTTTGTTGTAAAGGAATAGAATACGGTATCCGAGAAAAGAACCATCTTTCCAAATTGGGACCCTTTTTGATGCAACAATTCCGGCCCTACTCAACTCGTCAAATATTGAATACGAGCCTATCGAATCAATGCTGTTAGTTGGGAATATCCATTTGTTTCCAGGCTCCATGAATACAACTTCTAGGCAATGTTTTACGTCGCATCCTGGCGGCATTCGCTTAACTGAGGCTCTGTAAATTGGTAGTTCTTCCATTGTTGTTTTGAATTGTGAAAGAGTGTGGTTTTTATGGGTATGTATATCTTAAAATTTGGTATTCAAATCTGCTTTTGTTACCAATTCGCATGAAATACCTTTTGCCTTTAATTCTTTGTAGTGCTTTATAGAAGTTGTGCGTATCATTGTTGAGAAGTATTTAAGTGAACGTTTCTGTAATTCGATACCCAAAGGTAAATCATTTTTAATTTATCGCAAAGCTTTTCAGTAAATTATTTTTAATTTTTTTTACAACAAACAAAAAAGGTCTAACAGCTTTCGCCATTAGACCCTCAGAATAAAAAACCAAATGAAAACAATCTTTATCTTAAAAAGAAGCCGGAAACTACATTTAGCTCCCGGCATCGTACTCTTCTCAAAATCAATATTCAATATGAACAACTCAAAGGTAAGTTAAAAAAACCTTTTTTGCAATACTGGTAAAATTTTCAAATAGGCAAGCGCCACCTTATCAGCTTGAAATGTTCCATTAACTATCCTTCGAGCCTCTACCGGATCCGTTAATTTGTCTGTGAAATAATCGCCAAGTTTTTTGCCTGTGAAAAGTCCGTCATTCATTCCGATCACAAGTACCTGGGCGCCTGTTTCCGGCTGTAACATCAAGTCAGGGTTTTTTACCAGGTCTTTCCCTGTTATTTTTGAAAACTTCCGGTAATTATTCTCCCATGTCAATTGCGGGTATCCTCGGCCGTAGTACCCCGTGTACCAATACTTATCCTGCATAGCCCTTACAGCCGTTCCAGACCTAGCCCTGCGTTCTTTTATTGGCAGGAAATTGCTTTCATGGTAGCAAGTTGCAATTATGTATGCTACCTGGTTAATGTCCTTTATTTCGTATGCGTCTGTGTACTCTGCAATGAATCGTACTGCATCTCCCTGAAGCCTGGTCATTGTAGTACCAAGTGTCTTGCAAATGTCAGAAAGCAAATAGTCGTCAATTTCGGGTCTGATAAACATAATTCGTTTTTTAAGGTGCACCCGTCCAGGTGGAAGAGTCCTGAATCGGGTGCGAACATTAAAACAACTATTTTTAAATGTTTTTAGCGGGCTAACGCCCCTGAAATTATAACCATGTTTTCAGCCTTTGACTTGTCAATATGGGTGTTCAACCCCATGGCCTTACCAATGGCAACTATGTAAACCTCATTTAAACCCTTCAACTGCTTACCGCTTGTGAATATGGTTTTCAAGTCTACAATAGTGGTAATGTTTTCTGGTGTCGGCTCCGGTGTATTTGCTGGTGTAATTCCTTCAAGCATCCAAAAGTCGCCGCAATCGCTGGAAGTTATAAAGTCATAAGGCATCCAGAAATGACCTGAGTCCTTCCAATCTAAGCCCCATGAATTTTTTATCCTGAACGCCCTTTTTGCGTCGTCATACCCAACCGCCGTAACTGCATGACCTCCCAATATCTGTTCGCCGCCTTTAGGCATTGGCATCGTGTCGCGCCACGACCCGTACATGAATTTTTCGTAGACAACAAAGCCAAATTCAAAAGGGTGTCCCATGAAAAGGCATGTCTTTAATTCGTCAATAACCTTGTTATTAAGGGACCTGTATTTTACAGCCAGCGTTTTCTTTCCTTCCTCGTATGCTTTTGTAGATGGCCTCACGGTTACTTTACTTTCCTCATACGGCCAAATGCTTTCTGAGCAAACACCTACCTTGCTCCACGCCTTGAAAATATCTCGAATGTACGCCCCCTCGTCTCGGCCTTGTTCGCCTATTTGCTCCCTTGCACCGTAGTAAAGCATTAGCCTACTAGGCGCAATTTCCCGGTTTTGTAGCCTCGATTGGTGTAGTCCCAATATTGCGCCAGCGTTTCCGGTACATGAACCTACGCTACCCTGGTCGTAAACCTCCGGTATTTTACCGTTTACGCTTACAATTGAAGGTAGCTTTGGTGGCGTAGCTGCGATTAAGCTAAACTTAAAGTCGCGTTCGTCATCTGGTGAAGGGCGCCAGTTTAATTTGAAGTCAGTTCCCTTCATCTTGAAGTTGTCTTTGGTCTTTAATCCAGCGAATAACTGTTGGCAGTATGGTGCTTGCAAGGTATCCTAAAAGCCCAAACCAGTCTTTTGTAGCAATGTAGGTTCCAACGGCCTCAAATGTTCCGTCTGGAACACCTATGCCTAGAAGAACTAAAGCTGATATTGCCAGGTTTGCCATTGCAACCCATACAAGTGTACTTCCAAACACATTTGCGAAGCTGAACTTCTTTCCTGACTTTACAAAGTTCCAAATCGGGAATACTAAAGATGAAAGGATAATACCACCAACGGCCCAAATGCCTCCAGTTGAAAGGGTAGTGGATATATCACCGGCCAATACGTCAATAGGCGTGTTGAAGTTTATACCACCGATTGCCAGTATTGTCAGTATGGCTACGGTTACTGAGTAAATAAATCCGGGGCTTGAAGTTGAAAAGTTGACCTTTCCCATCTTCGCATTTTTTAATTGCGTGTTAGTTGTCATGTTAAAATGTTTTGTGAATTACTTAATAGTATCGTCGCTGCCAAACGTTGGCTCGACCAATATTTTTATGTTTGGTTTTGGCTTTATTCTTGCCTTTCTTGGCTCTATGACGATTTCCAGGTCACCGTTCCTTAAAACCGTATGTTTACCGCCTGCAAGTATCCGGGTGTCGCTGATTGTTTTATCCAATAAGGCTTCCATTTTTTCCGTCTCAGGCTGCCATCCTTTCAGGTGGCTACGGTTGCAAAACTCCATGTAAACAACCGCAGAATAAGCTATTGCTAATAATGACGCGGCGGCAAGTGTTGTCTTTTTCATTGCTATACTAATTACAAAACCTATTGTTTTTTTGACTGTTTTTTTTGCTCGTTGTCGTAAAGTTCTTTCTGAAGAGCCAGCACCTCCCTGAAGTTTTCCTCCATTTTCGCCCTGTATTCCTGGTTCAATCGGTAGTTCTCCTGTATCAATTCATTTTCGGTTTTTTTGGCCTCCGTGTAAAGAACCCTTAGTGCCGTTGACAATGCTATTATAGCCAACGCCATTAGATATACTGTCCACCTTGGCACTTCGCCCTTTTGAGGCATTTGAATTACTGACATTAGTCATGTTTGTTGGTGAAGCTGATTAAATGGTTTAGCGATTAATGGATTAAAGAGTAAAAAATTATCAAGGCCAACCCTGTAAATATTGCCGCCTTATATGCTATTCCTTTCGATCCTTTTGGTAATAACGAATCCAAAACATTGTCTGAGTCTGAAGCCGCGAATAGTAGCAAGGTTACTGATAAAAACGTCTGCATTACTGAAGTCTCTTTATTACACCTTCCACGTTGTAAGTGCATCCGGTAAAAATTCCGGTTGTCTTAATCGTTATATTAGTACCAGCCTTGCACCTGATATGCATCGGAGTTCCGGCGTAGGCTACTGCTCCATAACTGAATCGCATAAATGCTGTCTGGGCAACGCCTGAACTAGTGTTCATTGTGAATGCCTGATTCACTGCGGTATTTGTTTCATCTGTGTAATCAACTGAGACGGTAATCAGTTCAGATCCAGATGTTGTTGTACGCGCCGAAAAACTTACCAGATAGCTCTCGTCTGATCCTCCAGTAGTAACCTGGACTACATTAGAAACAGCAGCCGTTTGCCCGGTAGCGCGTCCGAATGTGATTTTTTCACCACCGCTCGAAAAAGGGAGTGTGCCAGTAACATCAGTAGCTATGTCAATGGCATTACGGGTGATCTGTTGGCCAGATAGAGTAATATAATCGAGCGAGCCAGCAAGCGTTACAGGGGTGCTATTATCCGTACCAGACTGGTCAACATCCAATGTTGACCTGGCACTTGCCGCGTCAACATCGTCAAGCAGATCAGCAGAAAAAGAAGTTATCGTTACGTCGGAATCAGATATATTTAAATTCCGATCGTTGTCGCCAGTATAAATGGTTAACGCTCTATCGAGTGAAAACGAGCTACCCGCTTGTATGGTCAGATAATTAAAAAAACCTGCATCTTGAATCTTTAATCCAGAGTTAGGGAAACCCAACCCAATTGTTAGGTTATCGCCATCTGAAATACCGCCAGATGGAGTTGCCCATACACCATCCCCGCGCCAAAAAGTAGATCCATTTGCTCCGGACCCGCTGTTAAGCCTTGAAACTGGCAAATTGCCTGTTACGCCTGTGCTTAATGGAAGCCCTGTACAATTTGTTAGCGTGCCGCTGGTTGGTGTTCCTAATAGTGGCGTTACAAGGGTAGGGCTGGTGGCAAATACTAAGGCCCCGCTTCCCGTCTCGTTTGTTACGGCTGTTTTAAGGTTTGCGCTTGATGGCGTCCCAAGAAACGTAGCAACCCCGGCCGCTAAACCTGATACACCCGTGCTAATTGGTAGTCCGGTTGCATTGGTTAATGTAGCTGAACTAGGTGTTCCTAATGCTGGCGTGGTAAACGAAGGGCTTGTTACCCTGGCAAAAACGCCTGTGCCGCTTCCGGTGTATTCAGCGCTGGTTAAGTGATAGTATTGGCTTGTAGTTCCACCCTGTAATCCAGTTGTGCTATTGTGCGCAACGCTTGTGGATATGTACGCAGAAATATCACTCATTGACGCTAAAAAAATGTCGTCACCATCGTACACGTTCACAATAGTGGTACCGCCTACCGTTGGCGCTTGGCCAATAGCGCATACTACGCAAAACAATGAAAATAAAAATGTGACTAAAGCCCTTCCCATTACCTTGTTGTTTTTAAAGGTTCAAAATCCATTTACTGTCACTTGATCTACATTTGCATGA
>Ga0116163_1002685_pt1 | contig 10254 bp, 7 predicted proteins | sample AD_UKC107_MetaG_FD_89889 | JGI IMG/M metagenome (GOLD analysis project Ga0116163, IMG submission 89889) | Active sludge microbial communities of municipal wastewater-treating anaerobic digesters from Hong Kong - AD_UKC107_MetaG | ecosystem: Engineered > Bioreactor > Anaerobic > Digestate | place...
GCATGACGTGAGAGGGAATGATCCCCACCCAGGCGTTATTCGCAAAGCTTGCGGGGGCGGTAAAGGTCACCGAGATGGATTCCCCCGGAGCGTAGACGCTCTTTTCCAGGGTCAGGCTCACGTTCTGAGCAGCGGCACAACCGAGAAAAAGGGTAAACAAAAGGCATACCATCAAAAACATTCTTTTTCCAATGCACGTCATGATTCTAAGCTCCTTCCCTTTCGCTAAAGACTCTCTCCTTTTCGTGCTTACGCCAAACACCGTAATTTCCAAACAATCTTTCAGCAACTTTTAAAAACTACCATGCAAGAAATATGATGTCAAAAAAACTTCTCGATATGATTCTGTAGATTCAAAAAATTACGTGATTCCCTGATTCCTGGCACTCACTTCCTAGTTCTACTCTCTGTGCCTGCAGGGAACCGTCACAGCACTGAAGGAGGAAAAAGGAGCCCATCATATCTCAGGCCCGCTCCACCCGATTCCTTCCTTTTTCCTTGGCCCGATAGAGCGCTTTGTCCACCTCCGCAAAAGCCTGGTCCGCCGAGGAGATTTTCTCTACAGGAACCTGATACACCCCCATGCTGAGGGTTACCGTATAGGGTTTTTCCTCGAAGAGAACCGGAACCTTGTGCCGAATACGTTCCGCCACCTCCAGGGCACTCTCTCCGGGCGTTTCCGGAAGCAGTATGAAGAACTCGTCTCCCCCCCACCGGGCCAGATGATCCGCCTTGCGAAGCTCCTTCCGGCAGAGGTCTACCAGCTTTACCAGGACCTCGTCTCCCACGGTATGCCCATGGACGTCATTCACCGTCTTGAAATGGTCCACGTCGAACATGATTACCGAAAGAGGACGACCATAACGCCGGGCAAGGGCAAGGCTTTGGTCGAAGTTTTTTACCAGAGCATGCCGATTCTCCGCCCCCGTGAGGGGATCTACCGTGGCAAGTTTTTCGAGCTGCCGAAGATAGCGTTGGCGCAGAAAAACCACGAAAAAGACAGCCCCCGCAAAGAGCAGGAGATAGAAGAACCGGAGAAGATAGCTTTTCTTGAGCACCGTAAAGGCGGGGCTTTCGTAGTAATACACCACGTAACCCACCAGAAGGTTTTCAAAATTCCGGACGGGAAGGAATTTCACGAGGATACAACCCTTTGAATGAGGATAGCAGGGCACGATAAAAGGCTCTCCCCGGGGCATCTTTTTTTCCGCCACCTGCCGAACCGCATTGTCGATGGCCTCCAGATCCATGGCGGCATCTTCCAACTGCCCCGTAAACTCCTTATCCACCATATAGTGGGAGGAGAGGGAAGAAATCCTGTAATGATCCTGATCGCTTTCAAAAACCGTGGATTCCACGAGATCTCTCTGGATCAAAAAGAGGATTACCGGAGCAATTTCTCCACGCTCCACGGTGGCGGAAAACTCCCGTACCACCGGAAAGAGAGAGATGCTGGCCTCCACGCTTCCCACATGCTCATCCTTCCAAAAGAGAGGATAGACGAAACGATAGCCGTTGAAGATTCGCCCCTCCTCGAACCCCACGGTTTCCTGCAGGTTTTTGTTGGTAAAAGCCACGGTTTTCCGAACTTCCGTGAGATTGTCCCCGAATTTTTCCGGGCGATGGAAGCGGAGGAAGCTGGTATTGTCGGGAAAATGAAAATGAAGCTGCCGAAAATCGTTCTTTTTCATCTCTTCGTAAAGAGGAGAAAGCCTTTCCAAAAGCTCTGTCCGCAGCTTCTGGCGCACCTGGGGGTCCGGATTTTCCCAGGCCTCTTTCATAATGCGGGGAATCTCTTCATTGTGCGTTATGGTAGACACGATAAGAGAAGAGGCCCGCTGGTACACCGAAAAAATGGCATGGGAGGCCCGGGCGGTACGCTGTATCTGCTCGGCGAAGAATCTTCCCTCCTCAAGCTTCCAGCTACGAAAAATGAAAAGCCCGATTCCGAGAAAGAGAAATCCCAAAAGAACGTAGGTTCCGTATTGCGCATGTCGAGAGATTTTCCGCACTTTTTCAGCCCCTTCCACGATCTGTCGCTCCAAATTTAACAAGCTTTTCCCGAAGTTGCAATATAAAGCCGGAAATAAAAAAAGAGGCCCCTCTCGAAGGAAGAACCTCTTTACGAAACGATTTTCTAGCGGATAATCCCCAGTTCCCTTCCTGCGGAAGCGAAGGCATCCACCGCAAAGTCCAGATCTTCCTGGCTGTGAGCGGCGGAGATCATCACCCGGATCCGGGCGGTATCCAGGGGCACCGTGGGGAAGGCGATGGCCTGGGCGAAGACGCCCTTTTCGAAGAGAAGAGAGCTCAGTTTTCTCGCGAGAGTAGCTTCTCCCACGATCACCGGAGTAATGGGGGTATCGCTTTTTCCCGTATTGAATCCCAGGGAGGCCATTTTCTTCTTGAAAACCTCCCCGTTTTTCCAGAGCCGGGAAACGAGTTCGTCGCTCTGCTGGAGAATTTCCACCGCCGCCAGATTGGCCCCCACGTCGGGCACCGTCATGGCGCTGGAAAAGAGGAAGGGCCGGGATTTCTGGTTGAGATACTCCACCAGCTCCCTGCTCCCCGCCACGAAGCCTCCCACCACGCCGAAGGCCTTGGAGAGGGTGCCCACCTCCACCTCCACCTTGCCGTGGAGGCCGAAATGATCGATGATTCCCCGGCCATGGCTTCCGAGAACCCCTTCACCGTGAGCATCGTCCACCATGAGCATCACATCGTAGGCTTCGGTTACCTTCAGAAGTTCCGGCAAGGGAGCCACGTCCCCGTCCATACTGAAGACACCGTCGGTAATCACCAGCTTGCGGCAGTTCTGATCTTTATACTCCTCCAGCTTCTGCCGGAGAGATGCGGGGCTGGCGTGATCCCACCGGACGATCTTGGCACGGCTCAGCCGACAACCGTCGATGATGGAAGCGTGGTTCAGCTCGTCCGAAAAGATCAAGTCCTCTTTGCCCACTAAAGCGGGAATAACCGCCAGATTGGCACAGAACCCGGACTGCAGCACGATGGCCGCCTCGGCGCCTTTGAAGGCCGCCAGCTTTTCCTCCAACTCCCGATGGATCGAAAGAGTTCCCGCGATGGTACGCACCGCTCCGGGCCCCACGCCAAAAGAGTCGATAAGGTCCTTGGCCCGCCGGGAGATACGCTCGTCCGCCGCCAGGCCGAGATAGTTGTTGGAACAGAGGTTCAGTACCCGCTTCCCCTCGATCTGCAGCCACGCCCCCTGAGAGCTTTCGAGAGTTCGGATCTGGTTATAAAACCCCTCTTTTCTTAGCCGGGCAAGCTCCTCGGTAATAAAGGCCATACGGGTCGTCATATTTTGCCACCTCCACACATCGGTTTATTCGGCGGTGCCGAATTTTTTACGCAGATTATCGATCATATCCCGGGACATGGCGTCCAGATCCCATTCGGGAGACCAGTTCCAATCCTCCCGGGCGGCACTGTCGTTCAACTTTCGAGGCCAGGTATCCGCGATTTTCTGGCGCTCGTCGGGAACGTAGGTGCAGGTAAAATCCGGCAGGATCTTCCGAATCGCCTCGGTCATCTCTCCGGCGGAAAAACTGAGGGACCCCACGTTGTAGGTACAGTAACGGAGGGAGCTTCGCTCCACCTTGGCGAGATCCACCAGGGCCTTCAGGGCATCGGGCATATACATCATGGGAAGCACCGTATCCTCGGAAACGAAGCATTCGTAGCTTCCCCGGCGCAGCGCGTCGTAATAGGAGGCCACTGCGTAATCCGTGGTTCCTCCTCCGGGCTCGGTCCGCCAGCTTATGATCCCCGGATAGCGCACTCCCCGAACGTCCACGCCGAATTTTTCCCAGTAATATTCCGCCATGAGCTCTCCCCAGACCTTGGTAATGCCGTACATGGTTTTGGGGCGCAGCACCGCCACCTCCGCAGGATTATCCCCCGTCTCGGGGCTGAATGCTGCGATGGAGCTGGGGCATATCACCCGGTCCAATTTCTTTTCCCGGGCAAGTTCCAGGACATGAAAAAAACCCTCGGTATTCACTCTGTGACAGAGCTGAGGGTTTTTTTCTCCCGTGGCGGAAAGAATGGCCGCAAGATGAAAGACCGTATCCACCTGGTATCGCTCCGCAATTTCCCAAAGCCTCTCCCGGTCGAGAACGTCCAGAATTTCCCGGGGCCCCTCGAGGATCTCCGCAAGATCCCTGGCATCCGAGGCAATCACGTTTTCGGCACCGAACTCCCGGCGCAGCAAAAGGGTGAGTTCCGTTCCTATCTGCCCTCCCGCACCGGTAACGAGAATTCGCTTCATAAATGTTCCACCTCCCGCAAGATATTGTACATCCTCGGTCCGATCCTTACGAGGAACAGCACGGCATATACATTACATACATTACGAGGAAAGTTCCCTCTATTTTTCAACTGCCTTTGCAGTCTGCTCCCGGGCAACCTTCCGGACATGCCTTCTGGCAAGATACGTTTCCAGTTCCGCCGTAAAAACTCCGCCCAAAATAAGGGCTCCTCCCAGGGCCACCTGGAGATTGAGCGCCTCCTGCCCCATAAGAACAGCGATAATATACCCGAAGAGGCTCTCCATGGAAAGGAGAATCGCCGCATGTACCTCGGGGCTGTACCGCTGGGCCACGGTCTGAATGAAAAAGGGAATCACCGTGACGAAAAGGGCCACGTAGGGAATCCCCCAGATCAAATCCCCTCCGCCGTTGGCGAAGGTAGGAAAGGGCTCCAGAAGAAGAGCCGAAAGGAGAAAACATGCGGCGGCTCCGGAAATCTGCAAGGCCGAAAGAGCGTAAGAATCCATCTTGCGGGTGAGATTTCCCACAAGAATGCAGTGCAGGGCCACTCCAAAAGCAAGAATGACGGAAAAGGAATCCCCCAAATTGAACCGCATTTCCGGAGAGAAGGCCATGGTAAGAATACCCACCGTGGTGAGCCCGGCGGCGAAAAAAGCGCACCGGGAAGGCCAGGCCCGGTAGAAGAGAGCGTACAGAAAGGGAACGATTACCACGTTGGCTCCGATGAGAAAGGATTGTTTTCCCGGGGTACTGAAGACCAGCCCGTAAATATGAGCGAGAAAGACCAAAAAGAGAAAGGCTCCGAGAAGACTTCCCAGAAGGAGATCTTTTCTGCTGATTTTTCGGAGTCTCTTCCAGAAGACGATACAAAGCAGTACGCCGCTGGGAACGAAACGAAAGGTCAAAAGCCAGAGGGGGGAACAGCTATCCAGAAGACGATCGGTGACCGCAAAACCGGAGCCCCAAAAAAGAGCCGCCATGAGCATGGCCGCATCCGCCAGAAAAACCTTTTTCCCCTGATATCCGTTATTTGCTTTGTACTGCTCCTCCTGCGACATAGCCGATCCCCCCAAGAACTGCGTTAGGGCTCTCTTCCTCGAAATACTCTCCCAAACACCAGGCGAAAGAGCGAAGAGGGCCGTACCGTTTTGCATTCATCGTGAAAAACACGCTACCTCTTTCTTTCTCCTTTGACAAGCTCCGGGCAATCTTTTAGAAGCAGTCCATTAGCTTAAGTTCAGGGAGGACTTTACCCATGTTTGAGAAATCTCTATCATGGTGAAAAAGATAAAGTCCGTTTTCGAGAGCAGTTTGCGCAATCAGCAGATCCATAGTGCTCCGAAGGGTAATGCCAGAACGCCTGCACAGGAAGAAAATACGGGCTGCGGCTTCGAAGGAAGAGCGGCCGTTCAGAAGCGAATAAAAGGGCAAAGAAGAGAGATAGTCCACAAGAAGACTATATTCTCTCTCATCCCTTGCCCCTTGAAGCACCTCCTGATAAATGTATCCGTTTATCCCGAAAGGAATACCTCGGATTATCATCTCGTCAAACTTATCAAAAACCGGCCCCGGAGATCCTTTGAGGTACCCTATGAGAACGGAAGTATCCACCAAAATCATGCTCTTACTGCCTCATGGATTTATAATCATAGGCATCAGCAAAGAGGATTTTTCCCCGAAGTTCCCGCAGATCTTTTCGCTTTCTCGTAAACACATATTCCCTGAGCGCATTCTCCACAAGCTCTCTTTTTGTGGTTACACCGCCGGACACCTCAAAAGCTTCTTTCATCAATTCATCATCAATAACGATATTTGTACGCATATACACCACCTCATACACATTATAATACACGTGCTTCTCTTCCGCCATGGGGAGTAAGCTTATTGAAGAGAGCTCTTACCCATTTTCCCTCTCCTCTCGAAGCCAGGTAATTTCGAAGGTCTTGCAGGAACGGAACTCCTGCCCCCGGTTAGCCAGGGCAAAGGCATCGTTCATGGGATATTTCTGAAAGATATCCAGGCCCCGATCCAGCGTTATTTTCCACCCCGTATCGGTAACCACGTGCCGGGCATGAAGAGTCCCGGAAGTGTCGTATTCCCAATTAAAAACTACCCCCGCCTCGGCCACGCTCTCTTGAATAGCCCGAAAATGCTCCTCCTGTTTTTCCGGAGCAAAATCATCCTGCGCGGTAATCAGCCGCACCGTTATTTCTTCGTCTTCCCTTTTATAACGGATCGCCGTTTCAAGAAATTCCATGAAGTTACGTACCTGGTAAAAAGCTCGAACGTAGGGATCTGTAAAAACAATCGTTTTTGCTCCTCCCAGCCAAGGGCCGAAAAGGGCATCGAAGGTAATACCCCGCTGATTTTCCTCCACAACTTTATGCCCTTCCTGGGGGATTTCGGAGGGGTTCCGTTCCACTTTATCGGCTTTTTGCAACGCTTCGGCATCCGTTCCGTAAGAAGATGCGCAATAATACTGAGGATACCGCCGCTCCTCCAGAGTAACCACCCGGATCTCTTCCCCCGTATGGTTATGACGGTACCCAAAATCCACCTCTCCATAGGTGGGGTCCATACGCATAATCTGATCCTTCACCCGTTTGCGCCCCTCGATGCAGAACCGGAGCAATCCTTCCACATCTTCCTTCGGAGCCTCTCCCTGAGGGTAAAGGATCTTCATCATCCCCGAGAAAGTTTTCTGTATCCCCTCCCGATCTCTCGTGGAGATGGAAGAGAAGAGTTCGAAGTGTTCCCTGTAAAGACCAGAGTAGTCCCGATTTCGGAGATCCCGGAGAATCTCCGCCAGATAATCCACCACAAAACCGTACCCTCCGGAAAACATCTCACCCCGGATGATATCCACCTCCCAGCCGGGCAAGTAAAAATGAACCCGATCCAGAAAGGCGGAATCATGATAGCTCTCGGGAAGATCGCTGAAAAGATCTCCGTGCTTGAGCATATAGGGAATGGTATGCTGGGTATTCCCCACGAAGACCATGGAAGCCTCGGCGCCGATGGTCTCCACTCCTCGGGAGAAAGACTTGTTGGCCATGTAATTTTTCATGATATCCACCAGGGCCTTATCGGAACGCTTCTTTTTGCCCGCAAACTCGTCGAAAGCCACGGTATCCCAGTATCCTACCAAACCGATCTTACCCGTAGAGTTGTTCACGAAAAGCTTGGGTACCGTTACCTCTCCTCCGGAAATAAGAATGCCGTGAGGAGAAAACTCCGAATAAACGTGGGATTTCCCCGTACCCTTAGGCCCCAGCTCGATGAGATTATAATTGCGCTCGCAATAAGGTACCAGCCGAAGAAGCTGGAACATCTTGTTCCGTCCCCCCAGAAATTCGGGATTAAACCCAAGGCTCTGGACCAGCAAATCGATCCACTCGGAGGTGGAAAAATGACTCCTGGCCTCCACATAGGAGTCGAAATCAAAATGGGAAAGCTGAATGGGCTTGAGGTTGTTCATAACCCAAGGAGAGATTCCCGCATCTTCCGTAAAAGCATATTCGAGATCCGCAATGCACCAGATACCGCTCACCAGAAGCCGGGGGTGCCGCTTCACCGTATCCGACTCCACCACCACTCCCTTGATGCCCAAATTGGCGAACTGGGCCTCATAAATTCCTCGGCGATCGTTGAGAGCCACGGAAATCTTGTCGATGATCCTATGATGCCCTTTCTCCTTGATAAGGGACTTCACCAGCCCTGCCTCGTGCCGATGAACGTAATGCTTGCGCAAAATTTCCCGCACCGTCTCCACCCCGGATCCGATGCTCGCCTCGTCATGGGTGGCGCAATACTGCCCCAGAAGATACTCCAGCACGTAGGAGGGCACCACCGCATTGCCCTTTACGATTTTCACCAGGTCCTTCCGAACCACCAGCCCCTCGAAATGGGTATTGATCTTGGTATCCAGAGACGTCACAGCGGGCCTCCTTAAAAGTCGAAATCCGTAACGATGGAGCGGCGAAGCATGTAGGGTACCGAAAGATATTCCCGGTAGCCCTCGGTATGCTCCACGGGCTCTTCCATGCGGAGATATATCTCCTGATGGTTATACTCCTCCGCCTTCCGGGTAAGAATAAAGCGCACTCTCCGCTGCCGCTCCCGGGGCTCCGGAGAGGTGAGGGAGAAATCCATCTCCTGAAGATCCGAAAGCTGCTCCCCCGTAGAAGAATAAAGCCCCACTCGAAGCCTGCGGCTCCGGCGTTTTTCCGTAGCCTCCCGGGTCTGGAAGAAAACAACCGAAAACTGCCCCGACGTAATAATCCGGGATTCCTGAAGCACCTCCACTTCCACGATCTCCACATCGCTCTGGCGTTTTCTATGCACATGGAGGGAGGGAATCACCACTTCCTGAAGGCTTGTTCCTCCGTGCAGAAAGCGGGTTCTGGATCCCTTCAGCCGCAAGGACTGCACCGACCGGGGAAAGAGAGCCTCCATATCTCCCTGCAACCCCAAGGCTTTCGGAGGAAGCCCCCAGAAACCCGGAGGAATATCCAGCCCCCGGCCCAAAAGAAACCGCCGATCCCGATAGAGCACCTCCCCCTCCCGGGGAAAAGCATCGGTAAAGTCGCTCTCCTCGGGCTTCTTCTGCCGGAAGAGAAAGCCGTGATCCGCAGTAACCAGAATATTATTGGCGTTGGCTCCCCCAAGCTTTTTGATGATCCTCACAAGCTCCTCCAGGGCCTTCTCCACCGCCTCGAAAAGCCCCTCTTCCGTAGCCCCCCGGCTCCCCTCGCTATCGATACGATCGTGATACAGATAGAGCACCCGGCAATCCCGGATCAGCCCCCGGGCCTCCTCGGCGGATAATCCCAAAAATGTATCCCCCCGCATTCCCCGGGCCTCTTCTCCCAGTGCCTCCTGAAGAATCTTGCTCCGATTCTCCACCCCCTGGCTCTCCCGGCCATCCACGAGCACCGCCCCCGAAGAATCTTGTTTCAGCTCAAGATCCTCCTGGGGAAGCAAAGCAGCCATGCCGAGCTGGGTAAAGCTTGGAATCATCCCCAGTATGGGCTCCAGCTCCGCCTCGTAACGATCCTCCCGACGAATACGCAGCATGAGTTCCTGGGCCGCCTCAAACCGAAGGGCATCGGAGATCACCACCACGACCTTCTTGCGTCCCTCCAGAAAGGGAGCCACCCGGTGGGCGTAAAAATTCCTCTGCAAAAGCACCTCCCCGGAGGCATCCCATCTCTTTACACCATCCAGTACCTGCTGCCAGGCATGGTTGAGAGAATGCAGGTACACGTTCCGGTAGAGCTTCTCCACTTCCTCCGCCAAATTCTCCAGAAGCCGGGTATCCTCGGCCCGGCGAAAGGAGAACCAGAAACGGCGGTAAAGCAGATCCACCCGGTACCACTCCCGGGCGTAGCGCTGCACCCCGCTCCCAAGACTCTGGGGAGAAAAATCTCCCTCCTCCACCAGGGCCAGAAGAGCAGAGGCACTCTCCAGAGCCTCGTAAAGAGGCTTCCAGGCTTGGAACCAGGGGCTTTTACGCCGTATCTCCACCATGCGGGAGCACTCCCGGGGAGCGAGGGCTCTCTTCTCCAGATCCTTCGCCATCCCCTCAAGAACGATCTCCTCCACCTGAGAAAAAAGGTCCAGCTCCAGAAGCTGGGTATAGGCCTCCCCCTCAAGCATGCGCCGTATGCCCAGGCTCTTCGCGGCGCTCTCCGCACAGATCCGGAAGGACTCCCCCCATCGGCGGCTGTCCCGCCACTGCCGAAGCAGCGCCATGGCATCCCCCCTCAAGGTGCCGGGCTTTCCAAGCCCCCGGGTAATTCCCTCCAAAAAGAGATCCAGCATAAAACCCTCCAGAGAGGGGTTCTCCCGGACATAGCCGAAATGATCCCCCAAATAGCTCCACAGGGGTTCCTCCAGACCGCAACGCTCCACCAGTCGCCGCTTGTTCTCCTTATCCTGGGCAAACTCCTCCAGAAGAGCC
>Ga0116163_1002695_pt1 | contig 10220 bp, 6 predicted proteins | sample AD_UKC107_MetaG_FD_89889 | JGI IMG/M metagenome (GOLD analysis project Ga0116163, IMG submission 89889) | Active sludge microbial communities of municipal wastewater-treating anaerobic digesters from Hong Kong - AD_UKC107_MetaG | ecosystem: Engineered > Bioreactor > Anaerobic > Digestate | place...
AAACCCCTTGCCTCAGTAGGGAACGGAAAAAAACGGAAACCCCTTGCCTCAGTAGGGAATTGAAAATTAAGACAGTCTTTTGGGCTGTCTTAATTTTTATTAGATGAGGAGGAATAATGAAATTAAAGTTCTATTATATAGAAAACAGTTATATCCAATTTCTCAGAAATTTCGACAACAAAGTTACAATAATTAAAAGTACGGGTAAAACTCGTCCTTATGTTGGAATAGTTTATAGTATCAATACCTATGAATATTTTGCACCTTTATCCTCCCCAAAATATGCACAGAATGGTACTCTTTCAATGAAGTATAAAAATAAATATAAGGATAAAAAATCCCCACTGTTTGAACCAATTAATGACCTTAAACACGGAACCATACAAATAAATAACATGATTCCAGTCCCTTCTTCTGAATTAATAAAGTTTGATATAAAAAACGTACAAGATTCGGATTACAGATCTTTATTATTAAATCAATACATATACATAGATAACAACAAAAAGACTATTTACAAGAAAGCTAAAAGATTATATGATTTTGTAACAAAACACGAAATACCAAAATTTATTAATTTGTCTTGCGATTTTAAGTTATTGGAAGAAAAATGTGATGAATACCCCTGATGTAACGATATAGATCAAACAAATCTCCTTTCCAGAAGGAGATTCGTTCTTTTATTGTAAACCATCAATCTCATCCCTCAATATGCCCAATAAGCCTCTGAGCCCCGAGGGCAGGTGTCAGATTTCCGTCAAGAATCAATTGTTGAACGGTATCAAAATCTTCCTTAACCGCTTCATTCTCATAAAAACGCTTTCTGAGATATTCGTCGATCATGGCCTTCATCCAGTCGATCTCCTGTGAATGCCGTCGCTTCATAAAAAAGCCCGTTTCTGTGGTCTTTTCTCTGAATTGACAGATCACTTCCCAGATGTCGCCGATACCATTACCTTCTATGGAAGAGGCCGTATACGCCTGTGTGATCCATTCCGGGGTAGAGGGCTGAAGATAATGAAGGATACGGTTGAATTCCCCTTTTGTGACCTCCGCCTTTGTTCTGTTTTCGCCATCGGCCTTGTTGATGAGTACCGAATCGGCCAGTTCCATGACACCCTTTTTCATCCCCTGAAGTTCATCACCGGCTCCGGTGATCGTAACGAGTAGGAAGAAATCGACCATCGAACGAACGGTGATCTCGCTCTGTCCGACCCCAACTGTTTCTACCAGAATGACATCATATCCGGCGGCCTCACAGAGAATCATCGTTTCCCGACTCTTTCTCGCTACCCCGCCAAGGACACCACCGGAAGGTGACGGACGAATAAACGCCTCTTTTCTCGTGGCGAGTCTTTCCATTCGGGTCTTGTCCCCGAGTATGCTTCCCTTCGTCAGAGAACTCGAAGGATCAACGGCCAGGACGGCTACCTTGTGCCCACGGTCGCAGAGATAATTGCCGATGGCTTCGATAAACGTACTCTTTCCGGCACCCGGCATGCCCGTTATGCCTATTCTGACGGAATGACCGGAAAACGGCAGAATCTTTTTAATCAGTTCCTCTGCCATGTCACGATGTTTGTGTGAATTACTCTCAACGAGCGTGATCGCCCTCGCGAGTATCGTCCGGTTGCCTTCCCGGACACCCTGTTCGTAATCTTCAAGTGTCAGTTTTATCCTCTTTTTAACCAATCGCGGTTTCTTTGAAATCGTCGTGGAAAAACCGTCATGGCTGGAATTGATACCAGCCATGACGGAAGTTGTAAAGTCTTCTGATGAGTTATCGGGAACCCATTTGGGTCTTTTTATGTCCTCATTCTTCATCGTTGAGTCCGAGTCTTTCAAATAGTTCCTCAAGGACTTTCTTCGCGGATACGGGCAAAACGGTCCCCGGTCCGAAGATATGTGAAGCCCCGTGCTGTCTGAGATAGTCATAATCTTGTGCCGGAATAACCCCGCCGACAACCACCATGATATCCCCTCTTCCAAGTTTTTCAAGTTCTTCGATCAGCTGTGGAAGCAGCGTCTTGTGTCCGGCGGCAAGTGAGCTCATTCCGATGACATGCACGTCATTTTCTACCGCCTGTGCCGCTGTCTCTGCCGGTGTCTGGAAAAGCGGTCCGATATCCACATCAAAGCCCATGTCGGCAAAAGCCGTCGCAACGACCTTTGCCCCTCTGTCGTGTCCATCCTGTCCCATCTTTGCCACCATGATTCGAGGTCTTCTACCCTCTTTTTCCTCAAATTCATCAGCCAATCGCTTAACCGTTTCGATCTCGTCCGATTCCTTGTACTCACTACTGTAAACACCGGAGATAGAACGGATGACCGCCTTGTGTCTGCCGCTGATCTTCTCAATGGCATCCGAGATCTCACCGAGTGAAGCCCTGTTTCTCGCCGCCTCGACGGACAGTTCAAGGAGATTCCCCGAGCCGGTCTGTGCAGCCTTCGTGATGGCTTCAAGACTCTTCTGAACCTTCTCTTCATCTCTTTCTGCTCTCAATTTCTTCAACCTCTTTATCTGTGCTTCCCTTACCGCCGTGTTGTCGACTTCAAGAATATCGATCGGCTCCTCTTCCGCGAGTCTGTAGCAGTTTGTCCCGATGATTTCCTCACTTGCCGAATCGATCTTCGCCTGACGTCTCGCCGCCGCCTCTTCTATTCTCATCTTTGGAACACCCGTTTCTATGGCTTGCGCCATACCGCCAAGTGATTCTATTTCCTCTATATGGGCCCAGGCCTTTCTGGCCAATTCATCCGTCAGTTTTTCTACATAATAGGAACCGGCCCACGGATCGATGACACTGCAGATCCCCGTTTCCTTCTGAAGGTAGATCTGCGTGTTTCTGGCAATTCTCGCCGAGAAGTCTGTCGGCAGTGCAATGGCTTCATCCAATGCGTTGGTATGCAGCGACTGCGTATGTCCGAGAACGGCACCCATCGCCTCGATACAGGTTCTCGCAACGTTGTTGTACGGATCCTGTTCCTGGAGACTCCATCCGGAAGTCTGTGAATGTGTCCTCAATGACATGGACTTGGAATCTTTGGGGTTGAACTGCTTGATGATCTTTGCCCAGAGCATTCTGGCCGCCCTCATCTTTGCCACTTCCATGAAATAATTCATTCCGATTCCCCAGAAGAAGGACAGTCTCGGTGCAAAGGAATCGATATCTATCCCCGCATTCACTCCGGTTCTGACGTATTCAAGGCCGTCGGCAAGCGTGTAGCCAAGTTCGATATCCGCCGTTGCCCCGGCTTCCTGCATATGATAACCGGAGATACTGATACTGTTGAATTTCGGCATGTTCTGTGAAGTATAACTGAAGATGTCCGCGATGATACGCATGGACATCTGGGGTGGATAGATATAGGTATTTCTGACCATGTATTCCTTCAGAATATCGTTCTGAATCGTTCCCTTGAGATCCGCCTTGTCCACGCCCTGCTCTTCTGCGGCAACGATGTAAAAGGCCATGATCGGCAGCACCGCACCGTTCATCGTCATGGAGACGGACATCTCTCCAAGCGGGATCCCGTCAAAGAGTGTCTTCATGTCGAGGATACTGTCAACGGCAACCCCGGCCTTACCAACATCTCCAACAACCCTTTCATGATCGGAGTCGTATCCCCTGTGCGTCGCAAGGTCAAAGGCGACCGAAAGACCCTTCTGCCCGGCGGCAAGGTTTCTCCTGTAGAAGGCATTACTCTCCTCCGCGGTTGAAAATCCGGCATACTGTCGGATGGTCCACGGTCTGAACACATACATCGTTGCATACGGTCCGCGGAGAAAAGGCGGCAAACCGGCTGTAAACTTCAGATGTTCCAGTCCTTCATAATCCGCCCGGTGAAAGAGCGGTTTTACCGCTATCTGTTCGTTGGTCATCCAGTTATAATCTGTTACTTCTTTCCCCAGTTTCTCCGTCGCCTCTTCTTTCCACTCAGAATAATTCGATGACACATTCTTTGAAGAGAATGCTATTTTTGTAAAATCAGGTTTCTTACCCATCATTTTGCCTCCCCTTCTGTTGTTGCCCAATCCTGAGCATTTCTGAGAAATTCATAGATGTTTGTCTTCACAAATATATATTCATCAAGACCGGCTGCCCTGTAAGCCGCCTCAAGATCCTTATCGGGTTTACCGGCGAGGATGACCTTCATATCCGGTCTCTCTTCCTTGATCCGCTTCGTGAAGGGAACGACCACTTCCGGATAGACCTTATCCGATGAACAGACGGTTACTATTCTCGTCCCGCTGCGAAGTGTTGCCTCTACGGCTTCCGCTATCCCCTCTTCCGAGACTCCAAAGCTCTGATCTCCGATGACGTTAAAGCCACCGACTTCAAAAAAGCCCTTTGTAAAGTCTGTCCTCGGCTTGTGTACGGATAGCTTTGCAAAATTTGCACAGAAGAGTTTGGGAGCTTCTCCGTTACTCTCTCTGATGTCGAAGGCCCGGCATCTGAGTTCTTCAAAATCTTCAGAATCAAAATACTGTTCAACGGACCTTATCCGTTCATTTCCGTTAAACAGGTAGCGTCTGACAATCTCTATGGATGCACCGGCCTTGAACATATTACAAACCGCTTCAAAATCTGCGCCCTCACCTATAGAAGTAACTGATTCTGCCTTCTCAGCCGAAATCCTTTCGAATATCGCTTTTCTGAGGGCAAGTTCCTTCTCCACTTCGATCTCAAGCGGTGTCTCTTCAAGATTCGGGTACATGTTGTTTCCGACGATTACCGCTTTTCGAGATGTAAATTCAGCTCTGCGAAAGGCTTTTACGGTTTTAAGGTCATTCTGAACCAGCCCGGCTCTGAAATAGGTCACGAAATCCCCGTGTTTCTCTATCTCCTGGAATTTGCTCCAGACCTTTTCACAAAGCTTCTCGGTGATGTCCTCTATGTACCATGTTCCGCCAACCGGATCTATCGGCATCGTAAAGTGACATTCCTTTTTCAGGATGAGCTGAACATTCTTCGCCACTCGCTTTGAAAAATCGTTTGGGATCTGTTCTCTTTCATCAAACGGGGAGACATGCAGTGAATCCACACCGCCCATTACCGCAGAAAACGCCTGCGAAGTATCTCTGAGCATGTTGACATATGGATCGTAAATCGTCTGTGTTCGCGCAGACGTTCTGGCATGTATCTTAATCTTCTGCGAATCATGTGATCCGCCAAAGGCAGCTATGATATTTGACCATAAGACCCTGGCTGCCCTGAATTTGGCAATTTCCATGAAGAACTCCGCTCCGACGGAAAAGGAGAAGGTGATACGGGATGCAATTTCATCGATCGTCAGCCCTCTCTCCAGCATCTCACTGATATAAAAGACGGCCGTGGAAAAGGCATAGGCCAATTCTTCAACAGCGGAAGCCCCGGCATTATGATACGAATGGGTCTGGATCAGGATCGTCTTTAGATGCGGTGCCCTGCTTCCGGACCACCTTAATACCCTCTCCATAGAATCCATTGCCTCTTCCAATGACATAGTCAGCGATCCCGTTTCGGCCAGTCGGCCAACGGGATCGGCACCTACCGTCCCTGAAAGGGATTTCATCCCGACAGCCTTTTCTTCACAAAAGGCATTCAGCATAGAAAGAAAGAGCTCAGAAGTTGCCCCACAATTGACATACAGCGGATAATTCTCCAGTTTGACTCCGTTAAAGGCCGTTTTAAAATCTTCATACTCAAAGAGGTTTAACCCATCAATACAGGCTTCATCTTCTGTCCGGGGAAGTACCCCGTCCCGTGAACCGGAACTCAGAACTACGTTTATTCCATCGACTCCATTTTTAATACTTTTAATCAGGTTTTCATTCCATTTTTTCGCCAAGGGTTCTCTTTCTTCCTGCATGATCGTCCATGCCTGATTAAGATACCCTTCCGTCTGAGTGTCTCGTCTGAATTTCTCAAATCCGGGAAAACTCTCCTGTTGTGTGATCAGTTCTTCTTCCTTCAAATTGTAAATTGGTTCAAGAGTAATTCCCTCTGCTGTTTTTGTGTACATCTTCTTGTCAAAGGGTACACCTTTCAAAAGTTTCTCGGCTGCAACTTTCCATTCCTCGTAAGTCGAAGGTGAAAATTCTTCAAAGAGTTTTTCACGTCCTTCTCTTTCGATCATCTTTAATCTACCCCGCTTAAAAAATTTTTGATAAAAAATACCTGTGGCATTCAAAAATCGAACACCACAGGTATTATAACATCAACGGATAGAATCCCACGTTCATCTATTCGGTCAATTTAATCCGTTTACTCCTTAAACTTAATCCGTTTACTCCTTAAACTTAATCCGTTTACTCCTTAAACTAAAATCGTCTACTCCTCAAATTTAAACTGCGAAACGAACTCATGCAGTTTGTTGGCGATAGCACTAAGGCCTTCTGCCGTCTTGCCATTTTCTTCAGCACCCTTTGAACTCTCCTTTGTCGCTTCATTGATCTCCTCAAGCTGTTTCGATGCTTCGAGGACACTCCTTGAGGAAGAATCCATGTTCGACGCAATCTCCTCCGATGCCGCGCTTTGCTGCTCAACGGTAGATGCAAGATTCTGCACATTATCGTTGATTTTATCCACCTGTCGAATGATACTCTCAAATTGATCCAAAGCGGATTTGAGAGCCGCATTGACATCATCGATGGACTGCTTGGTGTTATCCGTCGATTTCTTCGTCTTCAAGGCATTTTCATTGATCTTCTGAAGAATATTGCTGATATTCGAAGCCGAATTCTTCGATTCTTCGGCGAGCTTTCTGATCTCATCGGCTACAACCGCAAATCCCTTTCCCGCCTCTCCGGCACGGGCTGCCTCTATTGCCGCATTTAATGCAAGAAGATTGGTCTGCTCTGCGATAGAAGAAATCGTATCGATGATACTCTTGACATCTTCGGCCTGTTTAACGAGTTCACTCACCATATCGGCCGTTTCGGCCGTCTGATGGGAGGTGTTTTCCATGAGATTTCCCACCTGATCCAGTCGGGTCTGACCTTCATGCGCATGAGAAGTCGTATCCGACGCGTTTTCCGTTAAGTCCCTTGTGACATGGGCCAGATTCTGTGCACCAGAAGAAATCTCCTCTACACCGGCATTGACCTCTTCTATTGAAGAGGAAAGAACATGGAAACTCGAGGTGATATCTGAAATATCCGCTGAAATTTCCTCCGTTGAGGCCACCTGTTCCTCTACGACAGCCGCAAGGGAGGCTGAGGAATTATGCATCTCTTCACTCATATTCTTTATCTCTATCATGCTCTCCTCAAGGGAAGTGGCCATATCGTTAAGCGCGAGAGCCATGTCTGTAATTTCATCATGACCTGTTTGCTTGAATTTAATATTGAGATCCTTCTCTGCAAATTTAGCCACTTTATCCTTCAGATCTTTCACACGCTTTGAAATGGACCGGCCGAATAAAAGCGCGATAATGACCGCAGAAACAACGATGATAACCACCGCAAGGATCATGACCAAACTCGTCTGCATGAGGGTCGCCTGAACGTCATCGACGTAAATTCCCGTTCCAAGAATCCATCCCCATGGCTTAAACAATTTCACATAGGACACCTTCGGTACAGGCTGAGTAGAGCCAGGTTTTTCCCAGGAATACTCGACCATTCCCTCACCCTGCTGACTCGCTACCTTTTCCATCTCTACAAAGAGATAAACCCCATCCGGATCCTTGTTGTTTTTCAAACTCGTCCCGTTCAGTTCCAAACTAATCGGATGAAAGACCATCTTCACATCACTGTCTATAACGAAAAAGTAATTATCTTTATCATATCTGATCATGCCAAGAAATCCCTTTGCCTCTTCCTGAGCCGCCTCTAACGTTATCTCTCCATTCACGACTCTCCTGTTCAGATTTTCAAAAACACCTGTTACACTCTCTATCAACGATTGCGTCTGGGCTTCTTTTTCATTCATAAGCGCAGAATTTGTGTTGTAAAAATACAGGACCATAAAGACTACCCCGGTCACAATCAGTATACAGAAACTGAATACGATAATTTTCATGCCAAGGGTTTTAAATTTAAACATAAAACCACCTCTTTATTTAAATTTGTAGAATAATACAGAAGCCACAAATATTTTTGCTTATTTTATTAGACGTATAAATTCAGATACTGTTTGATTATTTTTTATATTTTTATACAAATAAATTTTGAAATAAAGATTCCCGAATCAGAATCGTCGGTCGTGTCACCTTAATCTGTTGTCATAAAGGGCCATAGCCCATCGTATAATTTGTTTTCTGAGGACAATCGAAGATTTGTGTCCGGTTGGGATGGTTCGTTCCGTTTTGTTCTTAAGAAGCTGGGCAAGCTCTTCCGTCGCATTCTTCGGCATGATCTGATCAAAAGCGGCTTTGACAAACAGGACCGGCTGATCGATCAGCGGTGCGTACGCGAGCGGATCATAATAATAACAGGGGATCGGGCTCTTATCGAAAATATCGTCAACAGAATGGATGTTCTCCCGGATCCATTCGACCGGATTCCCCCTGAAACGCCTGACACAATCCGCTTCGTTGAGACAGCCGTAGGGATTGCCGTTCTCTCTTAAATCCTGTCTCACGGCCTCCGCATAGGAGGAGTAGAAATTGATCCATCGCCAGTTGCCACCGGTGATGACGAGCGTTCCCTTCCTGATCCGTTTATCGATTCCCATCGCCATCGCGGCGATCATTCCACCGAATGACAGACCGAAGATAAAGACGTCTTTCGGATCGTATCCGGGCTGATCTTCGGCATAATCCAAAATCTTTCTCGTATCCCGGATTCCCATATGAAACCGTTTGACGCAGTAATCCGGATCAGCGGACAAAAATGGCTGTCCACCGTTCATCCACTCTTTCTTCTGTTTGTAATGGTACGGTAACAGCTGAAACCAGGTTCGTATACCGCGACGCGCAAATTCAGAGGCAAACCACTGGATATACGGGATATTTCCCTCACCGATCCCGTGTATGAGGATCAGATCCCCCTTTACTCTGCCGTCTTCGGGTTCGAAGAGACGGACATAGGATCTGTTGTTCTCCTCTATCGGATCGATAAAACCGGCATAATCGGGAATGAATTCATATTCCCGATAACCATCGCACGGGGTCATCGTATGAATGAATTCGGACTTCTGATACCGGTCCGCACGAAGATTGTTCATTCCGTTCCCCCGTTCAGTTTAAGTTGTGAATCTATCGTGGTTAAGGTCTCTCCATACATCTCATTCAGTTCTATTTCCCTCATCTTTCCCCTTAATTCCGTAATCGTTGAGACCGTTTCCCTCCCGGATTGTGCCTTTCCCACCTTGAAATGACGCTGGGCAAAGGCCGCGACCTGGGGAAGATGGGTGATGACAAATGTCTGAACCCCATTACCGGAAAGTTCACTGATCTTTCTGCCGATGAGATCTCCAAGGCGTGCACCTACTCCCGCATCGATTTCATCGAATACGACACTTGGCACATCCATGACACGCTGGATTACCATTTCCATCGCGAGGAATATCCTGGACATTTCCCCACCCGAAGCGATCTTCGCGATGGGCAGAAAATCCGATCCCGGATTCGTGGACGCCGTGAATTCCAGAAAGGTCCTGCCACTGGGCTGGAAATCATGTTCCATCCATTTCTGATGCGAAAACCTGACCCTGTCCATCTTCAGGTCCTGCAACTCCTTCATCACTCCCTCTTCTATGACAACGGCCGCCTGTTCCCGGATTTCAAACATCCGCTCATCGAGTTCACTCAGTCTCGCAACCGATTTTTCTATATCGGCATCGATTGTTTCCGCACGGGACATCTTGCTCTCTATCAGGAGTTTTTCTTTTCTGAATTTCTCAAGGTTCGTGAGTACATCGTTCAGTTCGGGGCCGTATTTCCTCTTGAGCAGTTCGATCACGCGCATCCGTTCCTCCAGTTCGGCCATCCGCTCTTCGTCAAACTCAAAGTTATCGAGATGATAATAGAGGTTTCGTGACAGATCGCTGAGTGCCTCCTGTGCCGTGGTTGCACTCTCAAGCCATTGAGAGGCCTCCTCTTCCACATCCGTGATATCCTCTATCTTCTTACAGATATCTCCGATCTGATCCAGCACGTTCGGCATCCCCGGAATGTCCTCTAACAGGGAAAGGACCTGAGACAAACGCTTTTTGATGAACTCAAAATTACTGAGCGCCTTTAATTCAGCCGAAACGACCTCATCTTCTCCCTCTCTCAATGCAGCCGCTTCG
>Ga0116163_1002704_pt1 | contig 10197 bp, 9 predicted proteins | sample AD_UKC107_MetaG_FD_89889 | JGI IMG/M metagenome (GOLD analysis project Ga0116163, IMG submission 89889) | Active sludge microbial communities of municipal wastewater-treating anaerobic digesters from Hong Kong - AD_UKC107_MetaG | ecosystem: Engineered > Bioreactor > Anaerobic > Digestate | place...
AAGCTATATAAGCGCAGGCTTATAGACTGGAGGGATAACGCGGACTTTACAACCGTGCAGGGGCAGGCGCTTATAAAGGCCTGCAATAGAAAACTGGATTTTTTGAACGGTTATGGAACTATTAAGCGGTACCCAAAAAGAGGAGATACTAAATGACGTTATAAAGGATATACTGGTGCCTCACTTCCTGGCCAAGGGCATGAACGCGACGGGCAACTGGGTAGAGAAGGTAGAGGCGGTAGTGGACGTTATACGGGGCCCGAAATACACGGAGCAGTTAGTATGGGGCAGGAGCCCCGGAAAGTATGCACCGATAGAGCCGCTTAAGCAGTGGGCCGTGGCAAAATTCGGACTGGACGAGAGACAGGCTACGTCTATGGCCTACGGGGTGAGTAATAACCTTAAGAAGTTCGGGAGCTCCTGGTACAGGCAGGGGGGTACGGACCTTCTGGAAATATTACAGGCGCAGGAGACCATAGACTACATAATAGAACGTACGCGGAGCTTCATAGTCCAGCAGGTAACCCTGGAACTGAGGCGAAGCCTTAAAAAAACATTTAAGTAATGGCTATACCACTTATAACAATATCCGGGCTAAACGCAGATAGGTACCTCATAAATAACCCTATCTGGGTAGACTTTAACAATATTAGCGCTAATACGAAATACGTAATAGTATCCACGGCGGTACTAATAGGCGCAGGCCCAGCGGCCACTTATGGGACTCCTACCTCGTTGAGGTTTTACCCCAACGCTGCGCGCAAGATCTATTTTGACCTGGCAGAGCTCGTAAAGTCTTTTTTTCCAGAACCTCAGCACCCGGACGGATACCTGGCTAACGCCTCGTTATTGGGCACCAACTACCTAAAGGTTAAGATAACCATACAGAGCGTACTAACCACGGGGCAGGCAGTTACCCATACCAGTTACGTTAAGAACTTTATGCGCGGGGGCTCAGAGTCCTATAAGACTAACGAGATCCTGGCCGTAAGCGCCGTACTGAAGGAAAGCTCTAAGCTGCCGCGCTGGGCCGGGTACCCTTTGGCTAAGTACGCCCTGGATACCAGCGCTAACATACGCTATTACTCAATAATATCCGCGGAGGAGACCGTGCAGCGCAAGGTTATAGGCTGTAACCCTGTTTATATCCGTTTCCTGAATACTAAGGGCGGGTACTCGTTTTGGCTTTTTGAGCAGTTCGAGCTTAAAAAGAAGAGCAAAAAACCCGATACGGTTAAGGACCGCACCAGGACACGAAGCCTCGGGAATGAGACCGAGTGGGAGCTGATAGTGGAGAGCCGCGTAGAGGCGGAGTACTTCGCCACTATGCGGGCCTTAGCCGAAAGCCCAGAGGTACACGCCTACGGACTTACCAGTAAAATATTTGCGGATCTACAGGCGAGCGGTAAGACGGTAGATATCCAGCATAAATTTGAGCCGATTATAAACCCCGGGAACTCGGCGGACGTTAACAGCTTCGAGAAGGTGCAGTCTTTTAAGTTCAGTTTTGACATACCGCTAACCCATAACCCCCGCGTAATATGGTAACCGTACAGATTATAGGGACGGACGACGAGCTCGACCTATTGGACGGAAGGGTAACCTACGTAAAGCAGGCAGCGGATATAGGAGAGATCACTAAAGTAAATACCTCGTATAGCTGGGGCATGAAGTTCCCAAAGACCCCAAACAATACCCGGATACTGGAAGGCCTGGGCATAGCCGGGGACACCTCTACAGCTCCCTACCGTAAGATATACTGCAATATCCTGGACAACGGGCTACCGATAGTAAACAAGGGACTGCTGAAGATCCGGGGGACGGAGGGCGACGAGTACAAAGCCTACGTACAGGACGGTATTATAGACTTCTTTACCGACATATCTACGGACAAAATTAGCGACGTGCTGGACCTATCCGCTCTGGACCACGAAAATACGGTAGCCAATATTATAGCGAGCTTTACGGGCAATATCTACAGGTACGTTATAGCGAGTTACAACGGTCCGCCGCTGGCCAACGTAGGGACTACCACGAACCTTAACCCCTTCGGTATGGTACCCAGCATAAATATCGAATATTTATGGGACGCCCTCTTCGATTATTACGGCTGGACGTACTCCGGGGATATCAACCTCAGCGGACTATGGATGACCTATCCCAACGCTATAGGCTTCTCTGACGAAGGAAACACTACGCTACTTACCGCTACGCCCAAAATACGAACCTACGACACTACGAACGACCAGGATACGCATAGGCTACAATTTGACGCCATTACGTTGGACTCTGAATACATTTATAACGTTTTCCCCGGACAGGATCATACCTTCGCTTTTTACCAGGCAGGTAACTACAGGGTTAAATTTAATGTAGAGGGCTTTTTCTGGGAGACCTGGCCGCCGAGGCAGCATAACTTTTTAGCTATAGTAAGGGTAAACGGGGTAAACGTTGGCGAGTATTCGCTCAGCGACGAGGATACCGTAGTGGTTACCGATATTATAGCCTATTCGAATACTATAGTACAAATACAGATAATCAATACCACAGGACAAGGCGGGACCATGTACGTAACTGGCGGAAGCCTGGAAATAGAGACGCTGGGCGTGCAGACGGTAAGTTTCAGCCAGGCACTCATAAAGTACAAAGTAGCCGATTTTTTTAAGGAAATACTTACCCGGCAGGCTCTGGTCCCTTTTGCAGATATAGACAATAAAAATATAGAATTTAAAAGCCTAAGCAATAGGCTGAGCGCCCCATATATTGACTGGAGCAGTAAGTACGTACGACGAAAAAAGGAGGGCTACGTATACGACAGCTACGCTAAAAGTAACTACCTGCGCCATAAATACGACGAAGAGGGAGAGGACTATAAGGACGGCATACTGGTAGTAGAAAACGAAAACCTACCAATAGAGAAAACCATATACCAGTCTAAGACGTATGCCCCGGAGGAGGAGCTGCAGGAATACCTGGACAACGGATCCAGCTACTACGTGAACATCTTTAAAATGTTTAGCGTAGAGGTTAAAGAGGACCCGGACACGGGAGATCTGCTGGCGGACTATAAGGCTCTTAAGGATAGGTTTTTTATATTCAACGCAGAGACGGTTAACAGGGACCTGTACATATTGGGCAACCTGGTAGAGTCCTTTCCTTTGGCCTCTGTTAACGGTAACACCTTCGACGACATAGTGCAGACGGAGTACGCCGATATTAACCAGATACTAAACCAGACGCGGATACATGAGATAGAGCTGGCACTGACTAAGTGGGACGTAGCTACCCTGGACCTCCGCAAAAGATACTATTTTGAACAGGAAAAAAACTACTATTTACTGAATAAGCTAACCTGGAAGAGCGGGGACCTCTGTACGGGCGAATTTATAAGACTCTCATAACTATGGAACAGATAGACCTAGCTAAATTTAACTTTGACGTAGACGACGTACTAAAAGGCGCTACGGAACTAAAGAGCGCCATAAAGCAACTGGCGGACGAGCAGAAAAAACTACGTAAAGAAAACGCGGAGGACTCCATACAGTTTGTAGAGAACGAGGCGAAACTAAAAGCGCTGCGCGGGGAATATAACAGACACATAAAGGCATTGGCGGATACCGCTAAGCAGGCCCAGGACACCGCTATAAAAGAGCAGCTGCTGGAGGCCGTTATGGACCAGGAGGTAAAGACCATTAAAGAGGCGCGGGAGCAGAATAAGCTACTAAACGAACTGCGGAACAATACCAATATAGACGAGGAGAGCGAACTACTCCAGCAGTTAAATGCCCAGCTGGACCGAAACAACGAACTAATAAAAAACAACGTAGACGCCTATACTCAGCAAAAGATAAACATAGGTAACTACAAAGAGGACATTAAGTCGGCCCTGGAGGAGGTTAACCTGTTTAATGGGGGCATAGGGAATATTACGCAGAACTTTACCACGTTTATAGTAAAGTCCAAAGAGGCCGGGGGAGTAGGGGCTCTTTTAAAGACTTCGCTAAGCGGGGCCACCCAGGGACTCCTGGGACTTACCAGGGCCTCCCTTGCTTTTATAGCTACGCCAGTAGGTGCAGTTATAGCCGTATTGGTGGCAGCGTTTCTTTTAATTAAAAACGCACTGGATAGATCCGAAGAGAGTACTAACAAACTCAAAAGAGCCTTTGCCCCCTTCCAGGGAATACTTAGTAAAGTCATGGAGTTTCTGGAACCTCTCGGGGAATTTCTCATAGACGGTATAGTGTTCGCCATGGAATTGGCGGAACAGGCCGTGTATGCCCTTATAGATGGATTTGGCGCATTATTGAAATTCATAGGTTTCGAGGAGTGGGGAAATGAAGTCTTAGGGTTTTCCAATGCACTAAAACAAGGGGCGCAAGACGCTAAAGACCTGGCAGACGCAGAGGCGGAGCTGGAAAAAATGCAGCGGAAGGCCAGGTTAACCCAACTGGAGTACCAGAAGGCCGCAGAGACACTGCGCCAAAAAAGGGACGACGAGAAGCTGAGCATAAAAGAACGGATACAGGCCAACGAAGAGTTGGGAGCCGTACTGGAGCAGCAGCTGCAGGACGAGCTCGCCATAGCCCAAAAGGCACTGGAAGTAGCTAACCTACGCATGAAAGCGGAAGGGGAAAGCAAGGCCACCCTGGACGCACAGGCCGAGGCGCTGGAAGAGATAGCAGACATCGAGGAGCGCATAAATTCCCAAAGGTCCGAACAGCTCACGAACCGTACCTCTTTGCTCCGGGAGGCGGAGCAAAAAAGGCAGGAGGCCATAGACAGGACCCTGCAGAAAATGCAGGAGGAGCTGGACCTGTACATAGCCCAGCAGGGAGAGCGCGCCCGTACGCTGGCCGAAGAGCTGGCACTGGAGCAGGACTTCGCCAATAAACGTAAGGCCATACTGGACGAAGAGCTGAAATATAAGCGCATAAGCCAGACAGAATACGATACGGAGCTGCTAAACTCCAAAAACGAACTGGCTAGAAAACAGGCCGAGCTTACCGTCGAAAACGCGGCCCGAGAGTTGGAGCTATATAAGCAGGACATACTCCGAAAACTGGAGGCGGAGGAGTTTTTAAGCCAGGAGGTCCTTAATAAACGCAAAGCCCAAAACGACGCACTATTGGCCCAGGAGCAGGAGTTCCAAAAGCTGCAGCTGGAGCAGGGCATAATAAACCAGAACGAATACGACGCCGCTATAAGGGAAGCCAAAGAAGCCAATAGGCTGGCAAATCTAGCGCTGGACAAAGAGCGCGAAGCGGTAGAGAAGGAGGAGGCCCTGGCCCTCAGAGCCCTGGAATTTGAGGAGGAGCTGGCGCGTATGCTGGAAGAGGGGGCCACCAGACTAGAGCTTGAGAAGGCGCAGGCAGACGAGGCGAAAGCTATAAAGACGGCAGAGGTAGAGGCCGAACGGGAGCAGAACCTAATAAGCGAAGAGCTTTACAGGGCCAAGCTCGCAAAGATAGACCGGGACTATAAGGCAGGCGAAAAACAAAGGGAGGAGATACTGGCGGCCCAAAAGCTCGACGCCATAGCCGGGCTATTCTCTGCCGCTGCAGGTATTATAGATCAAAACTCTGCGGTAGGTAAATCCATAGCCTTAGCGCAGGCAGGTATCAATATGTACCAGGGTATATCGGCAGGGGTTAAGCTCGGATACCCGCAGGCTATCCCTGCTGTAGCAGCTGCGGTAGCTACAGGGGGCAAAGCTATAGCCAGTATAGCTAAAAGCAAGGTACCTAGCGCAAGCGGCAGAGGGTCTGTAGGAGGTAGCGGAGGGGCCCCCAGCTCTGGAGTATCTGGACTGGGAGGGGTTAACCTTACAGGATCTGGCGCTAATCTCAGCACCATAAATGCCAGCAATAACGCCGCCATACAGAACCAACTGGAGCAAAACGCCTCGGGGCAAAACATTGCCCAGGAGATCGGGAGAGCAGCTGAAGAGGGGACCCGCAGAGGGTCCCAGCAAGGGAGCCAAGAGGGCATAGAGAACCTAACAGGTAACAGACAGATACAAAACAATAGCAGTTTTTAATATGGACCGCAGTACCTCTATGTTTAAGAAAATAAGGTCCCTAAGCAAAACAGGGCTAAAGCCGTACCAGATCGGTAAGGAAAAACTGGAGAACCCGGACACCGAAACCGAGAAGCTGGCAGAGGAGCGGGCCGATATATGCGCCTACTGTCCCCTTTTTTCAGAGGAGCCTATAACGCAGCTTAGAGTAGAGGACACCAGACTGCCTAAACTAAGCGGTAAAATCTGCGGAGACTGTGGGTGCAGCAGCCCCTACTTGTTACGGCAAAATATTAAGATATGCAGGAACTGGTAAAAAAGCACGAATTTATAAAGGCAAATTTTGAGCTGGTCCAGCGCTTAGTAAAAAGCGGAGACATGAGCGGCAAAACTATGGCGGACTATAAAATATACGTAGCCTTTATAGCCCGTACCGAGGCTCTAAAAATGGAGCGCTACGAGAGTACAGCCGAACTCTGCCGCTGTAGCAGCAGAACCGTTATGAACGCCATAAAGAATATGGAGAGCCTAGTGTAGCCTACGCAATTTGCAAAAACTCTTACAAACGACCTAAACCTAAACCCCTCTATATTTGTGCTAATGGAGGGTAAAATCTACATAATAGGCCACATAGGTATCCTGGAGGAAGTCCGCGGAGTCTTACTGGTAGACGTAATAGAGCAGGTTAAAAACCAGCCCGAGGCTACCAGCTTTACCTGTTACATAGATAGCCCCGGCGGAGAGGTAGAGGTAGGAGAGGACATCTATAACTACCTAAAAGCCTTAAAGCGCCCGCTTAAGACAGTCGGCTCTAATATGGTAGCCAGCATAGCTACCGTTATTTTTATGGCAGGATCCACCCGAGTAATTAACGAAGGCTGCGAGTTTATGATCCACTTACCCATGGGCGGTATAGACTACGCTACAGCAGACGAGCTGGCAGACTACAGTAAGGTTATAAAGAATATAGAAAACCGCATGATACGTTTCTATGCGGACGTTACGGGTATGGAGCAGGAAGCTATAGCCCCCTTACTTAAAAACGAGACCTGGCTAACTCCAGAGCAGCTTAAAAGTTTCGGCTTTATTACGGGGGAGACTCCGCTAAAAATAACAGCGAAAGCGAAAGTTAATGTTAAACCAAATAAAAACAAAATGTCTAAAAAAGATAAAAAAAGCATTTGGGCCAAAATGGAGGCCCTGCTGGACAAGTTCGACGGAGCAGGAAAAAAGGCAAAGGCCCTTATTCTTTTAACCGCGGACCAGACAGAGGTAGACTTCTACGAACTGGAAGAGGGTACCGAGATCTCCGTAGGGGCTAAGGCCCGTATAGACGGAAAGGACGCCGAGGGCGCCGTAACCATGGCAGACGGGCGTATAGTAACTTTTGAAGGAGGCGAAGTTAAAAACATAGAGGACCCAGCAGGCGACGACGAGCCTACACTGGAGGAGGCTATGCAGACTATCGAGGACCACGAGGCTACTATCGAAGAGCAGGCCGAAACGATCACAGCCCTAAAGCGAGAGCTTAAGGAGAAAAAGAAAATAGTAGCCAATATACGTAAGATCCAGAGCAAACTGGCAGACGACGGTAAGGGCGGAGCTGGCAAAGACCGAAAGGGTGGAGCTGGCGAAAAAGGAAAAAAGCGCAAGTCCAGAGGGGCTGCCGCATTGTCTAACATGAAAAAACTATCTAAGTAATGGGATATACTGACAACTTCGTAGCAGATCTTTTGCCTTTGGTAACGGATCTGGTATCTGCCGAAAAAATGGAAATGAGCGAAATGCTTTACAGTAAAGCATTTATGGACTCTGACATAGCCGAGCAAAACGAGATAGTAACTGGCGTAAGACACGGCCAAGTACTACCGATATTAAAAGACACCCCGCAGCCCGAATCCTTCCCTTTTGTGGACGAGACCGACTGCGCCGAGACCGACTGCGACCTCTCGCATGAGTTCTCCAGCCATAAGTGGGAGATAGGCCTAATAGAGTGCCGCGTAGGTATCTGTTTAAGAACCTTTAACGAAAACTTTTTGAAGTTTTTCAACGCTGTAAGACATACGCAGACAGGAGACATCGACGTAGATACCGCCCTGCTTATGTTTATCTCTGGTAAGTTTATCCAAAACCTAAACCTATCTACCTGGAGAGCTGCATACTTTGGAGACAAGAGTAGCGCCTCTGCGTATTTTAGCGGAGTGGACGGTATCTTTACGCAAATGGAGGCGAACGCTGCCCAGATCGTAGAGATAACCGAAAACGACGGGGCTACCTTTGCAGCGCAGGCCTTTGCTTCTGGGGAGGACGTGTACGACTATTTAATAGCTATGTACGAGAAAGCAGCAGAACAGCCATGGTTTGACCCTTCCATTTTAGAGTTTAGAGTAACCCGCTCTATGTCTACTAAATTAGTATCCTGGTTAAACGCACTGGGTAAAAAGGCACCAATGAACTGCGGTTGTATTGACCCAGAGAGAGCCGTAGCGTCTAACGTGTTTATGTTACAGGGGCTTACTATTAATGGTATCCCTGTTATGACGCGTAACGAATGGGATAGTATCATAAACTACTCTACTGAGCTGAACGGCGGAGGAGGAGTTAACGCGAGGGTTAACCCGCACCGTGCTATCCTTACCTACCGACAAAACCTTCTTATAGGAACGTCGGAGACAGAGGCCCTTAACAGCTTCGATATTTGGCACTCAAAAGACGACAATAAGGTATATCTTAAGGGTAGCTCTTACGTCGGAGGAGGGGTACCACTTACAGACGAGTATATACTGGGCATCTAATAAGGACCGAGAAAACTAAACTATACGGAGGCCGTGCCAATTACGGCAGGGCCTCTTAACTTTTAAATATTAAACACCATGGCAATAGAAAGTATATGCGCACAGTTAGCCGCTGGTTTTGACGCCAGCTGCGACCCACCAGCTAGAAAATACTACCAGCAGGCCGTTTTAATCAATAAGACGGACATAGACCCCACTACCATAAACATAACCAGACCAGAGGATACAGCAGGAAGCTATAACGCTCAGTTTGTGCTATTGGAAGGTAAGACAGGGTTTAAATTCTTAGGACCTTCTGCAGGTAGCAATTTCGTAGGAAGCTACGAGAAAACGCGCAGCGACTTAGGTTATCCGCAGTATAAGCATAACGCCCAGATACTGATAGCGGGAGTAACCGAAGCCGCTAAAGCTATCCTGGACGGACTGGATAAAGGTAGTTTTGTTATAGCCTTACAGCTGCAGGACGGTACCGTAGAGATCTACGGACTGACTAACGGACTGACTACTGGAGATTATACCTACAATATCCAGGAAGGGGGAGGAGGTACTCCTGTACTCCTTTCCAGTCTTGACGACGCGCCAGAGAACTACTTACCCTATGTATATAAACCACAGGACGGAGGTAGCGCTAACGCAGACTTTGACGCAAATTTCGAGAACCCAGCACCGTAGCCAGAAGTTTTTTAGTATGTTTACTGCATAAAGTAATACACTAAAAAAAATGAAAATAGAGGAGTTAGTAAAACTAAAGCCCGAAACGGTACGAAAGGACCCCGAGTTAATGCCTCTGTATATTAAATACTATACGGAGGCATTTAACATAGCGCCAGATTGTGCAGGCTGCACTTTCAGCGTAGACTTTAAGAAGCTCAAAAAATCAGTATTAACAGGCGCTGCTATTGGAGCTACTAGCGCCACAATTTTAACAGACATGGCATCAAAAAAGTATGTATTAAAAGCCGCGCACAAAAACGAGATTTTAACCTACCGAGGTAAAAATAACCGTCCAGTACGGACCTACGGGTATGGAATTACTGACGACTTCGCTAAGGCGTTTCTAACCGAAGGAAACAAGAAACAACTAGAAGAGAGAGCTAAAATGTTCGACGTTATCGACGGAAAGCCGCAGAGCAAAAAAGCTGAGAAGGCGTTAGCTGAGGCCAAAAAAGCCGAGAAGGCCAAAAAAGCCCAGGACAAAGCCCTAGCAGAAGCCGCTAAAAAGAACCTAGCAGAAGAGCAGGAAGAGGCTAAGAAAAAAGCTGAAGAAGGCGGAGACGCTGGAACTGGAGAAGGCGGAGACGCTGGAACTGGAGAAGGCGGAGACGCTGGAACTGGAGAAGGCGGAGACGCTGGAACTGGAGAAGGCGGAGACGCTGGAACTGGAGA
>Ga0116163_1002707_pt1 | contig 10185 bp, 7 predicted proteins | sample AD_UKC107_MetaG_FD_89889 | JGI IMG/M metagenome (GOLD analysis project Ga0116163, IMG submission 89889) | Active sludge microbial communities of municipal wastewater-treating anaerobic digesters from Hong Kong - AD_UKC107_MetaG | ecosystem: Engineered > Bioreactor > Anaerobic > Digestate | place...
GACTTTTTCAGTTCATGGACAACTTTTTTTGATTCAATCAAATAGCGTTGTAGCATTTCTTCAATTTCTTCGATTTTTTCATGGGATTTTGCCATGAATTCGATTTTCTCGATAATTTGATGTAAAGGAACTGCTCCAACATATAGACATCCCGGTTTAATCGCATGAGAAAGGCGTGCGATTTGATCATAATCAGACCTTCTAATCGCCATTTCTATCTCTTTCACATTTTGGCCTATATCATCTATGAAAACCGGAATAATCGTTTGGTAATAGAGATCCATATCATCCAGGTGTTTTTTTACCTCATCCAAATCAATGATTTTTCGTTCATTCTCATCACAACGTTGCTCAGGCACTAATCTTAAAATGCAATTTTTTAAGTCATCGATGCGAATAGGTTTTGGAACATAGGCATCCATACCGGATTGGAATACCTTTTGCAGATCTTGATCGGTAACACTTGCCGTTAAAGCGATGATGGGGATTTTTGAGTTGTTCTCTAATGATCGGATTTTTTTCGTTGCCTCCAATCCATCCATTATTGGCATCATCACATCCATGAGTATCAAATCGTAATGATTCTGTTGAACCTTTTCCACAGCGGCATTCCCGTCAGCAACCAAATCGTATTTCCAGCCAAATTCAGATAATATCTCTTTGATAATGGCTTGATTGACGATATTGTCCTCTGCGACCAAGATATTCAAATGAACGAAAGCCGTTTGATCTGTAGAAGGGAGCTTATTTTTTATTTCAGAAATTTCTTTCATTTCTTCACTCGTTGGTTTGATGAGCGGAATAAAGAAAAAGAATTCAGAACCTTTTCCCGCTTCGCTGCGAAAGTCTATTTGTCCCCCCATCATTTCCACCATTTTTTTGCTAATGACCAGTCCCAATCCGGTTCCTCCAAATTTACGGGTTATGGTTGTATCCGCTTGGGAAAACTTTTTAAAGAGCATCTTTTTCTTTTCCTCATCGATGCCCACACCGGTATCCGTGACGCTAAAAAAGATTATTTCGGTTGTGTTATCTTTCGCAGCCACTCTGACTTTAACCTGTATGGTTCCATTCTCGGTGAATTTCAGTGCATTGCTCAATAAATTCAATAGAATTTGCTTCAAACGTAGCGGATCCCCTTTGATATATTGCGGGACATCTTTTTCAATGAGTAATTCACCGCCGAGTGATTTTTTGGATGCAGAAATAAAAATCAGTCGTGAAACATCATCGAGCATTGCATAGAGGTCAAAGCAAATCGTTTCCATTTGTAGTTTTCCGGCTTCTATTTTTGAAAAATCAAGAATATCGTTGATAATCTGTAGTAATGAGTCGGCAGAGACTTTGATGATTCTCAAAAAATCCTTTCTTTTTTCTTCGCTGGCTGTTTTTTCTACAATTTCTACAGCTGTTAAAATTCCATTCATTGGGGTTCTGATCTCATGGCTCATGTTCGCCAGAAATTCGCTTTTAGCACTGTTTGCGATTAAGGCATTTTCTCTGGAACGATACATGTAAAAGATCAAAGCAATAAGTAAAACGAAAATGAGGATGACAAAAAACAGTGTAATGGTTGCTTTTTTTAAGACGGATGTTATTTCTCCATCTTCCTTGTAGGAAATCAAATATCCCACATTTTCTTTTTTAAAATTCTGTATCTTTAAAAAAACGGCGGAATAATCAATGCCATCTATTTGCGTATGCAAAGCAAAACTTTCTCCGCTTTGAACCCTTTTGGTGTATTCTTTGGCAAGTTTATCGTTAATGGATGCGCAGGTGATGTTCAACCCTGTTGTCATCTCATCGATGACATGGTGAATTTCTTTATCATAGAGATATCCTGCAAGAAATCCAGCCGGCTCGTAGTTACTCAATTCCTCTTCAAAGACCTTTTCTTCAACTGCATCTTGGCGAATAATGAAGTGAAAAGGTCCATCAAATTCATTAGTCAAATCCTGGCAAATGGTGCTGAATGAGATGCTGATCTCAACAGTGCCGACCATTTCTTCTTGAAGAAATAAGGGAAATACCATGCGATAACCGTTAAAGATTCTTCCCTCTTCAAAACCCTTCACGAATTCCCCGATTTGTGAAGCAAGGACAACGGATTCTCTGATTTGAGTTAAATCGTCTCCAAATGTTTCAGGGCGATGCATTCTGAGAAAACTGATGGCTCCGGGAAGGTGAAAGTGAAGCTGCCGAAAATGGTATTGCTTTAACATATCGTAAAACCCATTAAAATATGTAAAGAGCGTCGTTCTGATCGTATCTCTCATCTCAGGCTGATCATTGGCGGTTTTCATCTGCGTTTTGATCCAATCCAGATCAATTTCTCTCTTAAAGATATATTTAGCAAAATTTTCATAAGGCTTGATGAGTGATTTATACTGGCTTTCCAAAATTTTAACGTTTTCCTCATAGATGCTGGAAAGCTCGTTGCGAAATGAATCTTGTACGATGAAGATCGTTATAAGAAAGCTGACAACTATTAACGAAAAAACAATCCACTTGATATGACTCTTCCAGATCTTCAACACTTCTTCAACACGCTTTCAAAAGGAAATTTGAGTTTTCTTAGAAAAAATCTTTTTTGACCATTTTGACAAAATGCTATTTCAAATTATTGGTATATATCTGATTTATAAATCTATTTTAACACAAACTGAAAAAACATCAAGTCATCGGTAAGAAGAAATTCAAAGCCAAATAATAGCCTTTTATTCCAAGACCGCTGATGGTTCCGGTACACACCGGCGAAATCACACTGACATGTCTAAAATCTTCTCTTGCTTGGATATTAGACAAATGGACCTCGATAATGGGGATTTCTAATATTTCCAAAGCATCTCTTAAGGCATAACTATAGTGGGTAAAAGCACCTGGATTAATGATCAATCCATCGATTTGATCCAGATGAGCGTGAATGTCATCGATCAATTCCCCTTCGTGATTCGATTGAAAACAGTCAATGTCCAGTCCTATTTTTTGGGCATACTTTTTTATTTTGTTCATCAGTTCCGGAAAGGATTGCTTGCCATAAAACTCAGGATTTCTTCTCCCCAATAAATTCAAATTGGGTCCGTTGATGATGTGGATTCGCATCAAACCCCTCCTTTAAAGTGTTGTTTTGGTTAAGATTGAGAGTTTTTGGATCATGGACTCGAATTGTTTGAAATTTAACGATTGCCGACCATCTGACAATGCCTTTTCCGGGTTAGGATGGATTTCAACCATAACCCCATCGGCTCCTGCAGCCCATGAGGCATAAGCCATTGCCGGGACCAATTCCCTTTTACCGGTGGCATGGCTGGGGTCAACGATAATGGGAAGATGAGATTCTTCCTTGACGTAGGGAACGACCGAAAGATCCAATGTGTTTCTGGTGACGGTCTCAAATGTTCGGATACCCCTTTCACAAAGAATAACGTTAGGGTTTCCGTTTGCCATTATATATTCAGCAGATTGAAGAAATTCCTCAGTTCGGTTCATATAACCTCTTTTCAACAAAATTGGTTTATTGAAATGACCGCATTTTTCAAGAAGGCGAAAATTTTGAGCATTTCTTGATCCGATTTGGATGATATCCGCATATTCTTCCAGTAAATCACTTTCTGATTCAGACATGAGTTCTGTCACAACCTTAAGATGATACTTTTCAGCGGTCTTCTTGAGAATTTTAAGCCCTTGTTCTCCAAGCCCTTGAAAGGCGTACGGGGAAGTTCTGGGTTTAAATGCGCCTCCCCTTAAAAAAGGAACCCCTTGTTCTATTAAGAAAGCACCTACTTCGTCTAAAAGGGCTTCCGATTCAACGGCACATGGCCCTGCTATGATTGAAAACCCTTCGCCGATTTGATTTTCACCCAAATCAATCTTTGTAGGCTCAGGATGAAATTCTTTGGAAACCAGTTTATAAGGTTTCAGGACCTTGACAACCTTATCCACATATTGCAAATTCTCAAATCGATCCACACTGACATAAGAATCATCACCGATAACGCCAACGATTGTCTTTTCAGTTCCCCTAGAAATATGCGATTTAAAGCCCAGTTCTTTGGTTATTTCAATAATGTGCTCCAAATCGCTTTCTGAATGGTTTTTCCTTAATATCACGATCATTTAAAACACCTCCATAAAAAAAGGGTCTCCTCAACGGAGACCCTTGTATTGGTTATTTTCTCCGGAAAACTAAAAAAGAGCAGTCATCCGGAACAAATTGTTTTTGTTTACTCTGCCAGGTGGCAGACCGGATGAATGCTCTTAAAATAATAATAAAAAGAAAAGTTGTTTAACGCATAAACCATTTTTATCCCTCTTTTAGGAAGACTGCCTCATCCGTTTAAAATAAATCGAAATGCTTTTCACGACTCAAACAAGAGGCCAAGATGTTGCTTCGATTTTTCAAATCTGCAAGATTATAGCATACAAATCAAAAAAAATAATAGTTGTATTGATCTGATGTATGGATATGCGATATACTCCAATAGATATTGCAAGAACACAAGAAATGCATTCATGATGAGTCAAAGAAAAAAAGGGGGAACAAGTTGGATCATTGGGAAAAAATTATTTCAAATAAACTATATTCCAGCCTGATTGCTATCGGTTGTGCCATTTTATGGGGAAGTGCTTTTCCTGTATTAAAGGTTGCTTATCGAGAATTTGGTATCGAGCAAGCGGTTTCCGGAAGAATTCTGCTGGCCGGAATTCGTTTTTTTCTGGCAGCTATGCTCTTGTTTCTTTTCTCGATGAAATCAAAAGAAACAATCAACAAAATGGGTTTAAAGAAGATCTCTTATCTGTTATTATTGGGCATCTTTCAAACAACACTTCAGTATTATTTTTTCTATAATGGATTGGCAAACACCTCCGGTATCAAAGCGTCTGTTTTGGCATCCAGTGGTACCTTTTTCATGGTCTTGCTGGCTCATTTTGTTTATACTGACGATAAGTTGAGTCGAGTTAAATGGGTCGGGTTAATAACGGGTCTTGCTGGTATCGTGCTGGTCAACTGGGGAAAGGATTTTTCATGGCGCTTTACCCTTCAAGGCGAAGGATATTTGATCTTCACCGGTATTGCCAATGCCTTTGGAACTGTGATTGCAAAAAAAATGGCGAAAGACATCCATCCTTTTCGTGTGTCGGCTTTTCAAATGTTATTCGGATCTGTTTTGTTGATGGCTATTGCCTACATTTCCGATGAAAAACCGACACTGCAATTTACTGCATTGGGAGGATGGCTGTTGGGTTATTCTGCCTTTCTTTCGGCTGTTGCGTTTGGATTGTGGTACGCCCTTCTCAAATTTCATAAAGCCGGAGAAATCACCATCTTTAAATTCATCATTCCGGTTTCCGGGTCCATTTTATCGGCAATCTTTTTACCGGAGGAATTTTTCTCCTTTTCGATTATTTTTGCGCTGACATTGGTATCAGTTGGTATATTTAGTGTTAACAAAAAAAGAGAATAAACGTATTCGTTTTTTAGGTGTTATAATCGCTTCGGATGATGGCGATTCTTTATAATCATATCCCTTTGTGTTAGAATCGATATTGTTTATTTGAGTTCCTTATATTGACCAAAAGAAATGAACCGTTGAAATTCAAACTTTCACATACACTACAGGGGGTGTCAAGTGATAATTCAAGCGTTCACGGCTTTTTTTACCAGTTCGGCATTTGCAGGGTTGACTTTAGGTAATCTTTTTATGATTGGTTTAGGAAGTGTTTTGCTTTATGTAGCAGTGGCAAAACATGCTGAACCTCTTTTGTTAATACCCATTGGTTTTGGAATGATTTTAGCCAACATTCCGCCACTCTACACAGGCCTTTTTTTGGAACCCACCGGCAATGCCGCAGGCGGGTTAATGTATTATGTCAATCTTGGGCTTCAATATGGAATCTATCCACCTTTGATTTTCCTTGGAATTGGTGCATTAACCGATTTTTCATTTATGCTGTCTAATCCCATCACCATCTTTTTGGGAGGGGCGGCACAAATGGGTATATTTGTTGCTTTTTTCATGGCCAGGATGTTGGGTTTTGATTTATTACCTTCCGCAGCGATTTCTATTATCGGTGGCGCAGATGGTCCGACTTCCATTTATATTGCGAACAAGTTTGCTCCTGATATGCTTGCGATTATTGCCATTGCGGCTTATTCTTATATCGCTTTGATTCCCATTATCCAACCGCCATTGATGAAACTGTTTACAACCAAGAAAGAAAGGCTGATCAGAATGAAGCCGCCAAGAAAGGTTAAAAAAGCAGAGAAACTTGTCTTTTCAATCATTACAACCGTGTTTATCGGGTTACTGGTTCCACAGGCATTACCTTTGGTTGGAATGTTGATGTTGGGCAATTTTTTAAAGGAAAACGGATTAACAAAAAGACTGGCGGAAGCCTGTTCCAAATATATTGCCGATCCGGCTATTATCATGCTGTGTTTGTCCGTAGGGGCTTCTGCGAAGGCAGATGTCTTTCTGAGTGAAACCTCGCTGTTGATTCTATTTTTGGGTGCGTTGGCCTTTATAATCTCAACGATCAGTGGCTTACTCTTTGCGAAGATCATGAATCTGTTCTTAAAGGTAAAAATCAATCCGCTAATTGGGGGTGCTGGTGTTTCTGCCGTTCCGGATTCGGCGAGAGTTGCTCAGATGGTTGCCCAAAAGGAAGATCCTACTAACTTTATTCTGATGCATGCCATGGGACCTAACGTTGCAGGTGTTATTGGTTCTGCAGTTGCGGCCGGGGTCTTTTTATCAATATTAGGGTGATCAATCATGTTCTATACTACTGAGGATTATCGAGACACACATGCATGCATTTCTCTCAAGGCATATCGGAACAACCTGCGTTATTTTAAGGAAAAAGCCTATCCTACCAAGATCATGCCGGTCATCAAAGCGGACGGCTATGGACATGGGGCGGTTGAATTGGCAAAGGTAGCAGAATCGGAAAAGGTGGAATACCTGGTTGTTGCTTTTTTGTCAGAGGCATTGGAACTCCGGACAAATGGGATACAAACCCCTATTCTTGTCCTGAATTATTTCAAGCCGGAATATGTCAATCTGTTCGTTGAAAATGATTTAACCGCAACCGTTTATTCATCCGATCAGTTTCATCAACTTCAGGCATTTTTACATAAAAAGCCATTGAAGGTTCATGTGATCCTCGATACCGGCATGTCGAGAGTGGGCTTTAATTATCATGACGCTGTCGTAAAGATCCAACCCATTTTGGCAGATACTCATTTTGAGGTAACAGGGTTGTATACCCATTTTTCTTCTGCGGATGAAAATGAGCTCGCTTTCACAAAACTCCAATATGATCGGTTTAAAAACGTTGCCAAACACTTTGAATCAATCCCGGTCAAACATATTGCCAACAGTGCAGGTACATTGTTTTTTGAAGAAAATCTTTTTGATTTCGTCAGAATTGGCATAGCCTCATATGGGCTGGATCCAAAGAACCGGAAAAGATCGGTCCATCTTGAACCGGTTCTATCATGGGAAACGTCTGTATCCATGGTGAAATGGATATCCAAAGAGACACCGGTCAGTTACGGCAGAACGTTTATTGCCGATAAAGAAATGAAGGTTGCAACAATCCCTGTCGGTTATGCCGATGGCTACAACAGACTTCTTTCCAATACAGGAGAAGTCTTGATCAAAGGTAAACGTTGTCGTGTTTTGGGGAGGGTATGTATGGACCAGTTTGTCGTAGATGTGGATGATATTGAAAACGTACAGGCGGGTGATCGAGTGATCCTTTTGGGAAAAATGGGGAACGAAGAAATAAGCGCAGAAGAGACGGCGCAACGGATTGGCACAATTAATTACGAAGTGACTTGTGCCATTTCTAAAAGAGTTGTAAGAAAATACGTTGCTTAAATCATTACACGAGCCTGGCTATGAGTTTATGATACAATAGGCAACGAGTTGTTATAAGAAAAGAAGGGATGTGTACAGTTGAAACTTGGGGATTTGCTAAAGGAAAAGATGGAAGAATTTTCAAAGGAAGACGGCAATTATTTACCCAAAAACAGTGGTAAATTTATTTCGGATATGGAAACGGATGATTATATTTCCAGCGTTCTGAAAGTGACCAGAAAAGAATGCAGACAACAAGAGACGGTAAAGGTTTCTTATTGTTAACATTTGAAGATCGCAGCGGTACCATGAGAGGGGTAGACTGGTGGAATGCTGAACTCAACGATGAGCGTCTTACCCAAGGAACTGTTGTGAGGGTGGAAGGGAAAGTCAAACTTTTTGATACCAAAATGCAGTTGAATATAAAAAACTCCAAAGATGCCATTACAGTATTATCTGCGGATGAATTCGACCCCAAAAAATTTATCGAAATTACATCAAAGGATGTAAAAGCAATTTATGAAGAGCTTTTGAAAATGATAGATCTGGTACGAGACAAATACATTAAAATGCTGCTTGAAGCAGTCTTTGTTCAGGATGAAAAATTCGTGGTTCGCTTTCTTGATTCTCCCGCTGCGACATCGGTCCATCATGCCTATAAAGGCGGCCTCATTGAACATACACTGGATGTAGTGAAATTAGCAAAGAGCATCAGAGATAATTATCCGGATATGGACATAAACGATGACCTGATCATTGCCGGTGCATTGCTGCACGACATTGGCAAGACAAAAGAATACAGTTTAGTGCCTTCGGGGATTGAACGCACTGGTTCGGGAGAAATGCTGGGCCATATCATCATGGGCATCCAGATGGTGGACAGATACGCTGAACAGATACAAGACTTTCCACGGGCCTTGCTGATGGAGATTAACCACATCATTCTTTCCCATCACGGCGAGATTGAGTGGGGAGCGCCCATACAGCCCAAAACCATCGAAGCAATGATCGTTCATTCAGCAGATAATGCTGATTCAAAGATTGCGCAATTTAGAGAAATCACAAAAAAAACCCTTGATGATAATAACACTTACGTTCAGAACCAATGGAGTGAATACAACCGGTATTTAGATAGAAAGATAAAGGTGAAAGGAGTTGACGCATCTTATGACTAAACAGATCAAATTTGGAACCAGTGGCTGGCGAGGGATTATAGCAGATGATTTTACATTTGAGAATGTTGAAATTGTTTCCCAAGCTATTGCAGAATATTTAAAAACCAAAAAGAAAAAAGGGGCAAAGGTTATCATCGGATACGATGCAAGGTTCATGGTTGAGGATTTTTCCCAACGAGTTGCTGAAGTGATGACAGGCAATGAGATAACCGTATGGCTGTGCGATCGACCCACTCCAACACCCGTTATCTCATATCTTATTACCGAAAAAAAACTGGATGGGGGAATCAATTTAACCGCATCCCATAATCCTTACAATTACTGCGGCTTGAAATTTAACCCGGAAGATGGCGGCCCTGCTATGCCTGAAATCACAGATTACATCGAAAGCAAAGCTTTGGAAATTGCCCAAGGTAAAGTTGCCATCGAGAAAATGGATATTGAGAAAGCCAAGAAGAAAAAAATGCTTCATGAGATAACACCTATTGAAGAGTATGCCGATATGATGATAAAGAAATTTGACGTTGAGAAAATGAGACAAACAGGACTAAACGCCGGTGTGGATATGGTGTTTGGAACAGGGAATGATTTTCTTGACACCATTATGACCCGTATTTTTAACGAACAATCTCAAATTGTTTATTATAATGATTTTCGAGACCCGTATTTTGGAGGCTATCGTCCCGAACCGGATGAAACTCGCCTGAAAACCTTGGGGAAAGATGTTTTACGAAACAAAATGAATATGGGATTGGCTTTGGATAACGATGCGGACCGATTCGGTATCGTCGACGATCAAGGGGAATTTATCACTCCCAATGAATATTTGGCAATGGTTGCCTATCATTTGTATAAAAACAAAAAGATGGCAGGTGATTTAGTCAGAAGTGTTGCGACCTCTCATATGATGGATCAAATTGCAAAACACTTTGATCACACAACCAAAGTCACTCCGGTAGGCTTCAAATATATTGGTGAATTATTGGCAACCGGGGATTATGTACTGGGTGGTGAAGAAAGCGGCGGCTTAAGTATTAAAGACCATGTTCTTGAAAAAGACGGGTTGTTGGCTTGCTTATTTGCAGCGGAAATGAGAGCCTATGAAGGTAAAGAACTCAGTGAAATCAGAAAAGACGTGGAGAAAA
>Ga0116163_1002713_pt1 | contig 10176 bp, 8 predicted proteins | sample AD_UKC107_MetaG_FD_89889 | JGI IMG/M metagenome (GOLD analysis project Ga0116163, IMG submission 89889) | Active sludge microbial communities of municipal wastewater-treating anaerobic digesters from Hong Kong - AD_UKC107_MetaG | ecosystem: Engineered > Bioreactor > Anaerobic > Digestate | place...
CGGGTTCCTGCTTCGCCGAGGCTGCCGGGAAAAGGATCCTCCCCGGTCTTATGTCCTCTCCACAGGCTGATGCGGCAAGCCCTGCCGCCAAAATATTCATTGCGGCATTCTCATCGGCATTCGCTTCGTGTCCGCAGGACAGGCAGCGGAACTGCGCCTGAGAAGGCCGGTTCTCTTTGGAGATGTACCCGCACACAGAACATCTCCTGCTCGTGTTCTGGGGCGGTAGGAGGATCAAACATCCTCCGCACCAGGAGAGCTTGTATTCCAGTTGTCTCCGGAATTCGAACCATCCCTGATCCAGGATAGCCTTGTTCAGCCCGGACTTGGCCGCCACGCATTTTCCGGGATCCTCAAGGGTTCCTTTGGCGGATCCGGACATGTTCCTCACCTGTAAGTTTTCCAGCACCACGAAAGCGTGGTTTTTGCTGACTTCAGTGCTGGTCTTATGGAGGAAGTCCTTTCGGGCGTTGGCGATACGCTCGTGGATCCGGGATACCCGTTTTTTCGCCTTATACCAGTTTTGGGAGAATTTCTGTTTGCGGCTCAAGGCTTTCTGGGCTTTACGCAGAGCCCTTTCATGTTTTTTGAAGCTATCCAGGGGAGGGTGAAACGAACCGTCTGAAAGGGTGGCGAAGCGGGCAATCCCCATGTCTACTCCTACGGAAGAGGAGGAAGGATGTACGGGTTCCGGGATCTCCCGTTCCGTCTGGAGAGCGACATACCAGCGATCATTTTTCAGGAACACCGTGACGTTTCGTATCTCCCCTGTAATCTCCCGGCTCTTCCCTGGAAGAAGTTCGTGTAGGCTCGATCCAGGTCCGTGAGGGCCTGTTGAAGAATCTGGGAATGGGCATCCTTCAGAAAGGATGTGTCCCGATCTCCCTTCCACTCCTTCAGCAGCCCCGCGAGGGCACAGTAACTCAGGCTCTTCTTTTCGTTCTGCCAGGCCTCTTTTTTGAGAGCCAGGGCCTTGTTCCACACGAAACGGCAGCATCCGGCAAAACGCCGCATGGACTCTTCCTGTTCCCTGGCCGGACGAAGACGAAATTTGAACCCTTGAAAGATTTTCATATATTTATTATACCGTATCTGCAAAAAACCGCCGCCTTATATCTCCGCCCTGAACGACGGGGTTTTACGGCGACAAGGATAAAAGAAGGAAGAGGAGAAAATCTCCGCTTCCTTCAAAAAAGGTCTTTCTTTTCGGGGCTTATTGTTTGAGGGAAGCGAGGTTTCCCACCTTGGCGAAAAGACGCCGGCAATCTTCCAAAAGCCCCAACCGATTGTTCCGAATCGTTTCATCCTCCGCCATCACCATGACGTTGTCGAAGAAAGCGGTTATGGGAGATTCCAGTTCCGCGAGAATTTCCGCCACCTTTTTCCACTGGAAATCCTTCATAGCCTCTTCGATCTCCTGCCGATGGGCGGAAAGGGCATCTCCCAGGTTCTTCTCCTCGGGGCTTTCGAAAAGATCTTCCCTCCAGGAGGGTTCGGCGTTTTCCGCCTTCTGAAGGATGTTGTTCACCCGCCCTACCGCGGTGGCGAGTTTCTGGAACCATTCTTCCGAAACGATTTCCCTGAGGGTTTCCAGGAACTCCCGAAGCCGCAGAGGACGCATCCAGATGACCTCCATGGCCATGGTCACCATTTCGTGGGAGAAATCCCGCTCCTTGAGCTGCATGAGTAATCTCTGGCGAAGAAAGGCCAGCACGGATTCCACGGTCTTGGGATCCGCCTCCAGCCGCTCCGCCGCATGGCGCACGAGATTTTCGATATCCACATCCATGGGCATGCCCCAGATGAGTTCGTTCATGCACCGAGCCGCCCGGCGGAGAGCATAGGGATCCTGGGATCCCGTGGGTTCAAGCCCTACCTTGTAGCAGGCCACCACGGTATCCATACGATCCGCAAAGCCCACCACGGCTCCCACCATATCCGAAGGCAAAGTACCCCCGGCATTTTCAGGAAGATACTGCTCGTAAATTCCGAGAGCCACCCGGGGAGGTTCTCCGTTGCGTTTGGCATATTCCCGCCCCATGATCCCCCGGAGCTCTGCAAACTCGTAAACCATGTGGGTAAGAAGATCCGCTTTGGCGAGAAACGCCGTCCGATCCACATGGGCGGTGGTCTCCTCGTCCAGTCCGAGCATGGAAGCGAGATGGGCCGCCAAGTCCCGGGAGCGTTCGCATTTTTCGTAAAGGGTTCCCAGCTGTTCCTGGTACACCATGGTACCCAAGTTTTTCACTCTTCCCGCCAGGGGTTTTTTCTGATCCTCCCGCCAGAAAAAGCTGGCATCCGCCAGGCGTGCCCGGAGAACCCGTTCGTTTCCCTCCCGTACAACGCCCATGTTGGTGGCCCGGTTATTGCTGACGCCCACAAAGAGGGCCTTGAGTTTCTTATTGTCGTCCCGCACCGGGAAATAGCGCTGATGAGAGGCCATGGTGGTGGTCAACACCTCTTCGGGCATCTCCAGATAGGTTTCGTCGAAACTTCCGTAAAAGGGTACGGGGTACTCCACGAGATAGAGGATTTCGTCCGCCAGATCCCGGTGAATATCCGTATGTCCTTCGATTTCCTTTTCCAGGGCCGCAATGCCTCCGAGCATCTTTTCCCGGCGTTTTTCCGGATCCGCGATAACGTAGTTGTCGTACAGAAGATCCAGGTAACTCTCGGTATGGGACACGGTAATTTCTTTTTTACCCATGAAACGATGTCCCCGGGTAATCCGTCCCGCCTTCAATCCCGCATATTCAAAGGGCACCACTTCATCTCCCCAAAGACAGAGAAGCCAGCGAATGGGTCGGGCAAAACGCGCCATGCTTTCGTTCCAGTACATGTTTTTGGGAAAAACAATGCCTTTGATGATGCGCAGCATAACCTCCGGGAGCATCTCCCTCGACGGCAACCCCTTGGTACGGGAAACCGCAAAGGCATATTGGGTTCCCCCCACCTCGCGCATTTCGAGATCCGAAACATCCAGGCCCCGGCTCCGGGCAAAGCCGTGAGCCGCCTTGGTGGGATTTCCGTTGGCATCGAAAGCACTCTGCCATGCAGGGCCTTTGGACTCCTGTACCGCATCCTCCTGCTGCTCCGCCACGCCCTTGAGAAGAATCGTTATTCTTCTGGGGGTGGCATAGCTTTCCATTCCCGAGAAGGGAATGCGGAAGGTTTCCATCTCTTTCCGGGCGATGGCGAGAATTTCTTCGCGTACCCAGAGGAGAAACCCTGCGGGAATTTCTTCGGTTCCTATTTCCAGTAGCAAATCCTTGTGTTCCATAAGAGCCTCTCCTCCCTACCTGCCGAATTTCCCCGTCAGGGGATAGCCCATTTCCCGGCGCTGCTCCGCATAGGCGGCACAGCAAGCGCTTGCAAGAGCCCGCACCCTTCCGATATAGCCGGTGCGTTCGGTAACGCTGATGGCGTTCCTGGCATCCAGGAGGTTGAAGGTATGGGAACATTTCAGAACGTAATCGTAGGCGGGGAGCACAAGCCCCTTCTCCGCCATCTTCCGCGCTTCCTCCTCGTACATGCTGAACATCCGGAAAAGCATCTCCGGATCCGAGGCATCGAAATTGTAGGTGGAGTGCTCCACCTCTCCCTGATGATGCACGTCCCCATAGGTGACGTCTCCCACCCAGGTAAGGTCATAGATGCTATCCACCTTCTGAACGAACATGGCAATCCGTTCGATTCCGTAGGTAAGCTCCGCAGGAACCGCCTCCATATCGATACCACCCACCTGCTGGAAGTAGGTGAACTGGGTCACCTCCATGCCGTCGAGCCAAACCTCCCAACCGAGCCCCCAGGCGCCGATGGTGGGAGACTCCCAGTCGTCCTCGACGAAGCGGATATCGTGTTCCGCCGGGTCGATACCCAAGGCCCGAAGGCTGTCGAGGTAGATCTCCTGGATGTCCTCCGGAGTGGGCTGCAGAATTACCTGATACTGGTAGTAATGCTGCAGTCGGTTGGGGTTCTCGCCATACCGTCCGTCCGTGGGACGCCGGGAGGGCTCTACATACGCCACCCGCCAGGGCTCCGGCCCGAGAACCCGGAGAGTGGTGGCGGGGTTCATGGTTCCCGCTCCCACCTCGATATCATAGGGCTGCTGGATAATGCACCCCCTGTCGGCCCAGAAGCGTTCCAATCGCATGACGATATCCTGAAGGTTCATATCCGACCATCTCCCTTGTTCATACATTCACCCTCTCGGGGATCTTTTTCCGGCTTCCGTAACCATGAAAAAACCAAATTCTCGCGAGCTGCTCCGGCCCCTGTATCCCATTCTTTTTCGAAGAGGAGGATCCGGCATACCTCCGGAAGAAGCCCCTATATTCGATCCGACACGAGCTCTTCCAATATTTTCGTTTTTTCCTCCCACTGCAAGGGCGTAAGAGTAAAGGAATAGTTCCGGAAATCACTCCGAGAGAGCATAACAGCCTTACGCAGTTCCTGCAACACGAGAGTTGCTTCGAGCCCTCCCGAGGAATTCCCGCAGAGAGGGCAGAGAAAACCTGTCCGGGCTCCCTGGGTATAGGCAGGATTTTCTTCAAGGAGCTTGCCGCAATGTTCACAGCGCCATAAATCCGGAGCCCTCCCCCAGAGAGAGAGCCACTTCCAGAGAAAACGCCACCGCAGAGGAGGAAGAGGGGCTCCCTCCCGCAGAAGAATGAGGGACCAGTAAAAAACCCTGAGGAGCGCATCCTCAGGGTGCTCCGCAAGCAAATTTTTCTTGAGCAGCCCCGCCCATTGAAGGGCTTCCCGCATCTTTCGGGGAGATTTTCGAAAATCCCAGAAATCCTCCCGAAGATCTGCCACCTTGAGATAGATTCCTCGGGGGCTTTTGTAAAGATGAAACTCCCCCCAGACAAGAGGTTCCGTATACCCCCGGCTGATCTTTCCCCGCCCCGATCCGGGAGCGAAAACCCAGAAGGGGCCCTTTTCACGACACCAAAGATAGAGGGTTCGAAGAGAGGAGGAAAGATCTTTCCGATGCAGAACCACTCCGGTTACCCGAAACTGTCCCTGCTGTTCCATGAAGCCTCACTTTCTCCGAAAACTCAGCGATCCTTGTCGTAACCGAACCGTCGAAGCTCCACCGGAGATTTGCGCCAGTTCTTGCGCACCTTCACCCAAAGTTCCAGGTACACGGGATACCCCAGAAGTTTTTCCAGCTCCTTCCGCGCCTGAACCCCCACGTCCTTGATAAAGCCTCCCTTGTCTCCGATGAGAATGGCCTTCTGGCCGGGACGCTCCACGTACACCGTAGCGCGGATGTAAACGTTTTCTCGATGGGGATACTCCTCGGGATGCTGAAACTCCTCCACCATGACCGCAGTGCTGTGGGGGACCTCATCCCGGGCCAGAACGAAAATTTTTTCCCGGATGCATTCCTCCGCCATAAAACGTTCGGTCTGATCGGTGAACATATCCTCGGGATAGAGAGGAGGCCCCTCGGGAAGGTGCGATATCACGGCCTGAAGAAGCTCCTCCACCCGCCGCCCTTCTTTGGCGGAAACCGGGATAATTTCCCGGGAGCTCAACTGTTGCCACCGTTCCAGTTTTTTCAGGACCTCCGAAAGGTCTTCCTCCAGAAGATCGATTTTATTCAGGGCCACCACCAGAGGTACCGTAATGCCCTCGAGAACTTCCCAAAGGAGATCCTCCTCCGCCCCGCCTTCGAGCCGGACGGCATCGAGGACCAGGCAGATACAGTCTACGTCCTCCAGGGAACGCCGCACCTTGTCCATCATATATTCTCCCAAAGCATGCTTGGGTTGATGGAGCCCCGGAGTATCCACGAAAACGATCTGGGCATCTTGGGTGGTCAAAATTCCCCGCACGGGTTTACGAGTGGTCTGAGGGGTGGGGGAAACCATGGTGACCTTGTCTCCCAGAGCTTTATTAAGGAGGGATGATTTACCCACGTTGGGTCTTCCCAGCAGGGTTACGAAACCCGCTCTAAATTTTTTTTCCCGCATAATGCCCAATTCCTCCAGTTTGTATAAGCTGGAATTTCCAAAAGAAGAATTTAGAGATCTTCCTCCTCCTGGGACTCCTCTTCATCACATTTTGTAAGGGCCACCTGCATGATGCGGTGTCCGAGAATTTCCTTCACTTCGATGGACCAGTGCCCGTACCTTACGGAGCTCCCCTTGGCGGGAAAGCCTCCGGAAAGAGAGAGAACCAATCCCGCGATGGAATCCACATCCTCCGCCTCGAAAACATCCTCGAGAATCTCCCCGAGATCTCCCAAATTCACGTTTCCATCCACCAGGTAGGTACCGTCTTCGGTCTGCCGGATGGAAGGAATTTCCTGATCGTACTCGTCCTGGATCTCTCCCACGATCTCCTCGAGAAGATCTTCCAGGGTCACCAGCCCCGCGGTACCGCCGTATTCATCCACCACGATGGCCATATGCACCCGGTCGTCCTTCATGATCTCGAAAAGCTCCGCGATTTTCATGACCTCCGGAACGAAAAGGGATTCCCGGGCAAGTTCCTGCACGGCAATTTCGGTTTCCCCGCTGCTGAGGGACTTGATGAGATCCTTGATATGCAGAGTGCCGGTAATGTTATCCAGATTGCCGTCGAAAACGGGAATCCGGGAATGACCGTTTTCCTCGAATATGGAGACAGCTTCGGCCACGGTGGTGTCCTTGGGAAGAGCCACCATGTCGGTTCGGGGAATCATAATTTCGAAGGCCCGGGTTTCCTCGAAAGTGATGATGCTGTGGATCATCTTGCGCTCGTCCTCTTCCAGGGCTCCCGAGACACCTCCCATTTGCACCACCTGCTCGATCTCCTTACGGGTAACGAAAGCGAATCCCGGAGAGAGATCGATCTTGAAAAGGGTGCCGAAAAAGCGCACCACCTTGTGAAATCCCCAGATAAGCGGGGCCAGGACAAAACGGAGCCCCCACAAAAGAGGAAGCGAAAAAAGCACCAGTTTTTCCGGATAGATAATGGCGATGCTCTTGGGGAAAATTTCTCCGAAAAGGATGATGAGCACCGTCATGATGCCTATGGCCCAGAAAGCTCCTTCGGGCCCGGCTATACTGATGGCCATGGCGGTGGTGAGAGCACTTGCCCCGATATTGACGATGTTGTTTGAAATGAGCACTACCGTGAGGACAGATTGCGGGTCGTAAACCACCCATTGGAAAAATTTTTTAAGCTGCGGGTGTTTTTCCTGAAGAGCCAGAAGTCGCATTCTACCCGTAGTGGTTATGGCAGTTTCGGAGCTGCTGAAAAACGCGGATAAACAAAGAAGAACCGCAAGGATCATACAACTTTGCGCTATATCACCACTCACGCCCTCATCACATCCTCTTTTCCTTTTCCGTATTTACGGGGGTGCTCCAAAAAACCTTTACAATACTCCTCCTGGAGAGCGAACATTTCCCGCTCCGCCTCGGGAGTATGATGATCATAACCCAGGAGGTGAAGCATTCCATGGGTAAGAACCAGAATAAGCTCCCGAAAGAAGGAATGTCCCTCTTCCCGGGCATGGGCCAGAACATCTTCGGGGGAAATCACCAGATCCCCCAGAGGCACGCACTCCCATCCTTTTTCCATGGGGAAGGCCTGGGGATCTTCGAAAAAATTCCACTGGGGAAAAGAGAGGATATCCGTAGACTCCGTTTTTCCCCGGTACTGTTCATTGAGAGCGGCCATTTCGGCTTTCTCGATGAAGGTAACTCCCACCTCCGTCATAGGACCTTCGAGTAAGGGAGGAAGAGCCTCCTTCCGAAGGATGTCCAGAAAATAACGCTCCAAATGCACTTCTTCCAAATCCTCTTCGGGCTCCAGATACTGCCCGATCTCTGCACGGTCGCACATATCCACACGGATATTCATGATAATAAAATTAAATATTCTCCTTTCCTTGAAGGGAAGAAAGCTCTTCCTTCTTAGGGATCTCTCGGGAATGATACATGGAACGCATCACTTCTCCAAAGGATTTTTTGATAATTTCCAGCTCTCGGAAAGTAAAATCCACATTTTCCAGCTGTTTTTCCTTGATCTTGTTTTCCACCACTCCATGAATGGTTTCCTCCAGGTCCGTTATACGGGAAACGGTGTGGCTGTCCGCCCGAATGGCGGCCTCCACGGAATCCGCCAGCATAACCAGGGCGGTCTCCTTGGAACGAGGTGCCGGGCCGGGATAGGAAAACTGTTCCCGGGAAACCCTTTCTCCCAGGGATTCCGCCTTTTTTTGGAAGTACTGAAGGCATGTAGTACCGTGATGTTCCATAATGAACTGGCGAATTTTACGAGGTATGCCGTATTCCATGCTCAGCTCGTAACCGTCCCGCACATGGGAGATGATAACCAGGGCGGAAAGGGTAGGAGAAAGTTCGTCGTGAGCGTTTACCGAACCATATTGCTGGTTTTCGATAAAAAACTGGGGACGCCGGAGCTTTCCTACATCGTGATAAAGAGCCCCCGCCTTGACGAAAGCTCCGTCCATGCCGATATTCTCCGCCGCCACTTCCGCCAGAGTCCCCACCATGAGAGAGTGATGATAGGTGCCGGGAGCCTCGACCTGAAGCCTCTTCAGAAGAGGGCTTGAAGGATGGCTCAGCTCAGTGAGGCGCAAAGGAGAGAGGACGTCGAAAAAACGCTCCCAGAGAGGCAGCCCCAAAAGAACGAGTCCCCCCGAAAAAAGAACCGCTCCGAGAAAACGCAGAGCTTGCTGTAAATCCACGGATCCCCCTTCTCCCCATTGAGAACCCGCCAGTACGAGAATCGCGATTATACCAGCTCCAAAAAAGCGGAACCAGTATTTCTTTTTCACCTGCACGTTTCGCAGCATATGCGCCGAAGCATAGGCCAAAGAGACCACCACGAGGAAGGGGGCAGCCTCCATGCCAATAAAGGGAGTTCCCGCCACGAGTACCCCGAGAAGCCCTCCTCCCAGAACAAACGGAAAAGCCAGAGAGAAGGAAAAGGAAAGAAAGCTCCAGCCTCCCAGGAGAAGCGTTCCTACTCCAGTTACATCAAACCATCGAGCGGGAATTTCCGCAAGCCATCCAAAAAAAAGCAACCATCCCAGAAAGAGCAGGGAAATTTGCTGGGTACCCTTCTTTCGGGAAGAGTTTTCCGCATACTCCTGAAGCCAGGCTCCCCAGAAGAATCCCAGGGCTCCCAGAAAAAGGAGATACTTCCAGGGGAAAAGAGCCTCTCGGTATCCTTGAAGCCGAAGAATCCGCGCCCGAGGAGGAGTGATGACCTCCCCCTTTTCCACAATGACATCGCCCCGATAAAGCGTTCGTATTACGGGCTCCACACTCTCTCGAAGATTCTCCCGAAGTTTCCGGGTAAGATAGGGGTCCGTGCTTTGGGATTCCAAGAAAAGTCTGTAAAGCAGCTCCACCACGAGGTTCTGCTGGCTCCAGGGCAAGAGGGAGTTCTGAAGGTTTCCCCAGAGAAAGCTTTCGATGGCCTCGCCGTCAAAGAGCCCTCTTTCGAGAATTCGCAATCCCAGGGAATGGACCTCCCCAAGCACCGCTTTCCGCTCTTCCAGAGAAAGATATTCCAACATGCGCCGAAGATCCGGATCCAGCACCGCAAAAAAGAAGAGGGATTCTTCCGGGGAAAAATCTTCCAGATCCTGGAGGGAACTCTTGATTTTCCCGGGATCGTGTACCACCACCCCCGCAATTTTTTCCGCCACCGACCGCTGAAGATTATCGGTGGTAATGGAATCCAGATAACGCATATTTTCCACCGCCACAAAGGTAGCGGCAGCTTTTTCCCCTTCGGAAAAACCGTACCGGTTCTGGAGAACATGCCACGCGAGGGTAAAGACCACTACCGCGCAGAAAGCTATTCCCCAAGGGAAAAGCCACCATCTCAGGGGATGGCGAAGAAAGAAGAAAAATCCTTTCCGGGACTTTTTCGTTTTACTGTTTTTTCTCGAATTCTTCGTAGGCTTGAACAATTTTTTGAACAATTTCATGGCGTACCACGTCATTCTTGGTAAGGGAGACAAAATCGATACCCTCGACTCCCTGAAGAATTTCCTGAATGGAGCGCAAGCCAGACATTTTACCGCTGGGCAAATCCACCTGGGTTACATCTCCGGTAATAACCACCCGGGATCCGAAGCCCATGCGGGTAAGAAACATCTTCATTTGCTCCGGCGTGGTATTCTGAGCCTCGTCGAGAATA
>Ga0116163_1002716_pt1 | contig 10169 bp, 6 predicted proteins | sample AD_UKC107_MetaG_FD_89889 | JGI IMG/M metagenome (GOLD analysis project Ga0116163, IMG submission 89889) | Active sludge microbial communities of municipal wastewater-treating anaerobic digesters from Hong Kong - AD_UKC107_MetaG | ecosystem: Engineered > Bioreactor > Anaerobic > Digestate | place...
CACCACGAGAAAGCCGGGAAGCTCCCTGGGCAGTTCGAGCATCCCTCTCTGGAAATCACCCAGGTGAAAGGTCTCGCTCAGGTAGTTGTTGAACACCGCGTTGACGATGCTCAGCGAGAACCCGAAAAGGGCCGGCCATGAAGAAAAGCGCCAGGTCCCGCGGCATGGCGCTTATTCTGCTGCGTATCCGGTTCATTGGTGTTACCGCCCTGAAAGTAATGCAGGGTGATCAACCATTCACGGGGGGCAGTCAAGACTTTTTTTATTGAAAGGGGGGATGATGGCCCTCTCCCCCCGGCCCCCTCTCCCGCGGGAGAGGGGGAGAAAGAGGCCCGCCACGGGATATTCCATGCGAAGACGGAGCGGTGACGGAGGGATATAAAAGGTAAGAGGAGGATTTATTTGTAGGCGCGTATCGCGATACGCGCCTACAGCTGCGGTAATACCGTCTGTTTCACGGGCATGACGGAAAGGTTTCAGTATCGGGTTCTTCGCAGTCAACACACGCAACATTGTTAAAGGCGCTGCCGCCGTCCATCATGGCGTTGATCCAGTCAAGAAGGGCAGTGCTGTTCGAGGTCATGGTGTACATATCATCGAATTTTAAAATGGTGTGCACCTTGCCGGGCGCGATGTAATAGTGAAAGTTATCTGCATCAACAGATATGTCCATGTATTCCTCATCAAGAATATCATGCATCTTGCTGACCCAGTCACACCACACGCCGCTGTAGTTCGCCCAATTCGCGGGTGTATCGATCTCGATCATCATGTTGTAGAACATGGTCATGGTCGTGTCGTATTCGGTGGTGTACTGGCCGATGACCGCGTCATCATAATGGTTCGCTATGGCGATGTAGATGTCGCTCATGGTGATATCTGAAATAGCAGCGCTGTTAAAGTCATCAAAGGTCGACCCGTCTGGCAGCGTGTCTGTTGTGGGCGGCTGGATGGACCAGCTGACAATTCCGTTGTCGGGATCGGTCCTGAATTCGTCGGTTACCACGCCGATACCGGAGTCGCCGATCAGGTACAACTGCGAATCGCGGAATGATTCCTTGATAAAGGGAAAGTTGAACGCGGCATTGAACGCGCCCGCGCTTGTGCCGCACACCATGATCTCGTCAGGCGACTCGAAGTGTTCCGTGATCCATTCGAGCGCCACGCGGAAGTTCACATGGCCACGGTGGCGGATGGCATCGCCGTCGTAGGTTTTATCACCCGCGCCCCAGCCCAGGTCCCCGGTGCAGTAGGGTATGTACACCATGCTCCAGTCCCTGAAGGGGTTGTCCTCATTGGTGATATCGAATATGCCGTCAAGGGAACCGCCCACGTTCCAGGTCGCGCTTTCGAGGTCATCCACGGTTTCGCTGATTTCCTTGTTGTAAACAGTAGAGTACGTGATACAGTTGTTTTTGTGCCAGCACGCGCCGCCTCCCTTGAAAAAAATGACGAGGTTGTTCGAGCTCCCGGTGCGCGCGAAAAAATAGAAATCACTTGAACTGGTGCCGGGCGCGTTGGAACATGACGGTGAAAGGCCGTTAACTTTAAAATTAGCATAGGCCCCGCTGTCAGCGGTCTTCCAGTCGATTTTTTTCCAGGTGCTTGACGCGCCTTCGCTGGAACCGCTGTTATTGCACCCGGTGAATAGGTACAGGCTGATGAAAATGCATGCTATTATGGCGGCTGCCGTTTTATTTTTCATAATTTCCCCCTGCTTTTTGTTTTATGGGCACCTCTAAAAATCAGGTTTTTTCATTAATTGAAAAATGATAAAACCTGATTTATCCAATGGTTGTGCCCACAAGGGAACATCCGAAATGTAATTTATAGAGGTTCCCTTATGAGTGAAGATGCGCTGGTCAATCCCTCAAATCCGGTATAAATTTGATAAACAAAAAAATCAATGCAATTTTAAGAAATAATCTTTTTAGATCAACCGTGATTAACCATCTCACCTGTTATATTTTACTTTATTAATAATCCGATATGTGTTACTATTGGCTGCTTTTATGAAAACAGGGGGCGTCGGGACAGGAGCACGGCCCGCTCCCGCATACACGGGTTTGACGGTGAACATCAATTTTCACATCCTTGCAAAATTAAAAGATGACTATGGCCGGTTATACGACCTTGACAGCTGGAGAAGCTGGCTCCTTGACGCCCTTTCCGCGGTGTTTGTCATTGTTTTTCCTCTTTCACTGATACCCCTGGTCCCGCTGTATCTCGCGCACGGGCATTATGTACTGTTTGTGCTCAATTTTATAATGTGGTTTGTGCTCATACTCCGGGTCTTTTTTCCGCGCGTGGGATACCGGATAAAGATCTCTGTCTGGATCATCCTGCTGTATACGCTGACGGTCAGTTATTTTATTGTGCTCGGGCCGGGCTATAACCGCCCGGTGTGGATGCTTACCTGCGTGGTCATGGTTTCGGTTTTCATGGGAAGGCGTGCTGTTGTTGCCTCGGTCGCACTGAACATCGTGCTGCTTCTGGCCGGGTATGTTATCCTGGGCCCTTCAATGCCTCACTGGGAGGCGGCGTATCGTGACGGGCTTTCCAACTGGGGCATATTCATTGTGAATTCATCACTTTTGTCGCTGATGGCCGGCCTGTCTGTGGGGCTTTTGATCAGCCGCCTCGATGTTTCGTTGTCACAGGAGCGCAGGGCGCTGGTTGAGCTTCAGGCGGTGAATGAGGAGCTTGAGGCGAGCAGCGAGGAATTCGAGGCGCAGAACGCGGAGCTCATTCGTTCACAGCAGGAGCTTGCCAGCAAGGAGTCTTTTTTAAGAAGGATCACTGAAAATGTCCCGGCAGCGATATTCAGGCTGTCGCTCGATACCCTTGAGTTTGAATACGTCAACGAGAACGCGCTCGGGATAGTCGGCTACGCTTTCGATAAAGAGGGCATTGCCAATGATCTTGCTGACCGGGTTCTTCCTCCGGAATCGAAGGACAGGGTTTATGATTTCTGGTTTCGTTTCATGCAGGGTGAAGATATTCCATTTTTCAGGTTTGAGATAACTCACCAATCCGGCAGCCGCAGATGGCTCGAACAGCGCCTTGTCCTTATCAGGGACGGAAACGGCAGTCCTTCCGCTGTTGAAGGGTTCGCTATCGACATCACGGCCCAGGTCGAGGCTGACGAGGCGCTCAGGGCAAGCGAGAAGCAGTTCCGTGAACTGGTTGAAAGCATCAATGAGGTCATTTTCACGGTTGACGCCGCGGGAAACCTCACCTATATCAGCCCGGGCATAAAGCGCTTCGGCGATTTTAATCCGGATGACGCGTACGGGAAGTCTTTTCTCGACTTTATTCATCCCGATGACCGCGAGTTTCTGGTAAAGCGTTTTGTTGAACTTGGCCGGGGCGTTGAAATGCCGTTCGACTACCGTATCGTTTCTCCCACGGGTGAATGGCGCTGGGTCCAGAGTTTCAGCCAGCCCCGGTTCATTGACGGTGTTTTTACCGGTGCCAGCGGCATCATCACCGATATTCATGAGCGCCGCCTCGCCGAAGAAGAGATCAGGCGGAGCAGGTCAACGCTTGAATCATTCGTCAACGCGCTTCCCGGCCCCGCTTTTCTTCTTGACGAGGGACTGAAACTGCTTGTGGTGAACACGGCCCTTGAACGGGCCCTGCACCGTTCGAGAAATGAACTGCTCGGAATGCCGGCCTCTGAACTCGACCCGCTGAAGAAACTTCTCACTTATTTTGATACCTGTTTTAACGAGGGTCTGCCCGAGGTTGATGAAAAGGAATTTGAAAAAAAGACTTACCTGGTCCATTTTTACCCGGTGTTTGATGACACGGGAAAGGTCAGCAGGGTCGCGGTATTCGCGCTTGACATAACCATGCAGAAAATCGCGGAGGCCGAACGGGAGCGCACCCGTTCCCACCTGATCCAGGCGCAGAAGATGGACGCGGTAGGGACACTCGCCGGGGGAATCGCCCATGACTTCAACAACATGCTCGGCGGCATCATGGGCAGCATAAACATGGTCGAGCTGCTCATGGACAAGGACGGGGCCCTGCAGAAGGACGCGATCCTGAAATACATAGAGACCGCGATGGCCTCCTCTCAGAGGGCCGCTGAAATGACCAGGCAGCTGTTGAGCCTTTCCCGTAAAAGTGAATTGAAGCCGGTTCCGGTCGACATCAATCTTTCCATGAAACACGTGATGACCCTGTGCAAGAACAGTTTCCCCAAAACGGTCGATCTGCGGTTTTCAATAGGGCAGTCGCCGCTCATGGTCATGGCTGACCCGGTGCAGATCGAACAGATGCTCCTCAATCTCTGCGTGAACGGTTCCCAGGCAATGACCATGATGCGCGGCACGGGTGAAGCGCAGGGCGGTGTTCTCGAGGTCAGGGCGGATGAAGTGCTGTGCGGGATCGCGTTCTGTTCCGAGCACAGCGATGCGCGGCCGGGCGACGCGTACATAAAGATACTGGTAAGCGACAGCGGGGTCGGGATGGACAGCGACGTGCGGCGGCACATATTCGACCCCTTTTATACGACCAAGGCCACCGGCAGCGGGACCGGCCTCGGGCTTTCCATGGTGTACAATATCGTTAAGCAGCACGGAGGATTTATCGATGTCGTTTCAGAGCCCGGCAGCGGGTCGACGTTCGAAGTATACCTTCCGCTCTTTGCCGGTGATGCCGCTCCCGGTTCTCATGCCGCGCGGCAGGGCATCGTTCCCGGCTCGGGCCTGGTCCTGGTCATCGATGACGAGGAGCCCCTGTTGAAAATCGCCCGGGGCATGCTGGAGCTGTGCGGTTATTCGGTCATGACCGCTCTTACCGCAGATGAGGGAATAGAGAAATTCCGCTCCTCGCCGCAGCCGGTCAGCGCTGTTGTTCTTGACCTCGCGCTGGCAGGTTCATCGGGCATCGATGTTTATAAATCGCTCACCCAAATCGATCCGGGCGTAAAAGTGATTCTGGCTTCTGGCCTGATGGAAGACGATGTCCTGAAAAGTGCCCTTGCCATGGGAATCATGGATTTTATTCAGAAACCCTATACTGCTGAAGGCCTTACGGTGAAACTGAGCGCTATCCTCTCGCGCCGGGCGAATGAAAAATAATTGCGCTCAGAGCGAGCCTGTGTTACAGTTCATTCTTGATTACTATTACCGGTTACCGGAAGCGATATGAATAAAGTTTTTCGCCCCTCATTCTTTCACCGGCTTGAACCTGATTACAGCCGCCCGCTGTTCAGGCCGGACCCTGATACCGAGGCCGAGATTTTGTTCCTTCTCAAGGGGCTGTACGGAGCGAAGAAGGCCGCGGCGGTGCTCACTGAAGTCAAACGGATCATGGCGGTGTACTACGCGCACAAGACCGATGAAATGATCCTGTGGGAGCGCGACTTCGACCCCTCGAACCGGTTGAGTGAAAAGGACGTGATTCTGATCACCTACGGCGATCTCATTGTGGAAGAGGAGCGCAAGCCGCTTAAGACCCTCGCGGAGCTTTCCCGTCAATACCTGCGCGGGGTCTTCAACACGATCCATATCCTTCCTTTTTTTCCTTCATCGTCAGACAGGGGTTTCGCCATCAGGGATTTCAAGCAGGTCGACCCCAACCTGGGTTCATGGGACGATATTAATGATCTTAAAGATGATTTCAAACTGATGTTTGACGGCGTTTTCAATCATGTTTCATCAAAAAGCTTCTGGTTCCAGGAGTTTCTCAACGGCAACCCGGATTATAACGATTATTTCACCGCGTACCCGGCCGGGCGCGCGATCCCTGAAAAAAAACTGAAGATGCTTTTACGGCCGCGCACCAGCGATGTGCTTACCCCCTTTTATTCCATCAGGGGGAAGGAGCTGGTGTGGACCACGTTCAGCCCGGACCAGATTGACCTCAAGTTCCAGAACCCGCGCGTTCTGATCAGGATACTCGACATACTTCTCTATTATGTTCGCCGGGGGGCCGACTTCGTGCGCCTTGACGCGGTAACCTATCTCTGGGACCAGCTGGGTACGACCGGGGCGCACCTGGGGCAGACCCATGCGATCATTCGCCTGTTCCGGGTGATCCTTGACGCGGTCGCTCCCCATGTCGCCCTGGTAAGCGAGACGAACGTTCCGCACTGTGAAAACATCAGTTATTTCGGCAGCGGCGCGGACGAGGCGCAGCTGGTGTACAATTTCGCCCTTCCGCCGCTCATCCTTCATGCGCTGCATACCGGCGGATCTGACAGGCTCTCCCGGTGGGCGGCCAAGCTGGAGAACCCTTCGCCGCGGGCGACATTTCTGAACTTTCTCGACAGCCACGACGGGATCGGCATTATGGGCGCACGCGGGATACTCTCCGTTGAAGAGATAGATTCGCTCAGGGACCGGGTGCTAGAAAACGGCGGCTTTGTCTCATACAAAAAAGAAAAAGACGGAAGCCAGAGCGTGTATGAACTCAATATCACCTCGTTCAGCGCCCTTAACCGGGAGGAGGAAGACCAGGCGCTTCAGATCAACCGGTACATGGCCGCCCGCTCCATCCCCCTGGTACTGATCGGCGTGCCCGGTGTGTACCTTCACGGCCTGCTCGGTTCACGCAACGATATCGAGGCAGTGATCCAGGAGGACGACAAGCGGAGCATCAACAGGGACGTGCTGAGCAGGACTGAACTCGTTGCTGCCCTTGAAGACCGGTGTTCGACAACGTCACTGGTGTCCCGGAGGCTTTCATCCATGATACATAAAAGGATCGGGGAAAAGGCGTTTCATCCCCACGCCCGACAGCGCGTGGTTGATCTTTCGCCGTCTGTTTTCTCTCTGCTCAGGTTCGACGCATTGTCCGGCGAAGAGATACTTGCCCTGACCAATGTCGCCAATACCCCGGTGCCGCTTACCGTTGACGGCGGCCTTTTTAGATCGGCCCACTCATCACTCAGGAACATTATCAACGGCATGACCTATGCGCTGCCTCAGGGAGGCCTCAGGCTTATTCTTCAGCCTTATGAGGTGATGTGGCTCAAGGGAGAGAAAGACCGGGAGCTTGCCTGAAGGCTGAAGGGGTGATATGCTCAGAAGAATCGGACGCACGATAACGTTTTACCTCGAGCGCTTCATCCTTGGCGGGACCAGGAACCAGCTCCTGTTCATGGCGGGAGTCATCGTGCTGATATCACTGCTCGGCGGGAGCGTCCTGTACCTGATCAACCGCGGCGGCCTGTCCCTGCCCGAGGCGGTCTGGTGGGCCTTTCTCAGGCTGAGCGACCCCGGTTACCTTGGGGACGACGATGGCCTTGCCAGGCGCTTCATCTCTACCGCGATAACCGTGCTGGGCTATGTCGTTTTTCTGGGGTCTCTCATCGCGATCATGACCCAGTGGCTTAACGCGACCATGCGCAAGCTTGAAATGGGCCTGACCACCATAAACCAGCGCGGGCATGTGCTCATCCTGGGCTGGACCAACCGCACGCCGATAATAGCCAGGGAAATACTCTATTCCGGTGAACGGGCCACGCCGTTTCTGAGGCTCATCCGCAGGTCACGGCTCCGCATTGTCATTCTGGCTGAGAATGTGACCCAGGCAATGGTGCAGGAGCTCAGGGACGTCCTGGGCCCGGTGTGGAACCAGAGGCAGATCATATTGCGGTCAGGCACCCCGCTGCGCATGGACCACCTGGAGCGGGTAGATTTCATCCACGCCGGCGTGGTCATCATCCCCGCAGCGACGTTCGCCTACGGCGGCGCTGAAAACATCGACACGCGCACCATTAAGGTCCTGCTTTCAATATCGCGGGAGGCGCAGTCCATGCGCGAGGAGCCCCCGTTCATTGTCACCGAGATCCTGGATCTGCAGAAGGTGTCGGCGCTTCGGTCCCTTTACCTGGGCCATCTCGAGATTGTCGCCAGTAACCTGATGCTGAACAGGCTCCTGGTGCAGAACGTGCGGCACCGGGGGCTTTCGCAGGTGTATTCAGAGCTGCTCAGCAACCGCGGCAACGAGATCTATATCCGCGAGGCGGGGAAGCTTTCCGGCGAGGAGTTGATGTCCCTGCCCGGGTTTTTTCCGAAGGCCGTGCTCATGGGAATACTTCAGGAAAGGGGAGGGGACTACTCGATCGTATTGCCCGGGCAGGGCGGCGCGCTTCGCGATGATGACAGCATCGTTTTAATCGCCGAGGAGTTCGGGGACACTGAGCCCGTTGATGTTGCCCGTGATGAGCGCGCCAGAGATGCGGCGCCGCCGGTATTTCCCGCATCATCCCCCCCGAAAAAGAAACATATTCTTCTCATCGGTTGGAACTATAAGGTCCCCACTCTTCTTGCCGAATTCGACAGCTACCGGGATGAACATTTTTACATCGATGTTTTCTGCAGCATGCCTGTTGATGAGCGGATGTACCACATCAGTAAATACGGCATAACACTGAAAAGGATCAGGCTCAGGAACCACAGGGGCAACCCGGTATACGCGGCGGATTATTCGGTTCTGGACCTCTCCTCGTATGATTCGATCATTCTTCTGGCGGATGACCGGCTTTCAAGCGGCGAGGAATCGGACGCGCGGACCATAATGGCCATGACCCTGCTTGAGGACATGCTCTCGGACGCTTCGGCCTGGCCGCAGGTCATTATCGAACTGAACGACCCTGACAATGAAAACCTGGTCAAGACCGGGCGGGACGAGGTCCTGGTGAGCCCGCTGATCATCAGTTATTCCCTGACGCAGATCGCGCTCAAGCGTCTCATCAAGGCGGTGTATGACGAGCTGTTTACGTCCGAAGGCGCAGAGATACTGTTTCGGGGCGCCGGGTATTACGACATAGCCGGCAAGGAGCTCTCTTTCAGGGAAATTGAACGGTCGGTCCGCGTCAGGGGAGACGCGGTGATCGGCCTGCGCCTCGAAGGGCGGAGGGTTGAGCTTAACCCGTCCAAGGAGATGTATTTTGCTCTGAGCACCAGGGACATGCTGGTCGTGATCAGCACCGGCGAGTGAGTTAAAAATGTTCATGTGCATGAGAAGCGGGAACAGTTTGATCGGTAGTTGTAGTCATATTCTTCTTTTTATGGTGGTTGTTTTTGTTTTCGCCGGGGGGTCAGAGCAGAATTTGGGGTCAGAGCAAATCAAAGGGCAAACAACGGGAGATGCTCGGGGGTCAGAGCAAATTCATGAAAAAGTTTTGATTTCGGGGTCAGAGCAAAGAAACAGGCATGTAATAATGGGCTATCTTCCAGAATGGAAGGTCCGCTTTTATCCTCCAGCCGCTGCAAAAAATATGACTCATGTAGTCTATTTCGGCCTTGCCCCGGACCACTCAGGAACTATAAAACAAACCACTATTAAGCGTGACCTGCCTTTTCTGGAAAAAATCAACAGCATTTCCGGGGCGACCCTGCTCCTCTGTATCGGGGGTGAACATACAGGAAAAGACTTTTATGAGCTGACCCGTTCTGTTCAGACCAGGAAAATTTTTATAAAGAATGTCCTCGCATGTTGCCGCGGACCATTTAGAGGCATTGTTATTGACTGGGAATATCCTGACACTACGGATAAGATACGGGCGTTTGAGGTTTTGGTGAAGGAGCTTGCTCCGATAATGCATGCACGGGGATGTTGCCTTATCGTGACCGTTCCGGCACATCTTGTTTATTCACCGGTTATATATGATACGGTTGATTACCTCCATCTAATGAGCTATGATCATCGCGGGATGTGCCCGACACTGGAACAGGCCCGGCGTGATGTTGAAGCGCAGGTCAATGCCGGGGTCAGAGCAGGGAAGATATGTCTGGGGATTCCTTTTTACGGCAGGAACATGAATCAACCAGAGCGTGCCATGCCATACGCTGCAATCATGCGTACTTATCGACCTGGTGCCGGTGAAGATAACGCCGGTCCATTTTGTTTTAATAACAGAAACACGGTGAAAGAGAAGGCACGGTTTGCGGGTCAGAGCGGTCTTGCCGGGGTTATGGTCTGGGAAATAAGCCAGGACATTCATGAGTCCGGGAAATCTCTTCTCGAGGTGCTGGTTAAGGCAGAGTAGGTGGTTTTTGTTTTTGGTGCTCTGACCCCCAACTATCCGGTGTATGAATACAAAATAAAATGTGCTCTGACCCCGGATTTTTTTTATTATTTTACCAGAAATTATTTCTGAAACGAACCTCCTGTTCGTACTACAAGCAGGAGGAAAAAGCAATGGCACG
>Ga0116163_1002721_pt1 | contig 10154 bp, 7 predicted proteins | sample AD_UKC107_MetaG_FD_89889 | JGI IMG/M metagenome (GOLD analysis project Ga0116163, IMG submission 89889) | Active sludge microbial communities of municipal wastewater-treating anaerobic digesters from Hong Kong - AD_UKC107_MetaG | ecosystem: Engineered > Bioreactor > Anaerobic > Digestate | place...
AGATTTTTCCCTCTTGTCTTTTTGCTTCTGCAATTAATTCATCTTCAATCCCTTGATTATTTTCTCGTTGTGCGTTATAATCTTTCATGGCGTATCCTCCTTATTGGTCCACGAGACCGGTTTTTTATTGGTTAGGTTTAGGATACGCCATTTTTATTTCTTTTTCAACTCTTTTTTCTCTCATTCCACACAATTTGAGTATAACTCTAATTTTTTTTGTATCATTATAGGTGTTTTCTTAAAGCATTAATAATTTTATTCTTTCAGAGGTGTGAGTATGAAAACAATAAGATGCCCTTTTTTGATGAGTGTATTTTTGTTGTTGTTTTTGATTTCCTGCAATGCCAATCTGAATTTTTCTCCGGTGGTGGTTGAAGACCTTGGCGAACAGTTGTCGCAGGCTGCTGATTATTCGGTGGTGAATGGGGTTTTTTGTTCACCGGAAGGTTCTGATGCTTTGGGTGAGGGGTCTCAAGGGAATCCATTTCGGACAATTAACCATGCGCTTTCGCATTGTTCTGGCGGAGAGACGATTATGCTTTTTGAGGGAACGTATGTGGAGGAAGTAAAAATCGATCTGCCTAACATCACCATTCGACCTGTGGATGTTGTTAATGATCATGTGATCATCAGTAATGTTTTAGATGATGAGGAGCAGAGTTTCGCGGTTTGGATTTATGTGGACGGGTCCGGATGCCGTTTACAGAATCTGGAGATTATGGGGGGATATTATTACGGGGTTAAGGTTGAGACGATGTGGGATTGGGGAGAGCCGGAAAGATATGGCGCTTCCAATATTATCATTGAGGATTGTATCATTCACGATACAGGTCGAGATTGTATCAAGATTACTCCTAATTGTGATGATATCACTATTCGGCGTTGTGAGATTTTTCGTTCAGGTGTAGGCCCAGCAAATATCCATGCCGATAATGCAGAGGGAATTGACAATGTGAATGGCGATCATATGATTGTGCAGGATTGTTATATCCATGATATCGCCACAACAGGTATTTATTTCAAAGGTGGGGCGCAAAATTGCGTTGTGGAGAGGAATATCATTGAAAACACTGGTTTTTCAGGTGTTCTGATTGGCTTTGATACCAGTACCGATTATTTTGATCTGGAGGTGAATCCGGATTATTATGAGAGTATCAACGGAGTGGTTCGTAATAATGTGATCATCAACACGGTTTACGCAGGCATTGGACTTTATGCCTCCAAAAACGCAAGGGTGCTTAATAACACATTGATTAACACGGCAAAAGAAGGGATGAGCCCCATTTATTTCGGGTTGTCTTTTCAGGATTGGGATCCGGCTGCCAATCGCCCGGCGAATGTGGATCCGGGAATTTATAACAATTTGATTTATCAGGATGGCATCGACAGTCCGATGATTCTTATTCGCTATGCGGATGAGCTAGGTGGGATGAGTGCTTTGGAAGGGTCTGTGAAGATGGATTATAATTGTTATTATACGACCGGGAATTTGTACTTTGAAGATCGTCGCCCACAATCTGAGTTGTACACTGATTCTTTTCTTGTTTGGCAGTCTCATTTGAATGCTGAAAGTCATAGTTTTTTGGAAAACCCGTTGTTGAAGAACAGGTATATGATCGGATTGGATAGTCCTTGCATCAATAGCGGTCTGACATTAGCATTGGTATCTTATGATGTTGATGGCAGGGAACGTTGTGTGCCATATGATATTGGGGCATTTGAATTGAATGAATAAGCTCTCATCTGTCTTTTGCGATCTTTTTTCAATTATTGAGTGGCATCTGTAATTGAGTATGAATATTATTTAAAATGTGGTACAATATTCTTGTATATCATGTTATGCCTAGCAATTCAATCTGAATTTTTATAGTATTTTCATAATCTAAAGAATGGCAGTTTATGGTTATTATGTTAATAATTTATCTTACATTACAAGGGGGATGTTTTGATGAGGAAGTTTGTTTTGTTTTGTTTGATTTCTCTACTTGCAGTTGCGGTTTTTGCCAATTTCTCACTCGGTCTTGCTTTTGGTGAACCTTCCGGTTTAACTGCCAAATACGAAGTTTCGAGGAATTTCGCAGTCGATTTTGGCGTAGCTTACTCTTTTTTGTGGGGTTTAGGCGGATACAGTATTTATTCTGATGTTTTGTATTTGCTTCCAGATGTTATTATCATCGACGGTAATTCTATTCCTCTTTATGCAGGAGTGGGAGCCAGTTATTTTGGTGTTGTTGGGTTGGCACAATACGGTGGCTATTTTATTCGAGTGAGAGTGCCCTTAGGTGTTTATTATCCTCTCACCATCAATAATAATCTTCGTATCGAACCATTTTTTGAGATTGCACCTAATATTTCAGTAACACCTGCTTTTGGTTTCCATTTTTCTGCGTCGCTTGGCGCTCGATATATTTTCTGATTTTCCTTTTTGATTGATTACCGTTGAATCTTTCGGCTTTTTTACCGATTATATTCGACGGTTATTTTTATATTTGGCGTATCAGTGATTTTTATCAATTTGTTTTTTTTCTTCAATGATGTATAATTAAATCAAGATGTGATTTACTATCAACTTTTAAAATCCTTTATCAAGTGGTGATAAGTATGGATAAATGGTTGAATAAGAGTAAAATCAGTGATATTACAGGCATTCCCTACAGCACGCTTTCTCGAATATTTTCCAGATTGAATCATTTTTTTGATGCCAAACGAGAAGGAAAGAAAAGATTATATCGGGAAAGTCAGATCACGCTGGTCGAAAAGATCAGGGATTTTTTAGAGCAGGGTAAGAATTACGATGAGATTTATGAGTTGCTTTCTGAAAATCATGTCCAATATCAGGAAATGATTGATGAAGATGGTGTAGTAACCATTCATAGCGGTGAGCCACCAAAGCTGTATAAGGCTGTGGAGATTATTGCCGATCAGGAAAAAGAAATCAAGGATTTAAAAGAAAGAGTTTGTGCTTTAGAAAGCAAATTTGAATCCGACCGGCATGACTTGTTGAAAGAGATTAATGATATGCTGCTTGAATTTATGAAAAACAACCGATAAAAAAAGGCCGGCTGATCTTTCAGTGATCTGATACAGCCGGCTTTTTTTGTTTTTTATTGGGTTATTTTAATGGAATTCAAGATATCAATCCAGGTGTTTTCCCAGGTTGAAAAGTCTTCTTCCTGACAAACAAAGAAGATGAAGATCATGTTGCCATCAGAGTCATTTTGATCAACCATCTTAAGATCAATCACTCTGTCCGTGATGTCGTATTCTTCATCATAGGACAAATAATCGTATCCTTCAAAAATAATGGTGTCTGATTCATGCCGGTATTGTTGGCCATCTTCGTATATGATTTCTTCTGTGCTGAATTGAATCCCGATAAATGGATAAGAACCTGCTTTGGAATCAAGTTCAATATAGTACAGGTCGGGATTGAAGGTATCAATGAACCACTGTGCATCGGTGGGAATGTTTAGTGAGATTTCACCAATCTGGATAGATTTTTCAGTGGTTTCAATGATGGGTCTGTTGGATAGGGTTGGTTTTTCGACAAAGAACTGTTGGGCGAAAACCAATTCTTCATCGATGTAAAAGTAGACTTTCCATATACCGCTTTGTTGTTCTTCTTGTCCTTTAAGTGGTATCCATGACCATAAACTGAGACTGTCAAAACTGATTAGTCCCCTTTCGAATGCAGAAGGGATGTCAAGATAAACGGTGTCGTATAGTTGGCCATCAGGATAATACCATTCCCATTTTCCCTCATGCGGGCCTTTGAATGGACCCAGGTTCATCCACAAATAACAGGTGTCGTCTTCGAATGAAAAGTCTATTTTTTCATTTACAGGATAATCAGCATCCACGCTTTCGCAAAAGACCGCTTCTCTCACCATTACTTTTTCATCTGCAAATTCCGGGTTGGTGGTTTCTACATCCAATACTGCAATGGGGTAACTTTCTGCAATAATGTCGAATGTATCGTTTGGGAAAAATCTGAAAACGTAATTTCCTGGTTCTTCTGGTGCAAAGAAGTCGAGTGAACCTTCTTGTGTTCCGTCTGTGTATTGCCAGTCGATAATGTAGCCTTGTGTGTCTCCCACTTCATAAAGGCCGATCCAATCTGTTTCATTTCCGGGAGCTCCTGTGTAGGATACTGTGATTTGTTCACCGGCAAATGCCCCATCCACATTAACTTCCAAGACGGTATTGAAAACAGCGGTTTGTGTAGAATCGGGTATTGTCATGGTTGTTTCTTCTACGACCTGGAAGATCTCGGATTGAGCAATAATGGTGTACGAGTTGTCTTCAAACATTCTGAGTATGTATTCTCCCGGTTCATAGGGCATAAAGATGTCCACAGAACCTTCTGTTTCTCCGTAAAGATAGGCGGAGTAGATATAATCAATAGGGTCTGCATCCGGTTTATAGACTCCGATCCAGTCGTATTGATTGCCCGGTGCACCTTCAAAAGAAACGGAAAGATATTCTTCTGCCGTAGCTTGAAGGCTGTTGAGAATTATTTTCGTGCTGACTTGACGATGGAGAACATCAAAAGTAATGGGTTCAGTCAACATTTCATTCTCGCTGAACAGAACCATATTGTAACGGCCTTCTTGTTCCGGCGCATAAAAGAGAGTTTGTCCGTTGGTTTCGAAAACCATGCTGCTTTTAATGATTATTCCTTCATCAAATGGGTTCTCGGCATTGTAAAATCCAATGGCGGGTAGATGCGCCAACTGTTCTTCTGTAATCTCATGATTTACCGTGAAACTTTCTCCGGGTTGCAGAGTTAGAGAGAGTTCTCCGGAAAATGATAACTCGTTTATTGTGTCTGTGGCCTGTTGAGCAAATATCAAAAAACTGAACAACATTAAAACCGTGATGAGATAAACTGTTCTTTTCATAAAATCACCCCATGTTTTTGTTTTAAATTTTTTAAGAAAACCAAATATTTTACTCCAAATTATCCTATCTGTCGCATGTGTTATGATTAAGATAAGCAATTATAGCATGAATGAGGTGAGCATGTTGGGGGTAAGTCTTTTCTGGTTTAGAAGGGATTTGAGAATGGATGATAATCAAGGGTTTTATCAATGTGCCGTTGAAAGTGACCAAGTTCTGCCCTTTTATATATTTGAACCAGAGGATTTGGCTGAACCGCTCTTACAGCAACCCAGAATGTGGGTTCTGATGGATAATCTCAGACATTTGAAACAGCAGTTTGAGGTGAAGGGGTATGCATTCTACATCTTCAAAGGGTCTCCTATAGCTGTTTTAAAAAAACTGATGAGTCAAGTAGCGGTTGAATTGTTATACTTTAACCGAAATTATGATCCATCTGAAATTGAACGTGATCGGGTGGTCTTGGATTTTTGCCAATCACAGGGAATTCAAGTGAAAACCTTTAAGGACTTGGTGCTACATGAGAGGGGTGAGATCCTCAAAAAAGACAAAAGCCCTTATACAGTTTTCACTTATTATTATAAGCAATGGCAGCAACAGGTTAAAGACAATCAAAAGCCTGTACCGGTGATAAAAAATGTGCCATCGTTATCCGTTTCGCATGTTTTGAATGTAGAACAATCAGGTTATCTGCCTGATCCGGATAAGGAACTGGATTTGTTTTTGGGTCATCGAATCAATGAGTACGATATACATCGTGATTACCCCTTTTTTAATGGGACGTCCAGGTTATCCGCTTATTTAAAAACGGGTTGGCTATCGATTCGCAAGGTGTATTATTCGGCTTTAAAGCTGATTGAGAAGGCTGATTCACAAGCAACATTCTCCATCAATCAGTATATCCGGCAGTTGGCTTGGCGGGATTTTTATTATCAGATTTTGTATCATTTTCCTTATGTAGAGAATGAGTCGTTTTTACATAAGTTTCGTAATATTGAATGGGAAAACGACGTTTCTCTTTTTTCGAGATGGTGTGATGGTTTAACGGGTGTGCCTATTGTGGATGCCGGCATGCGTCAGCTGAATACTGAAGGGTGGATGCACAATCGGCTTAGGATGATAACCGCTTCCTTTTTAACAAAGGATTTACTGATCGATTGGCGATGGGGGGAGCGTTATTTCAAGCAACGCCTGAAGGACTATGATTTGCCCCTGAACAACGGCGGTTGGCAGTGGAGTGCTTCCACGGGAACAGATGCACAGCCTTATTTTCGAATATTTAACCCATATAAGCAGTCGAAGAAATTTGATCCGCAAGGGGAATTTATCAAGCTGTATGTTCCGGAGTTGACCGGTTGTCCGGATAAATACATCCATGAACCTTATTTGATGCCCATGAATGAACAAAGGGCTTCAAACTGTCTGATAGGTCATTCTTATCCTGCTCCAGTCGTTGATCACTCAAAGCAAAGAATCAAGGCACTCAATATGTACAAAAAAATAGAATAATAAAAAGGTAGAAACTATGAGATCCTAAGTAAACCAAAAGGACAAAGCTTATCTTGTCCTTTTGGTTGTATCATTTTTTTTGATTGAATGATTATTCGTAGATAATTTCGTAGCTGAGTTCACTGGATTTTTTCAGCATGGCAGAGACTCCGCAGTATCTGTCCTGTGATAAGCTGACGGCTTTTTCTACTTTGTCTTTTTGGGAGTCGTCTTCAAGATGAAAGATGTATTTTACATTAATTTTTGTGTAGATAACGGGGTGTTCGTCATTCTTTTCGTAATCCACTTGGATTTTTAACTGATAGTTTTCGACTTTCATTTTCTTTAATATCGACGCAACATCCATTCCGGTACATCCGGATAACCCAACCAAAAGGAGTTCTTTTGGTCGTACACCTTTATCCTGTCCTCCGGATTCTATTCCTGCATCCATGGTCAACTCATGGCCGGATTCTGTTTTGGCTAAAAATTCCATGTCGCCTTTGAATTCTGTGATTAATGACATTATTTTCCCTCCATTATTTAAAAATATTGATTAATGCCTCTTGTAACGTGTCGTATTCAACAATTTCAATACCGGTTATACCGTTTTCGCTTAATCGATTTTTCGTTTTAAGTGGAACAAATACTTTTGAAAATCCCAGGCGTTTGAGTTCAGTGACTCTTTTTTCAGGAAATGAAACGGCCCTGATCTTACCATCTAAGCCTATTTCACCAAAAGAGGCACTGCCTTTTGGAAATAATCGGTTGGTGAAGGAAGAGTATAACGATAACGCTACAGAGAAATCAATGCCCGGGTCTGTTGTTTTCATGCCGCCCAGCAGGTTGATAAAGATGTCATTTTTTTCGATCTCGATGTTGAGTCTTTTGGTCAATACAGCTGAAATCAAAGATAGTCTTTCGGTGTTGATTCCTTTGCTTAATCGTCGAGGGCTTGCAAACTGTGCTGTTACCACCAGTCCTTGTACTTCGATCACAAGGGGGGTGTTGCCTTCGATGATCACACCCAACGAGTTTCCGGATAAATTTGAATGCGTATCGTAGAATCGTTCAGATGGATCCAGTACTTCCATTAGCCCTTTTTCTCTCATTTCAAAGACACCAATTTCATTTGTGGGGCCAAATCTGTTTTTAACACTCCTGAGGATACGCAAATCTGTTTCGTTGTTGCCTTCAAAGTAAAGAACCACATCGACAAGGTGTTCCACTAACTTTGGCCCGGCTATTTGTCCGCTTTTGGTGATGTGTGCGATGATAAAAACGGGAATTTTGTTGGATTTAGCAAATTCTACAATTTGGGATGTACATTCACGAATTTGAACAGCTCCTCCGGGGAGTGAATTGGTTTGGGATGTTCGCATGGTTTGTATTGAATCGATAATGACAATTTGGTTTTGATCATCTTTTGCGATTTCTCTTTCCAACTGTTCTAGGGCTAAATCTAGGTAGGAAGTGTTCATGACTTTCACTTCAGATTGAGTGGTGGTAACACGTTGATATCTTAAAAAGATCTGTTCAAAGGATTCTTCACCGCTTATATAGAAACTTTTTTCAAATTTTTCGCATAACTGAGTGACCAATGTGCTTTTTCCCACTCCGGGATCTCCGCCGATCAGTATGACCGATCCGTTGACCAAACCGCCTCCCAAAACACGGTTTAAGTGTTCAAAGCCTGAATCCATTCTGAGTATGGTTTCATAATTGGCGTTTTTCAACGATGTGAATTGTTCTTTTTTTGCACTTGAATGATTAGATGGATGGTTAACAACGATTTCCTTGACGGAATTCCATTCTCCGCATTGAGGACATTTGCCAAACCATTTTCCGCTTTCGTAGCCGCATACATCGCATACAAAAATATTGTCTTTCTTCTTCATCACATGGTTCCCACACCAACATAATGATCGGTTTCTTTTTTGATGTCTTTTTTAACGAATTTAATGCCATCTGTTTTGTTAAGGATTATTTTGATGACATCTCCTTCTTCGTATTTATTGGCCAATAGTTCTTCAGCAAGCGGATCTTCTATGTTTCTTTGAATGGCTCTTTTTAAAGGTCTGGCACCGTATATGGGATCATATCCTTTATCAATTAGGAATTCTCTCGCATTTTTACTCAATTCCAATGATAAAGCCTTTTCGTTCAATCGTTTGGATAAATCAGAAAGAAGAATGTCGATGATGCTGCTGATATGCTCTCTGTTTAATTGGTGGAAAACAATGATATCATCCAATCTATTCAAGAATTCCGGCCTGAAAACATTTTTGACTTCACTCATGACGGTTTTTTTCATGTCTTGGTATTTCATGTTTTCATTATGCTGGATTTCAAATCCTAAAGCGTTTTTTGATTTATTGATGATTTCACCGCCGATGTTGCTGGTCATGATTAGGATAACGTTTCTGAAATCGATGTTTCTTCCCTGAGAATCGGTTAATCTTCCTTCATCTGCGATCTGCAGAAGTATGTTGTATACATCCGGATGGGCTTTTTCGATTTCATCCAGCAGAATAACTGAATACGGATTTCTTCTGACCGCTTCTGTCAACGTTCCGCCTTCTTCGTATCCCACATAGCCCGGAGGTGCGCCGATGAGCCTTGATACTGAAAATCTTTCCATGTACTCGGACATGTCATAGCGTAGAAGGTTTTTTTCATTTCCAAATAAATAAGTGGCCAGGGTTTTTGCCAATTCGGTTTTACCTACACCGGTGGGCCCCAGGAAAAGGAATGTTCCTACCGGACGTTTAGGATCTTTCAGACCGCTTCTTGCCCTTCTGATGGCTCGTGAAATCGCAACAATAGATTCTTGCTGGCCTACAACTCTCTCGTGAAGGGATTGTTCCATATTCAGTAATTTGTTGCTCTCGTCCTGTTCGATTTTATGAAGGGGTATTCCCGTCCATTTTGAAATGATTTCGGCAATATCTTCAAAATCAACCAACTCAATTCGGTTCAGTGCTTCGTCTTTCCATTTGTTGTATTCAAATGAGAATTCTTCTTTTAATCTTTTTTCTTCTTCCTGATATTCTTTAGCTAAAAAATAATCGTTTTGATTGGCTGCGTTCAAACGTTTTTGTTTCAGCAGTTCAATGCGATCTTCCATTTCGATGAATTCTTCCGGAAGTTTTAGAGCACTCAGGCGTTTTTTTGCTCCCGCCTCATCAATGACGTCTATGGCCATGTCCGGGAGGAAATGATCGGTGATATATGCTCTGGACAATTTGACGCTTTCTTTGATAGCCTCCTGGGTATACTCGACTTTGTGATGCAGTTCGTATTTAGGTTTTAATCCTTCCAGTATTTTTATCGTTTGATCAAAATCAGGTTCGTTAACGTTTATTTTTTGAAATCGTCTTTCAAGAGCCGCATCTTTTTCGATGTTTTTCCGGTATTCATCCGGCGTAGTTGCACCAATGCACTTGATAGTTCCATTTGCCAAGGCAGGTTTCAAGATATTGGCTGCGTCTACAGCGCCTTCTGCAGCTCCTGCACCTACGATGGTGTGAATTTCATCGATGAAGACGATGATGTTCTGATCTTGCTGGATGATCTTGATGAGTTTTTTCATCCTTTTTTCAAATTCCCCTCGGTATTTGGTGCCTGCTATCAGAGAGGCCATGTCTAATGAAATGATGGTTTTGTTTTTAAGGATAACGGGGACTTTGTTTTGTACGATTCTCTCAACAAGGCCATTAACGATTGCTGTTTTGCCAACGCCCGGTTCTCCGATCAAAACTGGGTTG
>Ga0116163_1002722_pt1 | contig 10150 bp, 5 predicted proteins | sample AD_UKC107_MetaG_FD_89889 | JGI IMG/M metagenome (GOLD analysis project Ga0116163, IMG submission 89889) | Active sludge microbial communities of municipal wastewater-treating anaerobic digesters from Hong Kong - AD_UKC107_MetaG | ecosystem: Engineered > Bioreactor > Anaerobic > Digestate | place...
AACGATTATCCAGGGAAGGAGAATGCTCACGCAGAGGCGCGGAGCGCGCGGAGGTTGGTCCAAGAAGGGGGGAGAACGTGTTTCCTTTTTGTTTGATGCATGCCAGAAGGGATTCGAACCAGTGGTTCCGGGGACAAAGAACCCCTAACCACTTCGACGAGACTCAGTGCATCGCCCTGGGAGGGGTGTTCGGTACGGCCATAGGAGGGATATAGACTGTGAGACGGAGCGGTATAGAACCAATAACGGACCGGTGGGATAGGGATCATAAGAAAATATGGGCTTTTTAGGCGAATAAGTATCGATTATCCAAATGCTTGACCATCAGGGAACAGGCCCGGGGCACGTTACGTGGGACTTTGGGCATGTTCGGCAAGAGGTTTTTAAGCAAAAATAGAAAAGTGTCGGAAATAGTGGTGGTATAAAAATTTGTATTAAAATTTAAGCTGACACTTGATTCCAGCTTGACGGTGAGATAGAGCAGGGTATGATGTGGGATTGGTGTGAAGAATAACGCGGGATTTGGCGGTGAAGGCTTCGGCTTCGTTGAGCAACGATCATTTCGACACCGCTCAACGATCGGAAAAGCTTAGTGACTGGAGAGTACAATGAGCTGGCGACTTCGAATAGGTCCATTTACCTTCGGACGCTCTGGGACTCGTTTGAGTTTATGGAGCCACGGAACAGGAGTTTCAATACCATTGACCGGTAAGGGGCGCACATTCGGGAAAATAAAATTAGGCCCATTTAGTTATTTTTTTAATAAACGTAATAAGAAAAGTAATAAACGCAGTAAGGGAATTGGTGAAGATAGCAGGAAAAATAAGGTATTAGACAAGCCGCAAGAATGCGTATTCTTTGAAACGGCAGCTATTGATTCATTGAGGTCCAATACTGAGCTCATCCATAAGATACGGCAGAACGGGATACCCTGGCGTGGGGTACAAGAGCGCCTTAAAATAGAAGTACCGGAAGATATTTCCAACAGAGATGATGTTGCCTACGGTCTTGTGCCGAAAGCAATGAATGCCATATTCGGTCGACAAGAAACAGGGTGGAAAACAGAAAAGCGACCGTCAAAAAGCGGTGATGGATACACAACATGGATCGTTATAATTGAAGATGGTGTTTAATAATGATTTAAGGTGTGAAATAGATGATTCGACGACTATACAATTAATGAGTATTTATGTAAATACAATATCGGTTCGGTCGAGATTGTCGTGTGCGAGGGAGACTGCGGCGACTTTGAGTGGTATCTTGAAAGACCGGTGAGGCTACGAGAATATATAAAGCCTGATAATCAGCCGCAGTCGGAGTTCTTTTTTACGTTTAAGGGGAATAAATTGTAGGTATTTCAATGAATGAGCGAAAAATTATTCACATTAGATGGGAAGGTCCATTTGACTTTAAAGATATCAAATGTGCATGCGAGAGGTATGATGACAAATATAACCGTGGTCTATATCAGATTTATGGCCCGCATAGAGTTTATGGTCATCAGAGTCTGCTGTATATTGGCAAGACTGAAAAAGATACTTTTATCAATCGTTTAGATAAGGAAGAATATAAATATGTTGATAATAATAATTTGATGCGATATTTTTTAGGTCGTTTGGCAGGTGAGCACAAAAAAAAAGAGATCCAAGCTTTAATTGATATCGCAGAAACAATGCTTATTGTTGCACACCAGCCTAGTAATAATGCCTCAAAAATTAAAGTGAGCCTTGATCATTATTGCAATTACATTATCTATAATTGGGATAATTATAATCTTCTTTTGCCTGAGGTTTCCGGTGATCGATATCATTCCAAATATTGGGATAAAGAAAAATATCCATTTAATTATATAGGTTAGAAATTTAATAAGCGGAGTTATTTATGCCAAAACCAAAACCAATTGCCACAGTTCTTGGAAATGGCCGAGGTTCATTTCGTAAAGCGCTTTTATCTGTCTTCATGGAAGATTTATTTGAAGAAAACGCTCTTGATATTGCAATCGAAGTTTTTGGTGAAAAATGTATCTATTGCGGGCGGTCAGTGGAAAAAAACAGGTTGCAAGCCGATTTCTTGTGGCCCCAGTCAAAGGGAGGGCTCCATGTCAAGGGTAATGTTGTCCCTGCATGTCCGACATGCAACAGTGATCGCGGTTCCAAACCATGGCAGGAGTTTTTAAATAAGAAATTCGATGAAAAAATAAGTAAGTCCCAGAAAGATGAAATGATAAAGAAGATTAATGAATTTATCGCAAATAGTGAAAAAGGCGGTGATAAAGATATTGAAGATGTACTCACCGAAGAGAATATAAAATTAAGAAACGATGTTGATACGCTGCTCAATGCTCTTTCTGAAGGTATTCGAATAAAAATTAATAAACCCCAAATAAAGGATGTAAAGTTTGACAATGCAGGTCAAATGTTTGATGAACTTGTTAGTATATGTAAAAAATATTCTAAATCTAAATGTGAAAATAATATTATGTGAGGTTTCTATGCCAAACGGTGGTCATATTTGTTGTGAGTATTGTACTTATAATCGTTTAAATTCTGGTACTTGTGATATTTGGGGTATAAGAACAAGTCCATTTATATTATGTCGAGCTTTCAGGGTACCAAAGCAATCACATACTGAAGCAAGAAAAAAATGGCAAATATTAAATGAATTAAAATCAGGATTTGTTTATGGTATTGATAATAGTTCAATTAATGCAGGAAATCCTATTGAAATATATAGAGTCATCGAGATGAATATTAAGTAATTAGGTGAATATTATATTCAATTTTAAAATTGTGTTTTTAGGTATACTAAATGGATATTTTTAAAATTCATGAAGACATCATCACTGATTATAAAGAATACATCAAGAGTTTCATATCCATAAAAGACGAGACTATCCGTCACGTTGTTGATGAAAAGATCAAGTCCGGTGAATTATGGCCGGACCCTCTTATTCAGTTCAATCCTGCCTTTGAGTATGGAGATTCGGTACATAGTCTTGTGAATCAGGGTTTTCTGCATCATGAGATGAATGATGTCTTTAAAGATTACAGACTCTTCAGGCATCAGGTGGAAGCCATAAAACTGGGGATCGGCGGTTCAGATTTCATTGTAACCTCAGGTACCGGTTCGGGAAAGTCACTTACTTATATCGGCACCATCTTTAATCACTTACTTGCTAATCCAGCAAAGAAAAAGGGGATAAAGGCCATCATTGTTTATCCAATGAATGCTTTGATCAATTCTCAGAATGAAGAAATAAAAAAATATAAGGAAAATTATGAGTCATCCGGCAAAACCTTCCCCATTTCCTTTGCACAATATACTGGACAGGAAGATGAAACAATACGTGAACGAATACGCAACGAGCTTCCAGATATCATCCTAACCAACTACATGATGCTGGAGTTGATTCTAACCAGAAATATTGAAAGAGATATTCGAAATTCCATATATAATGACCTCCTGTTTCTTGTCTTTGATGAACTTCATACATATCGCGGGCGACAGGGTGCCGATGTCGGAATGCTGATTCGCAGAATAAAGGCGAAAGCTGACCATAATATTGTCTGTATTGGGACATCCGCTACAATGATAACAGGAGGAACCCTGGAGGATCAGAGGCAAAAGGTGGCAGAAGTAGCGTCCACCCTCTTCGGTGCGCATTTTTCACCGGAAGCAATTATAAATGAATATCTGGTCAAGTCTCTCAAAATGGAGAATGGTCAATACACAAATCAGGATGTGAGAAGCGCAGTAGAAAAGGGTATAGATGTTTCTGGCAGCGAAGAAAATCTGCTAATTAATCCTCTGGCCAACTGGGTTGAAAATGAAATAGCGCTGACCAAAAAAGAAGACATTCTCGTCAGACAAACACCTCTCACGATCAATTACATGGCTGATCTTCTTTATAAATACTGTGGGTGTTCCGTTGATAAAGGCAAGGAAGAACTCATAAAGATGTTCCTGTGGATAAGCAGGATAAACGAAGCCAAAGAAAATCAGCGTGAGTCATACCTTCCATATAAAATTCACCAGTTTATTTCACAGACCAGCACCGTATATGTGACACTCGAACAGGGAGAAAAAAGACAGGTTGTTCTGGATAAAGGAGCATATTTGGGAAGTGATGATAATAAACTGCCACTTTTTCCTGTTGTTTTCAGCCGTGTCTCGGGACATGAATTTATCTGTGTCACCAAAGATTATTCTGACAACAAACTGCACAAGAGAGAGTTTCAGGAAGCTACCGAGGAAGATAATGAAGATAAGGAATATATTGATGGATATATTCTTGTAGGAGAAAACGTCTGGGATCCGGAATTGGATATAATGAATCTCCCCCAGGCCTGGTGGAAAGAGGATCAGCAGGGTAATGTGAAAGTTATTAAGGAGTATCAGCATCGATTCCCCACAGAGATATATTTTAATGAGCAGGGATATTTTTCCGAGAAATTTGAAGATAGAGGCGCCTATCCTTATAAAGGCTGGTATATGCCGGTACCGCTCCTCTTCGATCCCACGTCGGGTATGATCTTCAGAGGAAAAACAAATGAAAACACCAAGCTTACCAAGCTGGGCAGTGAGGGACGCAGCACATCGACGACCATACTGACCTATCTTATTTTGAAATATTTAAAGGCAAACGATTTTAGCTTCAGTGACCAGAAGCTCCTGAGTTTTACCGATAACCGGCAGGACGCGGCTTTGCAGTCGGGCCACTTCAATGATTTTATTGATGTAATCAAACTGCGTTCAGCTATTTGTTCTGCCTTAGTCAATGAGCCCGGGAATAAACTTGATTATACCACTATTGCTCATGCTGTTTTTTCTTCTCTGAATCTTGAGCAGGAAGATTATGCGGCACGGCCATCAGACTTCCCCGGGCAGCAAAAAGACAACGAAAAAGCCTTTAAAGACCTGCTGATGTATCGCATACTTTATGATCTTAAACGAAGCTGGCGTGTCATACTGCCCAACCTGGAGCAGTGCGCCCTGCTGAAGATCGGCTATAAGTACCTCTCCGAGACATGTGCCGTAGAGAGCGTGTGGTCCTCGGTCCCTGTATTCCGTGACATGGATGTCCCGAGAAGGGAAAAGGAAGTCTATAATATACTCGACTATATACGGAAACATTACGCCATATACAGTAATGAATATTTGAAAGACCAGAATGTTATAGATGCAAAAGAAAAACAGATCAAAGAGTTCATTAAGGAGCCCTGGGGTTTGGGCAGGGAAGAACATATTGATTATCCCAATGTAGTTGCTCTGAAACCCCTGAAAAGGCAGAGAGGTATTTTTTCACAGAGTATTGGAAGCAGGAGCGCTCTTGGTCAGCACCTGAAACAGCTTGCCAGGGAATCTGGCTATGAACTGAAGGATGATAATTATCAGGATTTTATCGAAGTGCTATTCGGTGTTTTTGAAAATGCCCGCTGGCTCAGGTCTGAAAAGGCCAGAAGTGCCGATGATGATGAAACGACGGTCTATCAGCTCTGCATCGATATAATAGAATGGGAGCCGGGTGATAAAAAAACAGTTGAAGCCGACTACATCAAGAATCGGAGCTATAAAGAACTTGCTCTTGCCCCGAACCTGTTCTTTCAAAAACTCTACTCCGCAGAAATCGACAGTTTGAAATATCTTCGGGCTGAGGACCATACAGGGCAGCTCAACAGCAATGACCGTAAGGACAGGGAGCTTAAATTCGGTGATGGAGAAATAAAAGCATTGTATTGTTCGCCCACCATGGAGCTGGGTATCGATATAAAAAATCTCTCTGTCGTTCACATGAGAAATGTACCGCCGAACCCGGCAAATTATGTACAGAGAAGCGGCAGGGCGGGCCGGAACGGACAGCCTGCTCTCATCTTTACATTCTGTTCGAGTTTCGCACCTCATGACCGGCATTACTTTGCCAATTCCAGCAATATGGTTGCCGGGGCAGTAGTACCGCCACGAATAGACCTGGGTAACGAGGAACTGCTTAAGTCGCATCTGCATTCGGTGTACCTCGCTGAGAAGGGGATCGATAAAATAAGGTCATCCATAACCGAGCTGCTTGAACCTGACAAGCTGAGTACGCTTCCCCTGAATGCCGAGACTGCGAGGGAATTAGAATTAACTGATGGTGATCGGCAATCAATTGCATTCGTATTCAGCAAAGTCATTGATGATTTCAGGTGGAAAAGTCTTATCAGCAAACCATGGTTCACTGATAACTGGATTGAAAAAACAATAACAAGGGCACCTGTCGAGTTCGACACGGCGCTCAATCGCTGGCGATTGCTGTATCGACAGGCCCATGAACTTTTCGATAATGCGGTGGCAGTCAAAAAAAGCGGCCTTTACAAAGCGGGAAGCCCTGAGAAAAAAAAGGCCGACCGTGATGAACGCCAGGCGGAACGCCAGATGGACCTGCTGCGGAACACCGGTTCCCATACAAGCTTTTCTGAATTTTATCCTTTCAGGTATCTTGCGTCGGAAGGTTTTCTTCCAGGATATAATTTTTACCGGCTCCCATTGAGAACATATATCCCCTCGGGACTTTCCGGCGCTTACATTTCGCGACCCCGTTTTATTGCCCTGCAGGAGTTCGGTCCCCATAACGTGATTTATTACAATGGAGCAAAATACAGGATTGAGCAGATGCTAATCCAGGACATAAATAATTCACTGCGCAGGGCTAAGACATGTACCAATTCAGGGTATTTTCTTGAAGACAGTGAATTTAATTATGAATGCTGCCCCTTTACCGGAGAGAGCCTGTCCGGAGGCAACCATCATGTCTTTGAGCCTATAATTGAAATGTCCGAGACAAGGACTGAACAGCGAGACAGAATTACCTGCGAAGAAGAAGAAAGGCTCCGGCAGGGATATACCATCGAAACATATTTTTCCGTTCCCGGTGGTATCGAGTCTATCAGAAGGGCTGTGGTCAAAAACGATAATGATAATTTTCTCAACATAAGTTACATTCCCGCCGCACGGCTTGTACAGGTGAATAAAAAGTGGAAGAACCGTCGTGAGGAAGGGTTCTCCATGGGTATAAATTCCGGTCAGTGGAAAACCGGGGGGACAGAGCCTGATGCTTCAATCAATCCAGGCGCGGAAGAACGGATCACTATCAAACTCTATACAACCGATACCGCAGACGCGCTGTATATTGAGCCTATAAAAGCCCTGGCTCTTTCCTATGATGGCAGAATAACTTTACAGTATGCACTGAAGCGAGCCATCGAGAATATATACCAGGTTGAGTCAGCCGAGATAGCTGTCACGCCTATGGGTGATGAGGATAACCCTAATATCTTTTTGTACGAGTCAGCTGAGGGAAGCCTGGGGATTTTATCCCAGCTTGTGGAGGATAAGAATGCCTTTGTCGAGATAGTACAGGAAGCCTACAGGCTGTGCCGGTTCGATGATGAAGAGTATCTTGATCCTGCCAGCTATGACGACCTGCTGAGTTACTACAACCAGAGAGACCATGAATCAATTAACCGTTTTGCCATCAAGAATGCGCTTGAAACCCTCATGGGATGTTCGCTCTATATCCCTCCTCAGCAAAGCAACCGGAGCTATGATGAGCAGTATAGTTATTTGATCGGTAAATATGATGACAGATCCTCAACTGAACTGCATTTTCTTGAGTATTTATATAAGCATAATCTCAGGCTGCCCGATGACGCGCAGCGTGTGTTCGATGGCATTTATGTAAAACCGGACTTTTTCTATGAGCCGGGCATTCATGTATTCTGTGATGGTACTCCCCATGATGATCCTGCTGTTAAAGAAAAAGACAGGAAACAGCGTGAGGCTATTATGAACAGGGGAGAAGAGGTCCTGGTCTACTATTACCGGGACAGCATGGAAGAATTTGTTAAGCGAAGACCTGATATTTTCAAGAAGGTACAATAGATGGAACAGGTAACATATCAGCCCGGTTCGCTTGTGAGGGCCAGAAACAGGGAGTGGGTAGTCATGCCATCCCCCGATAAGGACCTGGTGCTGCTCAAGCCGCTGCGCGGATCGGAGAATGAAATAACGGGCATATATCTTCCCCTGGGATTCAGGGAAGACCGCATTGAAACGGCCGAGTTTCCCTTACCCGATCAAGATGATATGGGCGATATCACGGGAGCGCAACTTCTCTTTAACGCGGCGCGACTTTCTTTCAGAAACGGGGCAGGGCCTTTTCGTTCCCTGGCTCGTCTTTCCTTCAGGCCCCGGTCGTACCAGATGGTGCCGCTTATAATGGCTTTGAAACAGGACCCTGTACGCCTACTCATTGCCGATGACGTAGGTGTGGGGAAAACCATCGAGGCGTTGCTTATTGTCAAAGAGCTTTTAGAACGAAGAGAGGTGAAGCGCTTTGCCGTGTTGTGTCTGCCACACCTTTGTGATCAGTGGCGCGATGAACTGAAGGACAAATTCAACATCGATGCGGTTATAATACGATCCAATACGCAGGCCCGCCTTGATAGAGACATCCACGGGGATACCAGTGTCTATGACTTCTATCCCTTCCAGGTCATCTCGATTGACTATATCAAATCGGACCTGCGGCGGCAGGTTTTCATCGAGCAGTCCCCGGAACTTATTATAGTCGATGAGGCCCATACCTGTGCCCGCCCATCCGGTGCTTCGAAGGGACAGCAGCAGCGGTACAGTCTCATTCATGATCTGTCTCGAAAACAGGCGCAGCACCTCATCATGCTCACGGCAACTCCCCATAGCGGGAAAACCGAAGAGTTTCACTCCCTGCTGGGACTGCTGAAGCCAGCATTCGAGACAATCGATCTTCCCAAGGCTTCACCGGACGAACGAAAGGAACTGGCCGGACATTTTATCCAGCGCAGGCGCGCCGATGTGCAGGAATGGCTCAATGAAAAGACCCTGTTCCCTTACCGGGACACCGGTGAATTTGACTATGTGCTTTCAAAGGAGTACCTGGCTTTTTTCAATGATATGCTTATCTTTACGCAGGGGCTCCTATCCGGTGATGGCCGGGGGGCGGTGCAAAAGAGAATGATGTACTGGAGCGCCCTGGCCCTCCTCAGAGGTGTCATGTCCAGCCCGGCTGCGGGAGTGGAGATGCTGCGCAACAGAATTTCAAAAAACAGCGGCGATGAAGAGAATGATATCGATGAGAACCCCGTGCTGGACCGGGACTATGGTTTTGACGGGGATTACACACCTATCAATGTCGTTGAAAAGACCCCCTGGAGCGATTCCCAGGGAAAGAAGCTGAAGGAGATGGCTGCCGTTCTGGAAAAACTGAGCGGGATCGACAAGGACCGTAAGGCAGAAACGGCGCTGAATGTCATTGTAAAATGGGTGGAGGACGGATATCATCCCGTTATCTTCTGCCGGTACATTGCCACGGCCAATTACCTTGGAGAGGTTTTAGCTCCTGTCCTCAGGAAAAAACACAGGGACATTTGTGTTGAAGTCATCACCAGCGAGGACCCCGACGATGTACGCAAGGAGCGCATCGAGGGGATGGAACAATATCAACGAAGACTTCTTATTGCAACGGACTGTCTCAGTGAAGGCATAAACCTGCAGGAAGGCTTTACCGCCGTTCTGCATTATGATCTGCCCTGGAACCCAAATCGGCTGGAACAGCGCGAGGGAAGGGTGGACCGTTTCGGGCAGCAGTCCCCGGAGGTCAAGGCATACCTGCTTTACAGTAAAGAAAATCCCATTGACGGGGTTGTGCTCAGGGTACTCCTGCGAAAAGTCCGTGAAATTAGAAAATCAATAGGCATTTCCATACCATTTCCCGAAGACAGTGTGTCCGTCATGGACGCGGTCATGAATGCCGTGCTTATCAATCCGCAGAAGGTGCAGGACAGTCTCCAGCTTCACCTTGATTTCGGCGAGACCGACCCGGTGCGTATAGGCGAGGTGAAGGCCTCGAAGGCCTATGATGAGGCGGCGGAAAGAGAAAAGATGTCCCGTTCTGTTTTCGCTCAGCATGCAATAAAAGCGGAGGAAATTGAAGAGGACCTGCGTATAACCGATGAGTCAATCGGTGATCCGGGCGATGTGCGCGACTTTGTGCTGGGAGGATGTAACAATCTTCTGGGAGCGCAGATAAGCCCGGATAAGAAAGGATATGTACTTTTTACGGCAAACCTGCCGGTGG
>Ga0116163_1002728_pt1 | contig 10138 bp, 7 predicted proteins | sample AD_UKC107_MetaG_FD_89889 | JGI IMG/M metagenome (GOLD analysis project Ga0116163, IMG submission 89889) | Active sludge microbial communities of municipal wastewater-treating anaerobic digesters from Hong Kong - AD_UKC107_MetaG | ecosystem: Engineered > Bioreactor > Anaerobic > Digestate | place...
CTGCCGGTTTTTCAACCATTCATCATCCTCTTTTCAGGGAAGTTGCTCAACCTTCGAGATGTCTTATACTGCAGATTACCGGTAACAGGGGACTCTGCGGAAGTTATAACATGAGAGTTATTGATAAGACTTTCGCTTTTAAAGAGCAGCTTGAATCTGAAGGTAAAGAAGGCTTACTCTATGTAATAGGTAAAAAGGCAACATCGTTCTATAATTTTATTAAAGAGCCAATGTTTAAAATGGGTCTTAATCCTGAAGATAAGTTCAGTTTTGATGACGCGGCAAAACTTGGTGATGAGTTGACAAAGCTTTTTATCAGCGGTGAAGTTCATGAGGTATATGTTTCATATACCAAGGTGTTCAGCTCTGCTAATCAGAAGCCTGAGATTATAAAATTATTACCGATCGCTCCTGAAATGGAGATAGATCACGATGTATTGCCGGCAGCTAATATGGATTATATATTTGAACCGAGTCCGGCTGATATTTTTTCCTATATACTGCCTCTTTATCTGAAAGTTAAACTTTTTACCTGTTTTCTTGAATCATCATATTCAGAACAGTTTGCCAGGATGGTAGCAATGAAGAATGCTACTGATGCGGCGAAAGAGATGATTAAAGAGCTTACTGTTACTTATAACAGGGTAAGACAGGATAAGATTACGACAGAGATTTCTGAAATTGTAGGGGGAGCAGCAGCTCTCGATTAATAAAGGTTGATAGAAATTAACGTAATTCAAGGAGTAGTTTTATGAGTGAAAATATCGGGAAAGTTATACAGGTTATAGGCTCTACACTTGATGCTGAATTTCCTGAAGGGAAACTGCCTGAAATTTACAACGCTCTTATTATTGACACAGAAGTTATGGGTGAAAAAATAAGGCTTGTTACTGAAGTTCAGCAGCACCTTGGTGGGAATAAGGTCAGGGCGGTTGCTCTTGCCTCTACAGATGGTATTAAGCGTGGTGATAAAATCGTTGATACAGGCGCGGCGATTTCAGTTCCTGTAGGGACTGAAACGCTGGGAAGGATATTCAACCTTCTTGGTGAACCGGTTGATAAAAAAGGTCCTGCAAATGCAAAAGAATTCAGGCCTATTCACCAGGAGCCGCCAAAATTTGAAAATCTCGAACCTAAAACAGAGCAGTTCGAGACAGGGATTAAAGTTATCGACCTTCTCGCACCTTACATAAAAGGTGGAAAAACCGGTCTCTTCGGTGGTGCGGGAGTTGGTAAAACAGTTATTATTATGGAACTCATCAATAACGTTGCGCAGCAGCACGGTGGTTATTCAGTATTCGCCGGTGTTGGTGAGAGAACAAGGGAAGGAAATGACCTCTGGCTTGAGATGACAGAATCAGGCGTTATTAACAAGGCGTGTCTCTGTTATGGCCAGATGAATGAGCCCCCCGGAGCGAGACTCAGGGTTGCTCTTTCTGCTCTGACAATGTGCGAATATTTCAGGGATATGTCAGGAAGTGACGTTCTCCTCTTTATTGATAATATATTCAGGTTTTCTCAGGCAGGTTCTGAGGTATCAGCTCTGCTCGGCCGTATGCCGTCTGCTGTTGGTTACCAGCCTACACTTGCCACTGAGATGGGTAAACTTCAGGAGAGGATTACTTCTACCAAGGGTGGTTCAATTACATCAGTTCAGGCTGTTTATGTACCTGCTGACGACTTGACAGACCCGGCTCCTGCTACAGCGTTTATTCACCTTGACGCACAGACAGTTCTTTCAAGGCAGATTGCTGAGAAGGGTATTTATCCTGCGTTGACCCGCTTGAATCATCTTCAAGGCTTCTTGCTCCTGAACTCGTCGGTGAAGAGCATTATAACATTGCAATGGACGTTAAGAGAATTCTTCAGAGATATAAAGACCTTCAGGATATTATTGCTATCCTTGGTATGGATGAACTTGCAGAGGATGACAAACTTCTCGTTCAGAGAGCGAGAAAGATTGAAAGGTTCCTATCTCAGCCGTTTTTTGTTGCTGAACAGTTTACAGGTATGGCAGGGAAATATGTTAAACTTGAGGATACAGTAAAGAGTTTTAAAGCTGTAATCGATGGTGAATACGATGAACTCCCTGAGCAGGCTTTCTATATGGTTGGAACAATTGAAGAGGCTGTAGAAAAAGCTAAGAAACTTACAGGAAAATAGCAATGGAACGAGTAATCAATTGCAGCATATTAACTCCTGAAAGGCTCATTTATGATGGTCAAGTAGGTTTTGCCGTTGTTCAGGCGCATGATGGTGAGATGGGTTTTCTTTATGGTCATTCACCATTGATTTCAAAGCTTGGGATCGGTGAAGTAAGGTTAAATAATCCTAAAAGCGTTGATTATCTTGTAATAGAAGGCGGAGTAGTTGAAATGAAGGACAATAAACTTATTGTCCTTGCAGAAAAAGCTTTCAAAAAGAGTGATCTCAGCGCCCAGGAACTTGAAGATAAAATGAAAGAACTTGATGCTCAGATGGTAGATATGCCTCAATTCTCTGAAGATAAGTTTGAGCTGAAGCTGGAAAAAGAAAGACTTAAAGTCAGATTAAAGGTTGCTAAAAGATAAAAACGGCCAGCAAGTAATAAAAATAAAAAAGGAATGCAGAATATGCATTCCTTTTTTATTTTTATAATTGAAATATGCCGATAATTAATTGATAGGTATTTTAATCATGGGGAAACTGTAAATTCAGATTTTATATAATAAAAATTCTGATAAAGATTATATATGAGTGATAGTATAACAAATAGCACATTGTCAGATGAATTAAAAGAAAAGGTTCGAAGTAAAGTTCCTGATGATTTTGATTTCAGTTCAATCGGCAAGATAGATCTGCGCGAAGCTGAAAAAATCGCTAATGAGGATATTGTTTTTCTTTCTGAAGAGGATCTTATAGACGGCCTTGAGGATTTCGAACTTATACCTGTGAAAATTTCGGAAAAAACTGCCGTTGAATCAGAGAGAGAATCTGAAATCAGTTCCCGGGAGGATGAAAAATCACCGATCATTAATGGAATTGAAGAGGATTTTTCTAATGAGGTTCTGTTTGAAGATTTTTCTGAACAAAAAGATGAAGGTGTGCAGGCTGAGACTGAAGAGCTTCAGGAAGAGGTTTTAACTGAAGTTATACCCGAAGCTGCACCTGAAGAGGGGGAAGCCGTTATAGGGGCTGAGTCATCCTTTCGGGAGGAGACAGTTTCTGCTGGTGAAGAGGTTGAACATTATGAAGAATTTAGTGAAGAACCTGATGAATTTGTAATTGCTGAAGAAGCTGATGTCGTTGAGGTTGATCTTGATGAAATGATGGCGTCTGATGAGGATTCCGGCAGGAAAGATGAATCTGAAATTTTAAAAGAAAGGATTAATGAGAATAACTTTGATAATCAGTTTGATAATATTGTCAGGCATGAAGAAATCGAAAATGAAATTGAAGATATTTCAGGCATTTATGATGACGCTTCTCTTGGAGAAAATGTAAAATTTATCGATGATTCTTATGTAGGGAAAAAAGCAGGCGATATTTCCCCTGTTTTTGAAAGCGATCCACTTACAGAAAACCTTGTAAGGATGGTTGATGTTTCTGACGGTAAACTGCTGGTTCTTGATGATATAGCAGAATCTCATGACAGACTTGAATATATTCTTGATGACAGTAAAGTTTATGACGCTGAAAGCCTTGAACTTCTTTTCAGGGAAGAGCGGTTTATTGATGACACTGATTTTGATTTTATTGATAACGCCATAATCAGAGACGATTATACGGTATATATAAGTGAGATTGATGAATATCTTAAATCAAGAGATTCTCTTAGCGGGAGTGAAGTTTACGAAATTCTGGGCCTCCTGCCGGAGGAAATTGAAGATATTGATGATAAACTTTTTGGAGACTATTATAAAGGGATTGAGGATGAAACCGAAATTGAGTTTCTGAGTCCTGCTTTAAGTTTTTTTGACAGAGGATTCATTCAGAAGAAGGAACTCAGTTATTTTACTGGTGATGACTCAATCTTCCTTGAGGATGAGAAAATATCTATTGAGGATGATATTACATCAGAATCCGCAATTATTTTTGAAGAGGATGTGACGGATATAGCAGGTCTTCTTGAATCAGGGTTTAAGGAGATCAGAGGTGAAGTATCAGATGAAAGCAATATTGAACCAAATAAAATTGAAGAAATTGAGGAAACAACTGTAATAGATAATGAAGATCTTCAGGAAATTTTAGATATTACAGACAGAATTGTCATACTTGAAGACAGAAAAGAAGTGGAAAGAATTTCTTCTGAATTTCCGGAAAAGCGTGATGAACTTGTAAAACTGCTGTCGTACCTCGACGGTCTCCTTGAAAAATTGCCGGAAGAATCTATAAGGAAATTTGCTGAATCAGAATATTTTGATCTTTATTCAAAGGTTTTAAAAGAAATAGGAAAATAATAATGGGACTGCTTGAAAGAGCATTAAAATATAAAAAAAAGCTGAATGAAACAGGCAGAGAAACCCTTATTGACAGGATAAAGGGACCGGCTGATTCAGGATTTATTCAGAGGACAAACTCTGAAACAATAACAGGGCATGAAATAGATGAGTATGTACTTCCTGATTTAAGTGAAATTTCAGAAGTAAAGGGGAATGAAGAAATACCTGCTCTGCCGGAGGAGGATCTCTCCCTCAATGAACAGGATAATTCTGAAATAAGTGAAGAGATAATTCAACCTGCCGCAGAAACAGATTCTGAAGAAAGTAACCTTGAAGAGGAAATTATTTTATTCGATGACGCTTTATCCGGTTCCGGATGGAAAATTGAAACATCCGTGAAAGAGGAAGAGCTCTCAGAATATATTTTAGAAGAGGGTGCCCCCGAATCTGAAGGACCAGGTAAAATTGAAGAACTGAGTATTGCTGAATCGGAATCTGATAAGAAACCCCCTGTTGAACAATCTGATGAAGAAGATATTTCATATCAGATGCCTGAATTTAATGATTATGCGATACTCTATGAAATATTGAAGGAGTTTACACAGGTCGATACGGTTGAGGAGATCTATGAAACTGTAATATTTTCAATTATGGGGCAGCTTGGTGTTTCCTCGGTGTCAATAATATCACCTTCAGTCGAAGATCCTGCAAAATGGACCATGGCGGTATCAACCGGCATTAAGGTCCCTGATAGTGAGATATCATGGGAGGTCTCAAGTGGAATTCTGGAGCTCCTGAATAATTACAGGGGAGTTATAGATATTGAGGATATGAAGAGTGAGCCGGGCCTGCGTGATGATTATTTTCGTTTTATATCAGTGAACGCAAGGCTTGTAACCCCGGTAGTGTACCTAGATCAACTTTACGGAGTAATTCTGGTAGGAGAAAAAATTGATGCTGTCGGGTTTACCCCTCCGGAAATTGATTTTCTTCATTCGTTATCTGAAGCTGCCTCATCAGCTATAAAGGCCAAGGTAAGCTATGATACCATAAACACTGAACTCGTAGGGTTGAGAATAGAGAAAGAGATCCTTTCTGATGTCGAAATTTTTCAGAATTCATTACTTTCAGCCGAGTCATTTGCTCAGCTTGAGGATATTATAAGGCGCAATTTTTATTCCCTCGGAATAGAAACATATTCAATTTTTCTTGAAGAAAAGTTTAGCGGGGATTTTTATCCTTCATATTCTGAAGAAGCGGATAATCTCAGGTTGTCAGATTCCGGTTTCAGGATAAAACGGGAAAACAGGCTGATTACTTTTCTTCTTAACAAGAAGTCATCAATTATCCTTGAAAATTTCAGCGAATCGAATGTAATAATTGATACTTTCGGCAAAGACAGAATAGAACAGATGGATATATTTATATCCTACCCTTTTATCATTTCCGGGAAACTATCAGGGTTTATAACTATATTCAAAATAAATCCTGCTGTAGAGATAATAGATGTAGATATAAGGCTACAGAGAATAGTCCGTTTTATTTTTCCATATATATACAGGTTTATAGAAATTGATCCGGATAAAAACAGGTATAGCGATCTGAGCGGCGCATTTCTAACAAGACTTGAAACTGAATTAAAAAAAGCGGCTGATATGAACATGCCTGTTACTATTCTTTCTCTCTCTGTAAAAAACTATAAAAGGTTTTATGACCGATTCGGTAAAATAGAGATGATAAAAATGTTTAGTATAATTTCTGAAATAATTAAAAGCAGATTATATACCGGAGATTTTTCTATAAGGGTTGACCGGCATAAATTTATAATAGTTCTTCCCGGTAAGGATAAAAAATATGCTGCTACTTTCTCATCAATATTGAAAAATGAAATAACTGCCGGGTTTAATACTTCAGAATTCAAGCTGCTCGTGACATTTATTTCCGCTATATTCCCTGATGAAGGGAATGATGTTTTTTCACTCCTTGAAATAATAGATTAAGAAAAAAATGTTCGATACTTCTGATTTCATCTATATTAATGAATCCAGTTATCGGGTTGGAATTAATGAAAGTGATATTAAAAATATAACTTCAGCCCTTCCTGAAGGAAAAATAAAGAAGGAATACCTCGAAGCTTCTACTCCTGCCAGGGAACATCCGGTCAGCTCTTTTTATATTTCAAAAAAACTTGTTACGGTTTCTGAATACAGGATGTTTGTCGAAGCCACGTCATATGTTACTGAAGCTGAGAAAGAAGGATGGGCGTGGATCTGGGAAAGAGGATGGAGAAAGAAAGAGGGCATATCATGGCAGAGACCTTTTGGTAATGACTCTGATTATGACTATTCCGGTGAACCGGATTTTTTTCCGGTGATGCAGGTAAGCTGGAATGACGCAATGGCCTATACGGAATGGCGATCTTCAGTTGAGAGAAAAATGGTCAGGCTTCCTGCAGAAATCGAATGGGAAATATTTGCCTTAAAATCTGGTATAAAATCAATGACGGAACCTTTGAAAGACTTTAACGGTTCAATAAACAATTCAAAAGAATTTATCGATCTTCTGAGGGTAAATATTAAGAAATCAGAAAACAGCCTTGGACTGCTCTGGGAATGGACTCTTGACTGGTATAACGCTTATTCCGGGGATAAGGTTGTTAAGGGGTTTGGAGAAGTCTACAAGGTGCTTAGAGGGGGGTCTTTATTGAGTGAAGAGATTCAGAAGAGACGTGAATTCAGGTTCAGAAGATGCCCCACGGCCAGAAGTCCCTATTACAGCTTTAGAATAGTGTTTTTGGATAATTAAAAACTATAAAAATATCAAAAAATGTAAAATTTTGTCGATATTCAGTCCGGACGGACGGTTTTTGTTGACTTTTTTTGCATATATGATTTCATTATTCTTACAAAAAAATGTTTATCTTAATAAGTGAATGCTGTTCCAAAAGGGAGGAATGATGAAAAAATCAGTCTTAATCTTGATTCTGGTTATAATGGCAGGATTTCCGGCAGCAGTTTTTTCAGCCGGTGATTCAAGTAAATGCGACACAAAGTACCCTGTTGTACTTGCTCATGGGATGGGGGCACAGGCAGTAATTGTTAATATTGTTGATTACTGGTGGGGGCTGGAGGATGCCCTTGAGGATGAAGGTGCAGATGTTTACATCACTTCAGTGAATGGTATGGACAGTACGGCCAATAAGGCGGCTTCCTTTAAAGAACAGTTTCTTGAAATACTTGCAATTTCAGGGAAATCAAAGGCAAATATAATCGGACATTCTCATGGTACATTGTATACAAGATATGCTATAAGCAATCTCGGACTTGCTGGTAAAGTGGCTTCATATACAAGTCTTTCAGGGCCTCACCAGGGGAGTTCTGTTGCAGACTTTATTTTCAAGATTGTACCTGATCAGGGTTGGTCTCTTGTAGGGGATACCCTTGATTTTGTATATACATTCGTTTTTGGAGATGATGATCCTAATTCACTTGATAATGGAATTGAAGTGACAAGGCCGTATATGCAGAATGTGTTTAACCCTAACTGTCCGAATGTTTCAGGCCTGTACTATCAGAGTTACACGTCCAAGATCAGGTATGCGTCAAACAGTATAGTTCTGGAAGTGCCGTGGCTGATCTGTCTTGCATATGAAGGTGCCAACGACGGACTTGTTTCCGTGACATCCGCAAAATGGGGAGTCTTCCGTGGAGTAATTGAAGGCGACTGGTGGTCTGGCGGGGTTGATCACCTTAATATAGTAAATCAGTTTTTCGGAGTAACTCCGGGATTTGATGCGCCGGAATTTTATATCGACATGGTAAGCGACTTAAAAGATAAAGGTTTTTAACAATAAGTTAACAAGCCTGGAAGAAAGCCGGGGTGCGGTTGTCCGCAGTCCGGCTTTTTAATGAAAGAGGTGTTATGCGTTATATTACATTAAAAAGGGTACTGGTCGTACTGGCTTCATTTATCGGTTTCGCAATAATAATAAATATCCTGACTGAAAGCATGAGTGTTAAAAATTATGATTATATTTCTGAATCTCCGGAAAAGATTAAATATAATGATGTTAGAGAATATCTTTCTAAAGTCGATTTTTCAGGAGGGGAAAACGCTGATCTGTTCAAAAGCGGAGTTGTAAATAAATACACTCTGAAGTTTTTCAAGTACCTACAGGTGAGATTTAAGGAGATGGATTACGACGGGCATATTGAGGCGGTAAGAAAATATCTTTATTCAAGTATGGACAGCAGTGAGGCGGACAGCCTGCTTGAACTGTATAAGAAATTTATTGAATATGAAAATATTGTAGCTTCAGAAATAAACAAAGCCGGAACGTTAAAAACAACTGAAGATTTTCTTAAGCTTTTGAAAAAAATGAAATCTCTGCAGGTCAGCTTTTTCGGTAAAGAAAATTCTGAGATTATTTTCGGCGCAATGATGAAATCACAGGAGTATCCTATAAGAAGAGGCGGGATTGTTAATGACAGCAGTATGTATGCGTCTGAAAAACAGAAACTTCTTAAACAGCTTAATTCAGATATGTGGGGAGAGCAGGGAGACAAGGTGGAAAAATCGAGAAAACCGTATGTGGCCTACACGGAAACTGTTTCAATTTATTCAAAGGATATGTCGGAAATGAATGATAGCCAGAAGAGAGAAAAAATTTCAGAAATAAGAAAAAGTATTTTTCCCCCGGAGGTTGTACAGAGACTTGAAGATGTTGACAGAAGAATTGCATCTGAAAAGGAGCGGGATGAACAATATAAAAATGAATACAGTAATATTATGAATAATAGTGAACTATCTTCTGATGAAAAATCGGCAATGGTAAAGGACCTTCAGGACAAAGTGTACGGGGAACAGGCTGATTCAATAAGAAGAATGGATGATATGACAAAAGGGAAAGAGGAACTGAAGAAAAATTATAATATCAACTGATATTGTTTCGGCTTTTTTTCAGTTCATCAAGAAGCAGGGCTGAAAGAATAATAATTATTGCGAATATTATGATCATATCGCCTCCTCTGGAATAAAAGGAACGGTTTACGGAAACGGGGAGTTCCCCCTGCGATATATCTCTTGTATTCAGTGGAATTTCTGAAACGACTTTACCGGATGGTGACACGGCAAATGATATTCCGCTGTTAGCGGCCCTTATTATGCTTACCCTGTTTTCAATTGCGCGGGTGATAACAGCATACATCTGCATAAAAGGTACACTGCTTTCGCCAAACCATGAGTCATTTGCTACATTGATCAGAAGTGATGCTCCGGATAATGCGGCCCTGCGTATTACCTGAGGATAAATAGATTCAAAGCATATACTGAAACCGGTAAGAAAGTTTCCTGTTTTGTAAATATCCGGAGACTTTCCTTCTTTGAATTTTTCAGGTGAGTTCATAAAACTCCCGGCTGACATTCCGAGAAAGGGCTGTTCAGAATATGGGAAGAGATATTTTTTGTCGTAAATGTATTCAAGCCCGTTTTTGCCTGAAACAAAGATGGAATTGAACGTATGTTTTTTACTGTCTCTCCTTACCCCTCCTGCAATAAAATAGCTTTTATCATTAAGGAGAGATGATATGCCGGTCATTACTTCATAATTGATTTTGTCTGATGAATTAAGAACAGTTTCAGGCCATACTATAAAGTCCGCTTTATTTATGCCTTTTCCGGTCAGCGTGGCGTATGTATGGTACCGCGCGCCAGTTGAA
>Ga0116163_1002729_pt1 | contig 10134 bp, 9 predicted proteins | sample AD_UKC107_MetaG_FD_89889 | JGI IMG/M metagenome (GOLD analysis project Ga0116163, IMG submission 89889) | Active sludge microbial communities of municipal wastewater-treating anaerobic digesters from Hong Kong - AD_UKC107_MetaG | ecosystem: Engineered > Bioreactor > Anaerobic > Digestate | place...
AAAAAACTGCTCCCACCAATAAAAGACCTATTAAGACTAATAACAACTTTTTCATAACCCTCTCCACCTTTGTGTGATTTAAAAATGGTACATCGTCAGATTATACCTTGAAAAGTGATTTATGTGATCATTTTATCAAGATGGCCGTGTTCTTTCGGAATTGTTCGTACAGTTTAACAACGTACAGAAGCTCTATGTTCCGTTGCTTCAAGGCTATTCATACAAGCCTCCTTCTATAATCTTCAATCTGTGAAATTAAAAAGCTTGCAGTTGTTTTATTTTATCCGACTATACAAAATCATCTGTTCAATCCAGTTGCTGACTAAAGATTGTCCGCACGTTGTCCGCCAATCCGCTTCTATATCCGCATGACATTTTTGGCCGAGTCCTATCCGAAGGTGATGGCAAAACAAACATTCGAGCGGTTCAAATCCTGTCCCGTGCAGTTCACATAAATCATCTTTCAGAAAATTGCATCCGTTATGCGCGTATTCTTGCAGGGCATAGAACCCTTCACATCCTTTAAACGCCGGTGAGAGGACACCAAATGTCCTGTCCGGGGAAATCTCCAGCATCATACGAGCCCCATAACCGGCATTTAATACTCTTTCTGCTTCTTCAACCGTCCACCAACCCGGCCGAATACAGTATGATCTGCAAATCTTGCAACAGCATGGTTCCGATGGGGGATATTTTTCCTTCGGGAAGCTATATCTCGTCTTTTTTCCCATCGTACCTACCAACATCCTCTTTCATCAGATGACAGAAAAAATGTAGTGTTGTGATCATGTATTTCACCACGGAATACTCGTCGGCCAATCCATTTTGTGACATGATATATTCATCGGTCAGTGCAATCGAGATATAATTGTACTGTTCAGCCATAATACGGGCATCCACCGGTTTGATTTTCTGACGTTCTATCATCTTGCAAATAAGCCGTTCATAATAACTCGCCGGTTCATTGACGAGATATTTGTAATACATTTCCGCCGCCCGTGGATTTCTGAATTTCTCATGGTTTATAATCCTTGTCGTGTGCGCAAGGGTTCCATGAACACTCTTTCCGACATAAAAAAGTATCGCCTTGAATAATTCTTCCGGATTCATCATCACAAGCATTTTGTCAAGTTCTTCATCTGAGGGTCTTGTCCCCGGAATAAGTCTGATGAATTCTTCGAAAAGTGTTTCAAGGATGGCTGCCTTACTTTCAAAATGATTGTAGATTGAACTTTCTTTAATGCCCGTTCCATTTGCAATTTCACGCATTGAAACCCCATCAAATCCGTTTTTGGCAAACAACTCAGCCGCTGTGTCCAAAATTGCTCTTTTTGTTTCTATCCCCCGCTTTCGTTTCTTTGTCCCTTTGTCCTTATTATCTGTCATCGATTTCACTTCCTCTCACCGCCCAATTATACTATTATTTGTTAGTATATTCAAGATATAAACTATCATATGATCATTTATTTAATTCTGAAAATAAAGCAAAAAAAGATTCAACCGGCAGACATCCACTAAACGGGAAGACTTTCATCCTGGGACAAATTATTTTACAAGCCGTCTTTCGGGGCAACAATCCGGATGTTGTAAAAAACCGGTCACTACACGATTATAAACAGGGAATACGCCCACCGCCATTCCCGTTTATTTTTCATTGACCACCCCTTTATGGTTTACCGTAAAATAAAGAAATTTCACAGGAGAACACACACCTTTTTCAACCGAATTCTTATCTTGTGATCCGCTTTATCACTGCTATTCAGGCACACTTGACAAAGCTCATCGCATGTGATAAAATCCCCTTGTTTCTCGACAAAGGTATCTGAATAAATGTTTGTTTGCTTTGCTGCTTTTTGTTTTTTTTAGTTTTTAACTTGAAGACATTTAACTAAAGGAGTAGTGTATATGGGTAAATACAAACCAAAGTACGAAAAGATGCTGGAAGAAGGACTTTATGACAGTATTGAGGAATTATGCGAAGACTTGGGATTGGATTATGAAGATGTCTTTGATGACAACGATTTTGAGGACGATGAATCAAAAGACTATAATGACTACGACTATTAAGGGGAAAGGCTTTTAATAATCGTTTAAAAGGGGGAAGACTCCCCCTTTTTTTATTGTTGAGACAAAGAGTTGACGATGCAGGCCATTGACCGTGATTAATGAGAAACAGATCTTTTTTGTTGAAGTTGTGCCTGCATGGCTCTACAGCGATCATGCCACAGATGTTCGTATTGATCACCATCCAGTAATCTGTCTTTCAGATGTGAGACATCAAAAATCCTTTCCGCTGCACACCAATCAACACAAATCTGATAAGCTTCCCAATCCAAATCATCCTGATCCCAATAAACCCGGATTTTCACCGCGCCTAATTTGAATAACACAAAAGCCCGGGTATGCCCATCGGTATAAATAATGTTGCCATTCAGTGATTTGACCGGAATCGGTTGATAGTCGGTTTCAGCAGAATGCAGCCATCGTTGAACGGCCATCATCTTTTCTTTGGATATGTATAGCTGTGAAGGTTGGATTTTATCTATAGATAATTCGAATACATCAGGCATCCCGAAAGCAGCCGCCTCCCGATTTATGTTGCATATAAGACCTTGCGAGTTTATTATATCAAATTCGGTCGTTCATTCGTTCACGGCAAGCTGATTGAATCACGTCGTTATGATGAATACGACAAATTACGCATAAGCATAAACCGTATGATTACAACCGTCATGGGAACGTTTTGCGGATGAATGTTCAATTTTCTTCAGATTCGCTGAATATTCGACTTGTATAGTGCCACTGTGCTATAATCCTCCTGTTTAACAGTTTATAATAAACTGACTATTCAAATGAGAATGAAAGCCGGGGATTTATAGAACAGCTTTCCTCCCATTTTCAACAATCATAATAGATGGTGATACGATGATGAAAACAGTAAAGGATCGAAAAGCAACGGAGTTTAATAATAGCCTTGCTATTCGGCGTATTCATCAACGACATGTGATCATCATCATCGTGATTATGGCCGCTTGTCTGATGATCTTTTTAAATTCCTTTCTCAATAATCCATTACAAGATGTAAGCGTCCAAGAGGGGATTCTGGACCTGAGCACTTATTCTCTCAACGATAACGCCCTGTTTGAATTGAATGGGGATTATCAGTTCTTCTGGAAGGAATTCATCACTTCCGATTCGGTAATGAGCGGTCTTGAGGCCTCTTCGACCACAAAGAATTACATCAAGGTTCCGGGAAACTGGAACGAATTTGCGTTCGATGAGGGAACAAATGTAGCCGTGGGTTTTGGAACCTATCGTCTGATATTACGATTACCTGAAGAGGCTTTGGGAAAGGCTTTTGCCTTTCGTTTACGTGAAACAGGCACAACACTCGGTATGTGGATCAACGGGAAATTGTTCTATCAGGAGGGTGTCCCCGGCAAAACGCAAGAAACCTCCGAGCCGGCTTATCGTGCGAAAGTCGTTTCCTGGGTACCCGAACGGGTAGATAATGTCATCCTGTTTCAAGTCTCCAATTTTCATCACCGCAGCGGGGGGATCTGGTATCCCATCACTTTCGGTCGGGAAACGGCAATCGATCTTCAGCGTGAAGCGGATATTATTCAGGTTGCCTTCATCTGTGGAGCTTTGCTGATTATTTCGATTTATCATCTCAGTCAATTCATCACCAGGCGGCAATACAAACCTTCCCTTTTTCTGGGTTTATTGTGTATAACAGTCGTGGTGCGATTACTGTTCACCGAAGATTTGCTGATACTCAACTGGTTTCCGGGAATTTCCTGGGAATGGTTGATACGTTTCGAGTATCTCGGGCTGTATCTTGCTGCGCCTATGTTTTCCATGTTTGTTATCCTGCTGTTTGTTGAGAAGTACAGAAAAATTCTGATCAGCCTCTTCTGGACAATTCCAATTATCTTTTCCCTATTGGTGCTGTTCACTCCACCACTCGTCTTTTCTCAATACCTTCACCTCTTTATGTATTTCGTAGTGGGCGGGATGATATTCTTTGCCGTTGTGTTGTTTCGTGGCACCCTTCAGAAAAAAGAGGGAGCTTTGATTTCACTGCTCGGTATGGGATTCTTTTTCATCACCATTGCCAACGATATGCTGTACAGCCAACTGATCGTAAGGAATGGTTATTACACCCCCATCGGTTTATTTGTCTTCATACTTTCTCAGTCAGGGGTACTGAATCAGTTGTATATCAAGGCACAGGAAGTATCGGAAAATTTTTCGGAATATCTGGAGCAGCTCGTGAATGAAAGAACACAGGAATTGCAGAAAGCAACCCTCGAGGCCGAAAAGGCCAATCAGATCAAATCGGAATTCTTAGCCAATATGAGTCATGAGATACGAACACCCATGAATTCTATCATCGGCTATTCCGAGTTGTTATTAGATACCCCTTTGAAGGACAAGCAAAGAGATTTCCTCGCAAAGATCAACCGTTCGGCCAATTCCCTCCTCGGAATTATCAACGATATTTTGGATTTATCAAAAATAGAAGCCGGTAAAATGGAACTGGAGCAGATTCCCTTTGATTTAAAACAGACCCTGCAGGACTTGATAGAACTGCATGAAGTGAAAGCTGAATCGAAGGGAATCACATTGCAATTGACAATAGACGACACACTTCCCGTCCTCTTTATGGGGGACCCCCTGAGGCTTGGACAGGTCATTAACAATCTGATGTCGAACGCCATTAAGTTTTCAAACAAAGGCATCATACAAATCATCGTCTCTTCAGTCAAACGGGATGACGAGATGTACACCCTATCCGTTTCCATAAAAGATGAGGGAATTGGAATGAGTGAAGATCAGTTGGATAAACTGTTTAAGGCCTTCTCTCAGGCGGATAGCTCTACCACCAGAAAATTTGGCGGCACCGGACTCGGACTTGCCATTTCACAAAAAATCGTCGAAGCGATGGGATCACAGATCAAAGTGGACAGTCAGTTGAATCATGGCAGCGTCTTTTACTTCTCACTGAATCTAAAAACGGTGACCGGCGAAGAAAGACTGCTATTTATAGACGAAAGTGGCGACGAGCAACGACATTCCCAGGTTTTAACGGAGATGATTCACAAATTGAAGACGGATTACAGTCCTTTCCGTGTATTATTGGCCGATGACAATCCCCTGAACCAGGAGGTTGCAACGGAAAACCTGAAGAAAGTCGATGCACAGGTAATTGTCGCGGGCAACGGACAGGAAGTGTTGGACAAACTCCGTGAAAACACCGTTGACATCATATTAATGGACTTGCAAATGCCTGTCATGAGCGGATATGAAGCCGCCAGGACGATTCGGCAGACAGAGGCCTTTGCAAAGATTCCCGTCATCGCCTTGAGTGCGGATGCCGTACAGGGGATCAAAGAAAACTGTCTGATGGCCGGAATGAACGATTTTCTCTCCAAACCCTTTCATTTAGATGACCTGGTTAAAATTCTCCTGAAATGGCTGGAACCCCGACAATTCTATTCCAGTGATGTACAGGAACCTGTCCACGAAAAGACCCCGGAAGGCTTTGAACCACCGCCAGATCATCTGAAAATAATATACGGGATTAACGAAAGCGAAGGGCTCTCCAATTGCGGGGACAACGTTGCATTTTACCAATCGGTTTTGAAGGAATTTAAGACCTCTCACAAAAGAGATCCGGAATTAATTGTAAATCTTATTGATCAACAGGACTGGCAGCAATGTAAATTTACAGCACATCGAATGAAAGGCGTAGCGGCAAGCGTCGGGGCAACAGATTTATCCGCAATACTCCAGGCGATTGAGGATGCCGTTAATACTAAAATGTATGATCTGCTGCCGACACTTGGCGGACAATTACTCAACGAAGCCGCTCTTACCTGGCACGATCTGGAACAACTCTGATCATAACCGCCTTAAAAAGAGAATCCCAATCATATGATATGGACTACATTTTAACCATTCAACCGGGGCCTTCCGTCTGAAACATGTTCTTTTCTTCCCCTTCATCAGTAACAATTTTCTGAAGGGGTATTTGTCGTTGTGTTGAGCAATTTTATACAATTCAAAAAAAGAGATTTGATTTATCATCGATGTAAGTGAGGCCACTTGCTTAAAATAATCGATACGAGGTGTAGGAAAATGGAAATAGAAAATCTGTTTATGAAATTCAGCGTTGATGGCAAATGTCTTTTACCCGACACAACTTTGGCCTTCAAAGACATTCCGTGGACAAAACACAAGACATGGGAAGGTGTTGCATTGAAGCACCTCATCACTTCCAAAGAGACGGAGGGTCAGTTCAGCTTTCATCTCGTGAGGATAGAACCGTATAAAGCCATCAGTAAGCATGTACACGAAAAGCAAATCGAAACGCATGAAGTCATTGCCGGCAGCGGGATCTGTATCAACAACGACACAGAACTAACCTATGAACCGGGTGTTATTTCAATCATGCGGATGAACGTCCCACATGAAGTCGTTGCCGGATCCGACGGGCTTTACCTCTTCGCCAAATTTATGCCCGCACTCGTCTAATCATTGCTATCCGTGCCAACTTTACCACTCGATATCTTGTAAGTCAGCGGCGTTAATCCGACGATCTTTTTAAACTGCCTGATAAAGTGGCTTTGATCAAAGAATCCCGTGTTTAAAGCCACTTCGGCCATCGAATCCGATTGATCCAGCAATCGTTGTGCCTTGCGAATCCGGTTCTGAAGTTGAAACTGATGGGGTGTCAACCCTATTTCCCGTTTAAAACTGCGAATAAAATGATATTTGCTCGTAAAGGCCTGTCCGGCCATCTCATCGATACTATATCTGTTCTCCGGTGACGCCTCAAGCCGGCATTTCATTTCATCGACAAACGGATTAACCGCTACAGGCACATAATCATACAACAACTCTATACGGCTCATCAGCTGTCTCAACGGCTCCCGGCCAATAGCGTTCAGTTCAGGAGTCCTATTAATCAGTTCCCGAATAGTCATTTTAAGCTCATCGCTGTTCAGGCACCTGATAACGTTTTTATTGATGCAAAAACTCAGCAGGGTGTAGGTCTCCCGCGATTCAATACAGTGCGGAATATACGGATAGACAACAAATGTCTGATCTTCCCCCAGTAATCTTTCCATATCGCCTGTCGTCAGCCGTACAGATCCTTTTAGCAACAGGCCGACGGTAAAGACAGAGCAATGATTATGCAGGGGATAGGAAAGATCAGAATCCTCGCAGAGCACCAGTTCAATATCTGATTTTTCATCGTACAAATAGCAAATCTTCATCGCATTCACCTTTATCCCTTGCTAAACAGAGCAGATTTGTCATTCAACGAAAAATACCTCTTCAAATGTGATATTTTCCTGTTTCATGGCTTTCAATGGATAATAGGTTGCACAGATAAGTCTGACATCAGTTGTTTTTTTCTTCCCATAAAATCTTCTCCGTAACTTAAAACAGGCTTTGATACCGTATTTTATCACATTAAATCGATTATTCTGAATCTCAGTTTTTCACTTTATATATAATGGTATCTGTTTTTATTTCTTTTAATAAAGCCTACGGAAACAAAAACGGTAATCATTTCAGCGAGTGGAATGGATAGCCAGACGCCTGTCACATTTAAAAATCGAGGCAGTATCAGCAGCGCCAACGTGATAAAAACGAATGTTCGCAAGGCAGAAATAACGGCCGAGACCTTTCCGTTTGATAAAGCGGTAAACATGGAGGATGCGAAGATGTTGAAGCCGCAAAACAAAAAGCTAACAGAAAAAAGCCGAAATCCCGGTCTCGCAAATTGATACACTGTTGTGTTCTTTGGTGTGAATATCATCACCAGAGAAGGACCAAACAACATTGCGGCAATAAAAACCACCACCGAACTTACACAGATAAAGCGTATGCAAATCCTGAATAGATTTTTCAGTTGATCATCGTTTTTACTGCCGTAATGATAACTGAAAATTGGAGCCACTCCCATTGAAAAACCTATATACAAGGCTGTCAGCATAAACTGAGTATAGATAATAATTGTGATTGCGGCAACTCCATCTTCTCCAAGAAGATGCATCATTGTTATGTTAAAAAGAAAAGTCGTTATTGACATGGCAAGTTGACTGACCATCTCAGAAAAGCCGTTCGAAACACTTTCCCAAAGGACTCTCAAATCGAACACCGGTTTGAGAAACCTTAAAAGACCTTTTGTTCTCATAAAAAAGATCGTCCCGACCACCGTTGGGATTAGGTATCCAATCCCCGTGCCAAGAGCCGAACCGGCAATACCCATCTGTAACGGAACGATAAAGATATAGTCCAGCACCACGTTGACGCCTCCGGCAATCACCGATAAAATCATACCGAATCCGGGTTTTCCAGCCGTAACCATTAAATTCTGGAATAAGACCTGCATCATACAGGCCGGTGTAAAGAAAAGCAGCACAAGTAAATATTCTTTGCAATAGCGAAAGAGACGTTCACTGGCACCAAGTCTCCAGATCAGACTGTCAACAAAAATGCAGCCAAAAACGGCAATAAGAATCCCCAGACAGATACCGCTCAGTACAATAAGGGTAAAATCCTGAGAGGCACACCTTTCACATCCCTCTCCCATCTTCCTTGCAACAATCGCGCTTCCTCCTGTCGCCAACATACCGCCAAGTCCTACGATGATGCTGATAACCGGTGTAATGATATTCAATGCAGACAGGGCATCCGTATTGATAAAACGGGAGATTATAACGGTATCTCCGATTGTATACAGCCCCATAAACATCATCATGGAAATCGTCGGCAATGCAAATCTCAACACGGACCGTATTGTGTAATGCCCGTCTAAAGGGTTTTCTATCCGTTCAGAAACGGTCGGTTCCATCGAAATTCACCTCCAGGTTTTCTCTCCGGAATATGAATTTTTGGGTTGGGTAACCAAATTCCACGAGTAATTCCGCTTCTGTAAAACCATTTTTCTTTAACACCTTACGGTATCCCGGATCCGCTTTATCACCTTCACGAAAGGTCGTCATGCAGATACTGGATGTATCAGGTATCAGTTCACTGAATGTATTCTGAAGAAAAGCCCTGAAAATTCCCTTCCCCCTGTATTGCGGATGTATTCCCAGAAAATCAATCATTCCCGTGATGTCATCAACGGCCATTATGCCAACTGCCATATCCCCATCTTTTATCATCAATGCACATCTTTTTCGAATATATGCCTTCAGTTTTTCTACGTATTCATTCTCAATTAGGTACGGAAACCCATCAATGACAAGGTGAACGAGATCCATCCAACATTGAATGTCATCATCGTTTGAAAAGATGATTTTATTTTCCCAGTTCATATTGGAATCCCTTTTGGAAGGTGCTTCGCTTAAAACACATCTCAGTTGCAGCGGATAAAACACTTCTGTCTCTCTATATTGCCTGGGAGACTGCTTATACATCGCCTTAAAAACAGTTGTAAAGGCCTGTTGGCTTTCATATCCGGCAAAAAGTGCAATTTCGATGATTGGCTTATCGGAAAACACCAGCTGCCTTGCCGCTTCCGTTAATTGACGGCGCCTGATATAATCATGAATGGTCACACCCACCGTTTCCGTAAAAACACGGTGTAAATGATATTTTGAATAGTGAACTGCCAGGGCAACTTTTTCTACACTTAATTTGTCCATCAGATGATCTTCAACATAGTTGATGACTGTCGCCGTGTTCATTATCTTTTTATTCATCGGACTTTCCCCCCTTCAGCGCCATATTATATCAGAAGTTTTTCCCTCTTTTTTCATCATTCTTGCCGTTTTCTGAGGTTTGTTTTTTATTTTAAAAATGGCCATTCAATGCCATCAAAAGTTCTTTAACGTGACAAAACACCTCGCTTAAACGGGTATTTTTTCTTCAATCGATAGTATTCAAACAGGTTGAATTTGTAGTGGTATATTTTTTCCGAAGTGTTTTCAGTTTAAAGGCCAGAATTTTATTAGGAAGCTTCAAACATAAACATCCAGCAAACGCCCAACGTTATCCTGTGACAGAGGTTGAGATTCCTGATTGTTTTTGTCTTGTGAAGTTCTTGTCTTCGATGAAGGGGTCTCAGAAGTCTTTGAACAGTTTCCGGCACGTTGTTTTTTCTGAGAC
>Ga0116163_1002736_pt1 | contig 10117 bp, 6 predicted proteins | sample AD_UKC107_MetaG_FD_89889 | JGI IMG/M metagenome (GOLD analysis project Ga0116163, IMG submission 89889) | Active sludge microbial communities of municipal wastewater-treating anaerobic digesters from Hong Kong - AD_UKC107_MetaG | ecosystem: Engineered > Bioreactor > Anaerobic > Digestate | place...
CCGGCATACGGGACATATACATCCCGGTAGTGCTGAAAAAACCGCTTCAGTTCCGCACCGTCTTCTATTTGAGCAGCGACAGGGTTCCTGGGCTGCCCGAACCGAAAGTCCGTTACCCGGTTCCGGTTGAAGTACCCCTTTGGGTTGATCGCTTCATCAGGCGGGCAATCTGCGTATGGTGTCTGAGTTGCGGCCATTGTCTATTCCCCTCATTTGTCGGTTACTTGCTGCCCTTTGCGCTTGCGGCAGCCTTCGTGGGCTCGGATTCGTCTATGATCACAATAGGGAAGCCTTTGGCATCCTTCGTGTTCGATTTGTAGATAAATTCCAGGTCTTTTTGCGTTGCCGCAGGAATGGTTTCTTCCCATTCGTCTGTGTCCAGGGTAGCCGGGTATTTTTTCAGCACCGGCGATCCGCAGAGGTTGACGGCTTTGCCTTCCTCATTATTGCTAATGAGGTGCTTTCGGGAGCCGTACCTTGGGTGAAGCTTATATTTATCCATGATTTTATTTTTCGGTTACAAATGCTTACAGCGCCTCAATTGCAGCCCCGTCGAGAGATGTTGTCGGGCTTCCATACTTGCCCTGATGAGGGACGTTGTATTGCATGATAGCCTCATTCTCTCCCGTATCGCTGTTCAGGTTGGGGACGATCCTTGGGCCGGTTGGCGTAGAGAACGACCATGAGTCGTCAGGGGCTACATCGATGCCCTGAACGCGCTTTAAGCCATCATTCTGAAACCAGATAACAACAACGCTGCAGCAGGCTTTTGCCTGGTTTGCGGCTGTGATCTTCGCCTGAGAAATGCCAGAGAATTGCATCAACCCCTCGCCGTTCATGCGAACGGTATTTCCTACCAATTCGCCGGTTTCATTGAAAAAGGCAACGTTGTTCTCATCGTCAAATTCCAGCTTGCCCCATTGCCCGACGCCTGCCATTGTGAAGCCGGTAATGACGCCAGATGTCACGGTAACCGCCGTTATGTTCGAAGCGTCCGTTGCGTATGCCAGGTATACCCCGCCTACCGCATCGCATCCGCTGGTTGAAGCAATATCTACTATTTCAGCCATTGTTTTTTGCTTTTGATGTGGCGCCGGGCATTGCGCCCGGCGCTAAGAGTCAAACTAACTATCTACTTTGGGGCCCTTACGGCGTCAGGATCCGGCTGGCGTTGACCATGAAGTCGGTATCGGCAATGCCGGCGCCAAGGCGGAAGGTGGTGTGCATGTAGGTGCGCCCCTTTTCCCGAAGCAGCGTTGACTGCTCAATGCGCAGGCCCATGCCGGAGAATTGCCCGTCAAGGCCCGGGAGGTCGGATGCGACCACCATGTTGCCCGGAGCGGTCAGGACGATGCGGTGCGTATTGACACCCAGCATCTCGTCGTGTTCTGTCCACTCATCAGCACATACTACCGGAATGCCGTCATACATGAGGGCGCCGCGTACCGTTTCCCCTTCGATCAGGAGCATGTAAGCGTCCGGGATCTGGTTGAAATTGGCAATAATGTAGTCTTTGTAAGCGTCGAAAATGCCCTTGGAAACGAGCATCACCGCGCCCCATTCACCGCGCCGCTTGAGCATGGTGCGGAATTTGGCCGGAGCAGCATCGATCACTGAATCGAAGAGGGAGGTCACATCGCTTCCGGTATAGGTTGCGCCGGAAACATCGCCGGACGGCACGTCTACCGTGAAATTGGAAAGCCCCGCTGTTTTCGCCTCTTCGATCAGCGGAATATGGCCCTTGAGGGCAATATTGAGCTGCTGGTCTTTGAAGTCAGCCCACTCTTCGGTGGTCACTCCGGCGGTGTTCCACCATCCGCCCGTATCGGAGGATGTGATCAGGCTGTCCTGCCCAAAGGAAACCAGGTCATAGATGGAGTTGCCGATTCCCAGGAAGATATTTTCAATAGCCTGCTGAAAGAAGGCTGTGCCTTCCGGGGTGGCAAAGATGTCGGTCACCTGGTTGCCGGTTCCCAACACACGTTCCAGGCACTCGCCGATCAGGCCGTCCGGACACTGCTCGCCATCGTATTCGACGGGAACGGTGTCAATCTCATCGGCTTGAAGGTAAGAACGCCCTTTCGGGTTCCAGGTCAGGCATCCGGTGCGGGCCTGCAACAGGTGCTTCGGTACAGAAAGGCTGTTCATTCGAGCCTTCCCGAACCGGCCTACCGGGATGAAAGAATAGACCCCGAGGTCATTCATGGTTAGCGCCGTCTTTTTCAGCGCTACTTCCTGGTAGAAGGCGGTGGCCGCCTCCAGGTTCATTTCGAACATTTGGGTTGCCCCTCCGATCAGGGCGAATTTCCCTATGCTGCCTACTAATTCCATAGCTTTATTTTCTTTTCGTTATTCGTTTGGGTTGCGGCCCTTGATGAGGATTTAATTTGCGCTCTTGCGGTATTTTGCCAGTACGCCGTCCATTCCGGAGCTGCGCACTACGGTAGCGCCCTGGCTGGCCTGCTCAATCTTCGATTGAGCGGTCACCTTGTCGGCGCCGGCCTCCGGTTTATCAGCCTTGCGGAAAAGGCTGGCACGCTGGATGTTATTGGAGATCGCCTCCATGCGCTGGGAAAACTCATCAGTCTCCTCTTCGCGTTGCGCTTCGGCTTCCTGCAATTGCTCTACCAGATCTGCATTAGCATTGCTAAGGGCCACGACCTGCTCTGCGAGCTGATTGACCTTGTCCTGCATTTGCTGAAAGGCATCGTCATTGATTTGCAACTGCGCACTGGCCTGGATTTTATCTTCCAGTGCTTTGATGCGGCCGTTCACTTTGTCCAGGGCAGCCTGCGCATCGGCGGACACCGCCGGCGGGTTGGCCTGCAATTCTTCCATAGCCGCCTTGGCTTCATCTTCGTTGCTGACATCGCGGCCAAAAACAGCCTTGAAAAAGTTTTGAATGGTTTGGAAATCCATAGCTTTACTTTCGTTATTGTCGTTATTGGAATGGGTGCGGCCGGGAAGGAACCTGTCTTGAATGAGTGCGGCCACGCTCTTTTTCTCTTTGATGATGTTGTCCACAAAGCCCCAGTCTTTGGCTTCCTGGGCGCCCATGATGGCGCCGTCGTTGCCTTCACTCATTAGCCGGCGGATGGTGCGGATGTCAAGGCCCGTTTTGGCTTTGTAGATTTGAGCGATCCTATCAGTTACCTTTGCGGTGGTTTCGTCTTCTTTGCCGGAGGTTTCGTCATAGGCGTTGTGGATGAAGAAAAACGAGTTTTCGCCCATGTTGACCACTTCGGCAGCACACGCAAAAATGGTGGCAGCAGATCCGCACATGCCATAGACGTTGACATCTACAGAATATCCGTTGGTTTTGATGAAGTCGTATACTGCAAGGGCGTGAAAGGCGGAGCCGCCAAAGGAGAAGATGTCCAGGATCAGTTTTTCGGAAGCATCATGCCAGGTGCGCAGATAGTTGATCATAGCGCCGCCATCGAAGTCCCAACCGATTTTTCCCGTAACGGAAATGGTCACCTCGTTGCGGACATCGCTCTTCCTGGCGCTGATAAATTGCATCAAATTGATATTGTGTTGATACAATTATAAGCGAAGGGCGGAAAAACGGAAAGGATTAGGGCGGGTTGGCGTGTGCAATGCACACATTTGTTTTAGAATCGAATGGGCTTGTAGTGCCCGATGTGAATAGCAATTTGTCGGAACTCCCATAGGGTCAGGCAGTATCGCTCAACGATCAAGCCCCGGTCAAGGCCGCGCCGGATGTCCCGGACAACAAAACCCCGGCAAAGCTCCATGTGAGGGTAGTCTTTCAGGAGGCTTCGAATTGATTTTTCGCAATCCCCGTCAGCTCCAGATTCTTCAACCCAGAACTGTATCACCTTTCGCCTGGCTTCATCCCTTCCCCCTTCTTTTTGGTTGCAACATTTCATCTATGGGCAGTTTTCTTCCAGATATGTTGGGGGGCAGTGGTCACAATACATTACCGTAGCCCGGGCTATCATTCCAGCCTCGCCATTTACCGGGCGGTTGTCCCAGGCATACCAATTGGCGCCGCCATCGCGGCTTATCTCGTAGTATATGGCGCAAATGGAGCTATCTGCACCGGTGACCCGCAGGTCGTACACGCAATCAGACACCTCGACAAATTCAAGCATTGGGCTATTGGCGCATATTGGCGTTTCAGCCTCAATGGTTTCGCTGACTTCTACATCCTGGCATGAGTTGGAAAAAGAGACGGTGCGGTTGAATTTTACGGTTGAAAAACCGTTGATAGGATCGCCTTCCGTGTAGGGGATAGCTGCGGCGCCGTCTATTTCTACGGTCCATGTATCCAATGCGATGGGGCTATTGAAGTTGCCTGCCCCTGTGGCAGACACTATGTTTTTCCCTTCATCGTAATCTAAGGCGATCTCGGGTTCGTTGTCGCACACCGTTTCAAATACCGCTGCCCTGGAAATAACCTTTTCGCACTCGCCGGCATCAGCATCAAAGCTGACTGTGCGCCGGAAAATAACCTGAGTGGCGGTTATGCCTGTTCCCGGCGTGTACGACTGCCATGTGGCGCCGTCATCAATAGAGTATTCCCATGTGTCAGTTAGGATGGGGTCGGTTATTGCCGCATCCTGAGCGGTTGCCGACATCGTATTCCCGGCCAGGTTGATGTTGATGTCCATCTCCGGGTAATTCGGGCACTGGTCGGGGCGGGCTTGCAAATCCTTGCCATCCTTGCAGAAATCGCCCACAAAAGTTATAGGCTGTACAATCAGTGTGGCAGGCTGCCCTGAACAGGATTGCCTGGCGTCTATTTCCAGCAGGCGAGATGTGAATGTGCGCCCGCCGTAGTGCATTTTCATGACCTTCCGAAAAGACAGGGTTTTGTAGTCCTCCGGAGAAACCAGGGCCTGGAAAGATGCCTGTACTGAATACTGATCCTGCTGTGCGTATTTTCGATAGCAGAATGAAAACAGGTCATTATCGTCTTCTTCGCCATAGATCATCCGCTCATCAGGAATTGCCCCTTCAATGTGAGCGTTTGGAACTTGAAAAGCATAGGGGATCTGGTTTTCAAATGCGTGTTCGAATACCCACCACCTGGTGTCCCCGCCTTCGGTTTGTTGCTGCTTATGCCCCACCGTGTAGGCTATACGGTAGCCTATCTGATAGGAGATATTGCCCTCGTCGTTATCCCAGCAGTGGGGAAGGTCTACCTCGTTGTTGGCAAGAACCGGCCCCACGCCAATAGTGGGGAATTTCACGATGAAATCATTGACTGTGGGTTCGAATAGCGGGTTTTTGCTGTACTCTTTGCCGGGCGCATACAGGGCGCCCCTGTCAATTACCTTGCTGTGTATCTCTTCGGGCCGGCCAGCTTTGGCGGATCCTGCCTTCGGGTCATTGCTGTCTTTGAATTGCAGGACAAGGTAGCGCGGCTTTTCCTGCCTGGCCAGGGCAACAACTTCGGTTCGAGGCAATACCCTGTCAGTGAGGTCTTCAAATTCATCTTCCTGGAAAAAGCCCTCCACGTCTGTTTCAGTATACAGGTCTACGTTATAGGGGCTGAAAAGCTTCACCTTTCTGTTTTCCCAATCGGTTTCTATGCGCCCATCACAAAGGTGTATGGCTGCTTTGAGCAGTTCCAGAAGAGTAAGCGTAGGGTCAATCAGTTCAGCCGGGTTGAAGATAGAGCCGCGCTCGTAGAATGTTTTCAGCGGCGTATTTTCAAAATAACCGATTACGCCTGTGGGGATCTCTGTTTCGAATTGAACATACACTCTGTCTCCCCCGATAAGCAATACGTCTGTGGCTTCAACAGTTACGCTTGCTGTTCCCGAGTTGCCTACTAATCCTTGCTCCTCTGCCAACACCTCCGTTACCCCAAATTGGTCTTCTTTGACGATCCGCACATAACTATTTGCGTTTAGCTGGAACGGATAAGCGAGCCCCGCAGAGAAGTTGAACACGCCCGCCCTGGAAAAAGAGCTGGTAGCGAGGTTGAAATTGTTGCCGGCATCGAAATCCTCTGTGTCGAAAATGACAGTTTCCAGCCCCGTAGCTGGGATAAAGAAATCCGACAGGCTGGCCCTGAATTTTGCCAGCTCCAACAGGCCCGGCTGCTCTAAGAAATTCTCGGCCAAAAGATAGCAGATGATGCGGCGCCCATAGATTGAATCGAAAAATGGGCTTTCAAAATCCCATCCAATAGCGCAGAATGATTTTTCCAGCAGGGCGGTAAGGTGAAACCATGGCCGCAGGTCTTCTACCACTACCGAACGTTTGGAGGCCCAACCTCCATAATGCACAACAGGGAAGTAATAGCCGGGGTCGCCATCGGCAGGGTCGTAGCGGGAGTGGTTTTGCCAGTTGCTGATCAGGTTGTCTTTTGTCAGCTCAAAATCGTCAAATGGAGCATTTGATAACTGGAACTTTTCAGCCTCGTGCAACCAGTGCCCTTCCCCGCGTTGCAGGGTAGCCTCATACCGACCAGCAGCATCATCACTACCGGTGAATTGCAGGTAGTTGAGGTTGTGGGTAATTGCGCCCTCCTGTACTAAAACTTTGAGCGGTTCATACTGGTTGCCGATCAGGTTGTGATTGGTGAGGAAATTGGCAATAGCGGCATTGACATCGCTTTGTGGCAGGGAAACAGGCAGGCTGGCTTCATCCCGGATGCTGCCGATCCGGGTCAGCTCTGTGCGGGCTTTAGAAAATTCGAGGATGGATTCGGAGTCAAGGTCAACGAACAACTTGCCGCCCGACAAGTAGCTATCGGGAACGCCTGTAATGCTGTCTAAGACTTGTATTTTCAGGCATTGGCAACAACTCATACGCGGCTCATGTGCGCCTCAAAAGAGGCATTCAATGTGATAGCATTCTTATTGTTCAATGTGGCGTAACTGCCATCTATCAGGTTTACTTTTTGTCGCTGATACGACCCGTCCGGCATCTGAAATTTTAGAAAGTGGTTTTCGGCTGCAAAGAATGCTTCTATCCACCGCTCTATGCCGTCTGCATAGTCAATTTCGGTTTGCATCGCATATCCAGGGAAGGATTGCAGGTTATAGCGCGTTGCGCCATAGGATTGCCCGATGGCAGGGAACGCGGCGCTGCATGGCTTCCCTTTCCGGTATCGCTGCGATGAGGTGCTGGCGCCGCCCTGCACATTCAGGAAGCGAAAGGCGGAATATCCGCCCATCGGCTCTTGGAAATATATCTCATTGTTTGGCGGGGCAGTATCGCAGGATTTCAGCACAAACCGGCAGGACCATGAGCCTACGGTTACGTCGTAGTAGGCGATATCTTCATTCCATGTAAAGAACGAATTCCCGGGGCCTACCGGGAAAATGAAGACGCTCTTGTCTGCCGCCTGGTTGTTGGTGTTGAATACGATCAGGTTGCCGGCGCTGTCATACCCGCGAACCGTTAAGCTTATTACGCCAGAATGCTTATAGATGTGTAGCCAATCATGCTGGCCTTGGTATACGCCAACTCTGTTGGGGCGTTCACTCAGGACAATAGAGGCCCCGCCTGGCAAATCGGCCGGGTCTATATACCAGGGAAACTTAGCGTTCAGCCCGTACTTTGTCGGGCTTACTCCGCTGATGTCCTGGCTCTGTATGCACTCATCTTCATTGTAGGTGATCTCTCCGTAGGTGATGTAGAATGCCTTGACTGCTGCGGTATCTTCGGTTACGGCCGACACTCCATGCCCGAGCAGAGTGGTGGATAGCAACTTTCGCTTAATGTCCAGGGCAACGTTCAATTCCTCTGCTGCGCCGGTGTACGGGATCTGCTCCGTTTCAGTAAGCTGCGCCCCGGTTCCCGACCAAAGCCGGTATCCGATAGACTTTCTTTCCGGCGGGACGCCCTGCCCGGATAGTTGCAGGCTGAAAATGGCACAATTGCCAGCGGGGATAGCCTCCAGTGGCTCCGATGTCAGAGATACGCTCATATCTGAATATTTTGCTCCAATTTGCGGCGACGCTCTGTTCGCTGGTTAGCCGCTTCAATGCCCCGCTCTACGGCACTGCTCACCTCTTGGGCTACCTGGCCTGCAATGACATTAGCCTGAGCATTGACGCTTTCAGGGTCCAGGGATATTGGCGAAGCCGCTGGTGCTGTTGTGGATAGGAATGTATTGGGGTTGACGAGCTGCGGAGTAACAAGGCCGCCGGCCTGAAACCCGGGAACGCCAAGTATTTTCCAGATGTCCGAACCAAACAGCGCCTGAGCTTTAGCCTGCTGCCGCCGGTTCAGGACCATCTCTCCAGATTTGGCGGTAATCAGGATATTGTCGCCGCCTGGCCGGGCGGGGATGTTTTGCCGGTGGCTGATCCTTCCCGGCTGCAAGGCGGGGATGCTGCCGGGCCTTGCCAGCAATTCGATAGGCAAGACAAGCCCGCCGGCGTCAAAAGATTGAACTGCGGCTTTTATGCCAGCAAAAAGGCCCTTGATAAGGCCGGCCACTAGGCCAGATTCTGCCAGGCCCTTTGCAAGGCCAATGCCAGGAATACCAGCATTGGCGGCAATGACCCTGGCTTGCGCTTCGACCGTAGTGAGTAGAATTGTCTTTTCCACCGCTGACAGGACGGCGATAATGACTTCTTTCAGAAACCCTTTGAGGGTAGATGTTTGCCCGGAAAGGAAATTGTTAAGCGCGTCTCCTATGTCGCCGTAGGCTCCGGAGATGATCTCTTTCTGAGCCTCCGCCAATTGCTGCTCTTGCTCCAGTTGTTCATCGAACTTCTCTTGGCGCCGCTGTAGGTAATCTTCTTGAGCCTGCAACTTGATCTCGTTCACTATGGCGGCTGTCTCTTCGGCGAGTTCTTTCTCTGCTTCTGCCTCCAAACCCAATTGAGCGATTATCCCCCCAACAAGCTGCTCGTTTGTAGCATCAGCGCCAAAGCCTGAAATGCTGGATGGGATAGCCCGGACAACAGAGGTGACGCCGCGCTGTGCATCCCGAAACCGCTGATAGGCTGCGGTAGTTTGTTCGAGCTTTAGTTCGGCTTGTTCCAGCTCATATGACAGGCTGGCAAAGGTTGCAGCGTCCGGAGCCTTGGAAAGCTCAACACGAAGTACCTGAATTTCTTTTCGAAGAAATGCCAGGGAGCCTTCGGCTAGTTTTTCGGCGGCCTCCGCTTGTTTGGTTAGCGAACCTGTGGTTTTGTCGGCTTCAGCCTTGAGGGCTTTGTAGGAGTCTTCCGCCTTTCGGTTTTGCTGTTCTATGCCAGCCTGGCTTTTAAGTATCTCTTCCTGGGCTTTCTTTTGCGCTGCTGCCGAATCAGCCTGCACTTTGTCAATTACTCCAATCCGCTCCAAGAAGCCGCGCACAAGGCTGGCAAATTCATTGAACCGGTCAACAGTGGATGTAAGAACGCCAACAAAGACTTTCAGGGGGATTTGCGCGATCTCATAAGCCTTGCCAAGGGCCCTGGCAGTAGCCTCTGTCACTCTCCCTGATTCACCAACAATACCCAGTGTTTCAGCCAGGCGGAGCAGCGCGTCCCGGAACGGAGCAACGATAGCAAACAGGTCTTTGAATGTGCGGATAATGCCAAGGAAGCCTTCGAGTAAGGCGGTTTTCAGTTGCAGCCCTACTGATTGCAAGGAGCCATCCACCGCGCCCAGCTCTTTTGCCAGCTCATTTTGAGCCTGGGCAAATTCGTTATTCAGCCTGAGCAGTTCCTGTTGCTGCCTTACCAATTCGTTTTCGGTATCGATCAGGCTATTGTAATCGGTCTCAATGGCGTCGAATACGGCGCCTATTACCTTCTCAAAGCCCCCCGCATCTTCGCCCGCGCCCTTGAAAATATCGGCAGTAACTACCTGTATTTGTTGCAGGTCCGCTCCGGATTTCTTCGCCTGGTCGGCAATGGAGATCAGCGCGTCTCGGGTAGTGATCTCTCCGGAGCGTATGCCCTTTTCAAGTTCTGCGACAAATTCAGCGCCAAGCGGGAGCAGGGCGTCTTTTTGAGTTTGGGTCAGTTCGGTAATGGACAGGTTAGCCTCCTTAATTGTGTCCAGCAGCTTATCATCGAAGATGCCAGCGCGCACTTCGGTTGTGGCCAGCTTAATGAACTCTTGCAGAGAAAACCCGGCGTTATCCAATTGAGTAGGATATTCCCTGACCTTATCCAAAAAGCCTTCCTGAGCA
>Ga0116163_1002738_pt1 | contig 10110 bp, 10 predicted proteins | sample AD_UKC107_MetaG_FD_89889 | JGI IMG/M metagenome (GOLD analysis project Ga0116163, IMG submission 89889) | Active sludge microbial communities of municipal wastewater-treating anaerobic digesters from Hong Kong - AD_UKC107_MetaG | ecosystem: Engineered > Bioreactor > Anaerobic > Digestate...
ACCCTGTCGCCGACGTTGAACTCGCTGACTCCGCTGCCCACCGCTTCAACGACACCCGCCACATCGGTGCCCAGCCTGGGATCGGTGGGCATGAAGAACCCCCCTCCCATGAACCGCACCAGAAAGATGTCCGCCGTGAGCACATGCCAGTCGTAGGCGTTCAAGGATGCGGCGCGAACACGGACCAGCACCTCGCCTTCACCGGGTACGGGTACATCCACTTCCTCAACCCGGATCACCTCAGGCGAACCATATCTTCTGTAATGAACTGCTTTCATGGGCTTCCTTACGAATGGGGGAAGAACACTCCTACTGAAGCAGTGACGAGATCAGGCGGGATTTATTGCACTTCGGAAAGCTGAGAGCCCTCAGGAAGGCTCAGCAGGAGAGCGTACCCATCATAAGTCTTCAGTCACCGGACAGTCTCGCCACCTCCGAAGAGGTCAATGGCCTGAACACCCTCCGGGCAATGTTGAAGTCCGTGATCATGGCCTCAAGCTCCAGAAGATGAGCTGTGAGATCCTCACAGTCAAAATGCAGCAGAGACGCCCTCGGAACCCCCGCAAGCCGGGAACTGTGAGTTTCCAGCAGCTTCTCCACCGGGCCCGGCGGGCAGTACATGGCTCTGACACAGTCCGGGCCGTCAAGCAGATGAGACATCCCTGAGGTTGCCCAGACAACTGAGGCATCCCGGGAAACGAACGAGAGCCCGGACTCTCCGTATTCTCGGCCTTCCACCTCGGTCCTGCTGAATACGAAGTTGGCGTACATGGTGGGATCCTCACCCAGAAGGGCAAGGGAACAGCAGCTCCCTCCACCGATCATGGGCATCCGAAGCGCCACCGCCGGGGAGAAACCCATCTCCCCCAGGACGCGGATCTCCTCAGCGAAACGCTTGAACAGCTCAGGGATCTCGGAAAAGGCACACCGGCGGGTATCGTAAAAGGCCATTCCCATGTGAACCGGTCCTGGCAGGCGCAGCAGCTTCACCAGAAAGGCGCTGAGCTTGCCCAGAGGCCCAGGAGGGCTCATGCGACGCAGTTCGCTCAGCCTGGCATAGCGTACATCAGTGGTGTAGTAACAGACACCGCGGCGATCATCCATCATACAGCTCCAGAGCATCTTTCCAGGAACACAGCCCGTAAGCCACGGACTCGTATTGATCCCCGGGATCAACACTATACCTGTGGGGAGCGATCTCGATCGTTGATACTCCCTGAAACCCCCTTCCCCGCAAAGCCGAAGCAGCCGCTCGAAGGTCCAGGTTCCCCTTCCCGGGGGGCATGTGCAGATCACTGTTCCCCCAGTTGTCGTGCACATGCACCTCGAAGATCGGAACCGGAACTCCGGATATGTACCCGTCAATGCCTTTCTCAGCGAAATGCGGTATTGTGTAGATCCGCAGGTTCATATGCCCGAGATCTATCAGCGCTCCGAAGAAAGAGCATTCAAGAAGCCCTGCCAGAGCTTCTGCGTTACGGTCCAGTGCGCACCCGTCTATGGGAAAGTCCTCAAGTCCGAAACTGATGCCCGTGAGTTCGCTTCTGCGGCCGAGGTGCTCGAGCAGCGGGAGCATTGTTCCCGGTTCGAAGAACTCGCCTGCGGGGTCGATCCGACAGCGCGGGTCCAGTGAGATGCAGCGGAGCTTTTCGCCGAATACACCTATTATCCTGTCGATCTCTTCAGTGGTGTTGGTGAAATCGGCGTGAAGAGTAATGCTGAGATCCGTCTCTGAGAGCTGATCCCTGAGGCGGGTGGATGCTTTACGGTCCATGGAAAGCAGCTGTACCGGCGTAAAGGACACCGCATTGAATCCCATATCGATGGAGGCTGAGATGAAGCTGCTCAGAGAATCAGTCCCGCGAACGAAGTTCCAGGTGGAGATTGCGTATTCCATGAACACTCCTTGAGAAGCCGGAAGCAGCGGATGCAGGGGAAACGATACATAATCGTGAACAAGCCAGGCCACACTTGCTAAAAGGGATCTCAACAGCAGAGACAAGGAACTCACTTATCTTTTCGTTCAAGCGATTCCCTGAACCGGGCAAGATCGTAGAACATGTGGATATCTTCAGGTTCCAGGGCGAACAGTTCGGGGTCAGGACAATCCAGCAGACCGCACCCCATTGCCATGTAAAAGCCTACGGTCGCGGGTACCGGAGTAGCGCTTACGTACAGACCGTCAACCGGAAGTGCCGAGGCTTTCTCAACCATCAGGCGGAACAGTTTTCTGCCGATTCCGCGGCCTCTGTAATCCCTGCTCACCCACATCGGACCGAAGTTGAACATGTTCCCGGAGGGTCCGTAAGTTCTTGAGGTATCCAGCCCCGCTATACCAACCAGCGAGTCTCCATCATAAGCTCCGACGAGAATTACCGTGTCATTCCTCAATGCAGCAGCATACTTCCCCGCTATCTCTCCCCATGTATCCCTATCGAAACCCTTGTGTACGAAGTCACGGTCCTCCTGCACCAGCACACCCTTCTCTATAACGCACCATGAAGGGGAGTAGTCGCTTCTATCTATGCCGGACAATCCCGCAAGATCCGATTCTTCCAGCTCTCTATAGTGTATCATCCCAATTCCTTATCCGCTAAATGCAAACGGAAACCGCATCAAAACTCCCAGGCGATCCAGGAGATTCTGCTTCTTCGAACCCTCCCGTTCCTCCTGGAATTAGCTCCCAGTTCTTTTCTCACAGATCCCGGTTAGTGGAAAATGTAGTCCTTAATCAGCTCCCGGCACCCTGGATCTCAAGCTCGGCGGCAACCTCTTTTGAAATAGGATTCTCAAGGCTGAAAACAACATCCATGGGTTCAGAGCCGGAATGCGATTGATAGTCCGCGGTTCCGAGGTAGGTGTATGGGGCTGCCTTACCACCAACGAGTTTGTTTTTTCTCACAAAAAGGTGGATTCTGGATCCGTTTTCCCTGTGGTTGATCACTCCCATTCCCCGTTTTGAGCTTGGCTTAGTGGACCTCTGGCTCTGCCAGTGGAAAGTCCGGTCATCAATGAAGTAGTCATGGTACTTGTGGGATTCCTGCTGACCCTGCTTGTTGAGCGTGACTAACAGGAACTGGTCGGGATGGTCTTTGGGACATACATGCCCCGCCTGCCAGTTGCCCTGGTTGTACTCCAAGCCGAAGAGCCCGGGAATCTCTCTTGTCTTTGACTTTGTGTGAAGGTAAAGGGGATCCATTACCCCCTTCACCTTGGCGGGTTACCATATCCTCTACAGATGTCAATACCAGATGAAGGTGAGAACTCGGTATTCCTTTTGAAACGGACTTGGTTTTTGATATAAATATGAAAGAATCATAGAAGCGAGAAGGCCTTGACTTTTCTTTCACAGAACAGGATGAACCATATGTTGGATCTGATGTGGATGCGTGAACTAATTGCAGAGTTACCCAAGATCCAACCACAACGGGAGAACATGATTTCTGTTGCAGGTTATCCTAACTGGGAAACTGTTGTCAGCAATTATTTAGCGTTTTATCTTGACTGCACAAACGACCACAATTTCGATCGTTTGTTCATAAATAGTCTACTGGACGCTTACAACGAAAGAAAAGGCAAATATACCGATAATTCTTGCTTGAGCATCGATGATACAGAGTTCAAAGTCGAGAGAGAGTATCCGACTGCCAAGGGAGGAAGAATTGATATTGTAGTGATGGAGAACTCACAAAGCAGTGATGATATAGATAAGGATTTAAATGATATCACTAATGAGCATATTAATAATGCTTCTTGGTCAGTAATAATAGAGAACAAATTATATTCAGGAGTGACAAATGACCTAACTGACTATTGGACAAGCGTTAAAGCAAATAGCAAGATAGCGATTCTCCTCACATTAGAACCAACTGAGTCTCCTAATAAGCATTTTGTTAACATAACGCATAAGACACTGATTGAATATGTTCTAAGAAATATGTCAGAGTACTATATTAACGCTGATGATAGACATTTGCTTTTTCTTAAGGAGTACATCATGAGCTTGGAGAGTCACTACACAAGCAATAAAACCATGGCAGAAGAAAAGACCCTACATCTTTTTAGAGAAAACATGGAAGCTATCAATGCTTTTAAGGACCTAGACAAAAGATTGCTCATCTACGTTTCAAACTCACTCTTCAGCGTTATGAGAAGCATCGGTTTTCCTCCGTCGACTGGAAAAAACACTTCTCTCGCAAAACTCTTTTATGTAACCGAGTCGCTTGGCGATTTGAGTGATACTTTACAAACAAACATTAAGGCAGCGAAAATGTTCAGGTTTTGGTTTTATGTTGCCGATCTGCGTTTCCAGAAGTTGAAGGGACACTTCGAACTATGGAGTCCGAAATATACGACATATGGCAATGATCTTAGAGAATCTCTTAAGAACTTTGACTATACGAGTTCAGTAAAACTTGGAAGTCGAGGGGCTGCTGGTAAAGGATACTTCCATATATACGACATAGAGATCGATATGACATCAGCCGAGTCCAACACGATAGAAGCTCAAATACGTAAAGCAATGGAAGAAAATCGGATTCAAGCGTATATAGAAAAAGCAGTCACAAGTCTTTCTGCCCTAATCAAATCCTAATCAAAAAGACACCATTTTCCTGAATCCAGGCAGGATGGAATATTTTTGTAGTAAGACATCATCAAGCAGTCGCGAGCGTTGCCCACTTTCTTCTAAAGCCTATCGGCGAAGGTTCAAGCAAGTTGCTCTGACGATTAAGAATGAACCCGCTTGAGTTGGATGGTGAGGAGAAAATTGCTATCTGGGAAAAATGAAGGTCTTGTCTCTGTATGCTCGGTCGTGTATAAACAGAAAATGAATAAACAACTGAGAGAGACCGTTAAGGTTTTGGTAAATCATCTGGCATCCATGCCTTGGGTTGCTCAGGCTGAGGCTGAGGAGCTCAACGCATCTGTATCGCACTGGCTGCAAAACCCGAAGTCATCGCCTCCCTTTTTTACCAATGTAATGCAGATTGAGGCCGGTTCCCTATTACGGGAACTGCATACTTGCGCCAAGGACCCGGGTCCGCGGTGGCCCGGTTCGGATGAGCAACTCTGCTTCAACTTTCTTTTCTCTGATTGTCCCTATCCTCCACCGGATTCATGGGATTTCACTTTCATTGACCTGTTTGCTGGTATCGGCGGATTCAGACTTGCATTTCAAGGCTCAGGGGGGAAATGTGTTTTTACAAGTGAGTGGGACAAGTATGCAAAGAAAACCTATGAAGCAAATTTCGGTGAGGTCCCCTATGGAGATATCAGAAGGATAGTGAAATCGGAAATACCGGATCATGATGTTCTATGTGCTGGTTTCCCATGCCAGCCGTTTTCTCTGGCTGGTGTATCGAAGAAAAACTCACTTGGTAGAAAACACGGTTTTGAGGATGAAACGCAAGGAACTCTGTTCTTTGATATCAAGGAGATCATCAGGGTAAAACGACCGAAGGCTTTCATGCTGGAAAATGTGAAGAACCTATGTTCTCATGATATGGGCCGAACTTTTGAGATCATTCGTCAATCACTGGAAGAAAACCTCGGATATGTAGTTGCCTGGAAGATTGTCGACGGGGCCAGATGGGTCCCCCAGCACAGAGAGCGGATCTTTATTGTCGGTTATGATCCTAGACAGGTAATGATCAAGAAGGATGAAATTGATATCCCTGATGGCCCGGGAGAAGGCTATAGATATCCCGAGCTCTCATCGATTATCGGGGAAAAAGTTACGGGCTATACCCTCGGTCCTGGAACCTGGGCAACTCTTCAACGTCATAAGGCGTATCATTCCACTAAGGGAAACGGATTCGGGTATGGGCTGCATAAGTTGCCTGTTGAGAAGGGTGAAGTGACTCGAACGATTTCAGCCAGATACCACAAGGACGGTGCAGAGATACTCATTGAGCAGAAGGACGATCGGCCAAGACGTCTAACCATAGAAGAAGCAATGCAGTTGCAGGGCTATGATCCTTCAAGGTTTGTTTTCCCTGTTTCGAACACGCAAGCTTACAGACAGATAGGAAACAGCGTTGTTGTCCCAGCTGTTACTGCTTGTGCGCTGGAAATCTCTCGGATTCTGAAAGAGAAAGCGAAATGAAGCGCGGTTATCTAAAAGATCACTTTCCTGTGTACGGTTACAAGAAGCTTGCTGAAGTTGAGGTGAACCCGGCGAAATCAAATGAGCATGAGTTCAACGGAGTTGCTGCATTCAAGAGAATGTTTGGACCGGAGCGAAGAACAATTAGGGCTCACATTGTGTATCTGACCGATATTGAGGAAGACATCATCGGGGATGATATCTGTGTTACCTGGTACAACTCAAGGGAAAACCACTCTACCAGAAACGAGTACAGGCTATACTACCAATCAACTGGCTGCATTGACTCTGCCGAAGCAGGCGATCTAATGGTTATTGCACTGAATGCTTCAAACCAGCTGAATATCTTCATTGCCAGAGAAGGTGATACCATAGAAAAACAGTTGGCCTGGTTATTCGATATTGACCTCTACCGAGATGTGTTCAATCGTTTCAGAATCGGAGAGTTCTCCGAGTCCGATGCGGACAGCTTCTTTACGGATTTGATCCTTGAACGAATCGGAATTGAGATAACCACTGAAGAACCTACCCTCTTAGAAACACTTATTAAGAGGTTCGGCAACAGGTTTCCGCCCACAGCAGTGTTCTCTCAGTTCGCCAGAGAGATGTGTGAACCTGTTGATGCAGTTTCATCCCCCGATCTTGCTGTTTCCAGATGGCTTTTTACTGAGGAGAAAGCGTTCAAGGTGTTTGAGAGTCATCTTGTAGGGAAACGGCTTGAGAAGAGATTTAATGATGTTGACGAATTCATCCGGTTTTCCCTGAGCATTCACAACAGAAGAAAAGCCAGAGCCGGATTTGCTTTGGAAAACCATCTCTGTCATCTGTTTTCATTGATGGGTATACGTTATTCCTACAACAAGGCTACAGAAAACAGAGTAAAGCCAGATTTCGTTTTTCCCGGCATTGAGCATTACCATGATCCAGGTTTTGAGGTTGAACTGCTTACTATGCTTGGAGTAAAAACGACATGTAAAGACAGATGGCGACAGGTTCTTTCAGAGGCAGCAAGAATACCGGTAAAGCATCTACTGACTATGGAGCCGGCGATCAGCACCGGTCAGACTGACGAGATGAAGGAGAATCTTCTCAGGCTTGTTATTCCTGAGGAAATAAGGTCATCCTATACACAGTCACAACAGGAGTGGCTGATCAATATCCGGGAGTTCACTGATTCAGTGAAGCACAAACAGCGAAATCTCTGATGGACAGAATCTCAGCAGATAAGCGAAGCTGGAACATGAGTCGTATCAATTCAAGGAATACGAAACCAGAGAAGGCAGTTCGGTCTCTTCTTCACAGAATGGGATACAGGTTTCGTCTGCACAAAAAGGACCTTCCCGGCAAGCCTGACATAGTGCTTCCCAAACACAGAACAGTTGTTTTCGTTCATGGCTGTTTCTGGCACAGACATGAGAATTGCAGATACACAACCACACCGAAATCCAATCGGGATTTCTGGCTTGCAAAGTTCAAGACGAACGTTGAGCGGGACAAAGCAAAGGCTTCTCTTCTTGAAGCTGCGGGATGGAAGGTTATTGTTGTCTGGCAATGTGAGCTATCCGACTTGCATACTCTGAAGCAGAAGCTTGAATCACTCATTACTGATAATTGCTGAGTCCTGTGCGCAATCCTGTTCGTAAAAATGTTTTAAGACTTTTACTGCATTGTATTATGTCTATATCTGTTCCAGTTCCCTTTCATCGGCGTACAGGCTCCACTACAACATTAAAACACCCGGCATTGCGAAGAGACGCGAAACACGGGGTTTTCATTGTACTTCTACTCTTTTTCATCCGGCATGAGTATGACCGTTCTGTCCAGAAACAGCTTTGGCCCCTCTTCTACCCTGAACCCGGCTCTTCTTGCCGCCTGCTTCGTTTCCTCGAAGTCTTTCTTCGTTACATGAACCGGGGGTTCGATCACGAGCACCTTGCCCGTTGGTTTCATGGTGGTCCTCACCTGACTGAAGAGATCTTCGCGGTTGGGAACCTCGTGCACCATGTAGAAGAGGAGGGCGAAGTCGGCCTTGATGGCAAGGTTGAGGTTTGTCTCGGTGGTCTTGTGGAGAATGATGTTCTTCTGGATGGGCTTGTTCTTTATCTTCTTTTCGATGATGTCCAGCATGCCCTGCTGGAGGTCGGCAGCTATGGTCTTCCCCGTTCTTCCGGTTAGTTCCGCCATGGGTATGGTGAAGAAGCCAGGGCCGCAGCCTATGTCAATGGCGATGTCGCCTTCCCTGATGTACTTGCTCAGGATCTTCTTCGGGTTGTGGATGAGCTTCCTTACCGGGTTGTTCAGGCTTCTGTGAAGCGCCACGGGGCAGACTCTGTCTTTTCTTCCTGGCATTTGCTTCTCTTCTACTCTATCCCGGGCGCCGGTGGTTCCAGCGCCCGGGACATGGTTTTCCCTATTCAGTCTCTTCCGGGTGTTCCCTGCCGTGGAGCCAGTTGGTGAAGGCTTCCCGGCCGTGGTCCTTCCAGAACTCCCTGAATGAGTCCCAGTCCTTGATGAAGGTTTCGTCGCCTTCCTTCACGGTTTCATGGGTGCCGCCGCAGACTGATGCCCGTCGGCTTTTCTTCGAGCCGTCGTGGGAGTGGTTGTGGTGTCCGAAGAGTATGTGCGCCAGTACCACCAGACCCACCGCCTGCCAGTAGCTTACCTCGGGCAGGCCGAAGATAGGCGGCATGAGCTGGTTCCAGAGCCACTGAATCGCAAGGCCGAACACGATGGCCAGGGCCGCCGCTGCTATGATGCCCAGTATAACCAGGCCTGCCACCTTGGCTACCTTCGCGGCGGGGCAGCCCTCTATTTTGGTGTTACCCACTCTAACCGTTCCCATGGTAATCCTCCCTTATGTGTGCGTACTTCTTCCTTATTGCCTTAATTCCCCGGTGCTTCCGTGCCAGAAGGGTGCCCTGGGGGGTTTTCGTTCTCTTCGCCAGGGTCTTTATGGGAATGTCGTTGAACTCCGTGGCGATGATCACCTCCCTCTGCTTCTTCGGCAGGGAGTCTATGGCCTGCATGATCTCCTCGGCGGCGGTGGTTCTCCTGAGGTCCTGCTCAGGCTGGTACCTGCCGTCGGTGATGGTCTCCGCCAGGGTTAGCTCCCCTTCCCTTTCCTCGTCCATTGAGAGCACCGCCTTCCGCGGCTTGCGGTACTCGTCGATGATCCGGTTGCGCAGGGCACGGAACACATAGGCCGAGAGGTTCACGATGGGCTCGGCGATGCCAGGGCCGTCCAGGATGCTCAGAAGCACGTCCTGCACGATGTCCTCGCTGTCGCGGTGGGCGGTTTCCGAGAGCTTCCTTCTCACGAAGGCCACAAGACTGTGGTGGTTGGTCTCCGCATAGTTGTTCAGTTCGTCCCTTCCCATCGTTCACCTCCTTTCGGTTGTACTGACGGGTTTTCCCGGGTGATATTGCATCGTTGCCGCAAAGCGTTGATCCTGTGTACTATACTTCATTCCGTGCGTTGTTCTAGCCCGCTGGTCATGGCTTCCTTTCTCTATTTTTCTTCTGATTGCACGGCGTTTTCGTCTGTTGTATATCATCACTATGGAGGTGGCATGAACAGGAAGCTCGCTTCTTGGCTGATGGTTGCCGGAACGATGTTTGCGGTGCTGTTTTGCGCTGTTTACATGACCCGGGACTTCACCAAGGTAATCAATTTCTCCAACATGAGCGACATGTGGAGCCTGTTCGTGTTCAACGACTCCACCGGCCATGCCCAGTTCAATGAAGTGAACATGGACGACTTCGTAACTCCCCCATACCCGGTTCGCGGGGATTCCCTGCTTACCGTGGGCGGCCTCATGGCCAGCCAGGACAACTACTTCAGCCTGTTCGGCACCGATACACCCCACGGGAAGATGTTCGACATAGAGTTCCTTCACGACGATTCCGTGTATGTGACCACCATTGCCACCCACACCATTCCTCCTGCTCTGCAGGTGCAGGTGTGGACTGTTGTGATCCTTCGAACCCTGATTGTCATAGGGCTG
>Ga0116163_1002748_pt1 | contig 10095 bp, 11 predicted proteins | sample AD_UKC107_MetaG_FD_89889 | JGI IMG/M metagenome (GOLD analysis project Ga0116163, IMG submission 89889) | Active sludge microbial communities of municipal wastewater-treating anaerobic digesters from Hong Kong - AD_UKC107_MetaG | ecosystem: Engineered > Bioreactor > Anaerobic > Digestate...
GTAGGAGTCTATGTTGTTTTTTTTGTGGACGAAACTGATGTTGTGAATCACTTGGTATTGAAAACCGTTTTTATTTCAATCTTAATGGCTGTTACAATCTGGTTAATATTCAAATATCGCCAATACTTTTATTACTTTATCGTCATCGACATTCTACTTTTAAGGATATTTTTTGATGCCGTGATCATGCCGAGCCGTGCTGTCTATAGTCATACAACTCAAGTAAAAAACGAATCTATTGCCTTGGCACGAAAGTATGAACCTTTACATGTGTATAAGGATACAAGGTTATTCTTTAATAACTTATTTTACATTACCAATGAGAAAGATCAATTGATAGACAAACAATCCGTCTTATTACCTCAGCATTTTTATGTGATTGATTCTTTAGATTGGCAGAGCAATTTTGCCGATAAAACGATGAAGGTGGACTCGGTCATGGATGGTGAATTTCGCCAAAAAAGATACGTAATTAAACTAAAGTGAAGAGAATTAAAATCGGGAGAAAGGTAATTCTCTTTTAGAACCCCAATCTCCCATTCTATCGTATTTAATGAATTTATAGAGTGCCTCTAATGGCCTGCTCTCGCTCAATGGCTTCAAACAGGGCTTTGAAATTTCCTTTGCCAAATGAAGTAGCGCCTTTTCTCTGTATGATTTCGTAAAATACAGTGGGTCTATCTTGCACCGGTTTGGTAAATATTTGCAATAAGTAACCCTCATCATCTCTATCGATGAGGATATTTAATTTTTTCAAATCTTCGATGTCTTCATCTATCTCTCCCACTCTGTCTAATACATCTTCGTAATAATTTTCGGGTACATATAAAAATTCAACACCATTTTGTCTAAGTTTTGATACGGTCTCTAGGATATTATCCGTAGCCACGGCAATGTGTTGGACTCCCGCTCCTCGATAAAATTCGATATATTCCTCTATTTGAGATTTTTTCAATCCATTAGCCGGTTCATTTATTGGGAATTTGATGTAACCATTGCCATTACTTACAACTTTCGACATCAATGCAGTATATTTTGTAGAAATATCTTTGTCGTCAAAAGTGATTAATAGTTTAAATCCTAGTACTTCCTGATAAAATTTGACCCACTTATTCATATCGCCGAGTTCTACGTTACCAACACAATGATCGACGTATTTTAATCCAATGGAATTAACAGGGGCTTCCGATTTTTTAGCTTTGAAATTTGGAAGAAATACACCGTGGTAGTTTTTTCTTTCTACCAAAGTGTGGATTGTATCCCCATAAGTTTTGATTGCAGCAAGCACCACCGTTCCGTCTTCATCGGATTGCTCGATTGGTTCAAATGCGGATTCTGCCCCTTTTGCCATGGCTTTTTCGTAAGCATCACGAGCATCATCAACCCACAATGCCAATACCTTGACACCATCTCCATGCAATGCTACGTGCTTCGCTATTTCGTGGTTCGGATTGAGAGTTGAAGTAAGTACCAGACGAATTTTATCTTGCTGCAAGACATAAGAGACAATCTCTCTACTTCCTGTTTCCGGACCCTTGTATGCGACCAATTCAAATCCGAAGCAATGTTGGTAGTACAAGGCCGCTTGCTTGGCATTGCCCACATAAAATTCAATAAAATCAGTGCCGTTTATTGGGAAGGTGTCAGTAGATTGGTTTGAGACAGTTTTTGTAATCGTTTCCATTGATTTAATTTGCTTTTGTAAGATTGTCAAAAATTTTATCAAGACATCGAGAGAACACTTCTAGGTCAGCGTCATCGAGACCATGGTAGCATTCACTCCTGAATATATCAACTTCTTGTTCTAGGTTCCGATATTTTTCGATACCTGTATCTGTTAAAGAAATGGCGAATTTTCTTCGATCATTGGCATCCTGAATTCTATCAATCAGGTTTTTTTCTACCATGATATCTAGTATTCTGGTCACCGTAGGAGCATCTTTATGAGACATTTCTGCCAAGTCCTGTTGTGACATGATTCCGTTTTTGTGAAGAATACTAGAGATAACGTATTGATCTACAGTGACTCCCGCATCAGAATTATTTAAAAATCGCGAAAAGTACAGTTTCATCATTTTGGCGGTTCTTTCCAATCGATGACCATACATTTCGTATTTTTTTATTTCAATCGCAGTTTCTAACATTTTGCAAAGATAATTAGTGTACTAATATTTAGCAAAGAAAACAAATAAGTTTTCTCTGTGTTACTCCACCTTTGCCTCTGATACATATGATTTGTTTATCATAAAACCACCAAATACGGATAATCATCTCCCCTTTGTGTCGGCATTATTCGAGTCAGGGTCTATTTCATCTATTCTCACCATCGTGAGTATGGTTGCGATGGCAACGGTCTCATCGGTTTCGTCATACACATCGACATAAAATTTGACAATTCCTTTTGCAAAATCTTCATCATCTCTCTTTTCCTGAGCAATTTTTTCTTTGACTGTAAGCCTCACACCTATGGTCATTCCCGCATAGACGGGCTTCATAAATCTGCACTCTTCCAGACCATAGTTGAGCAAAACTGGCCCTTTACCCGGGTCAACAAAGAGTCCTGCAGCGGCACTTAATATGAAATATCCATGAGCAACTCTTTTCTCAAAAATAGTCCCATCAAGGCTGGTCTCATCCGTATGTGCATAGAAATGATCCCAGCTCACATTGGCAAAATTGACAATATCCGCTTCGGTGATGGTTCGTTTGTGAGTGATTACGGTTTCTCCTATTACGAGCTCATTAAAACTCTTTCGAAAAAGATGTTTACCCGAATCTTTGTACTGGCTGCCCGGCTGATATACTTGTGACACTTCAGTAATAGTTGTGGGTGATCCTTGTATGGCACAACGCTGCATATAATGTTTGACCCCTCGTACTCCACCCATTTCTTCTCCTCCTCCTGCTCTTCCAGGTCCACCATGCACAAGTAATGGCATTGGCGAACCATGACCCGTACTTTCCTTGGCAGAAGTACGGTTGAGAATAAGTATCCGGCCATGATGCGATGCTGCGCCGAGCACATATTCTCTTGCGATGGTATCATCAGCCGTTACAATCGAGCTCACCAGTGAACCCTTGCCCAGTTGAGATAACTTAATCGCATCCTTTAGGCTATCATAAGGCATAATAGTAGATACCGGTCCGAATGCTTCAATCTCGTGAGTCGCCATATTTTTAAATGGAAAATCATTCCGCAATAATATAGGCGACATAAATGCTCCTCCCGCTCGATCTCCGCCTACAGGATCAAAGGTGTCAAGATCACCATATACCACATTACTGACCTCGGCTAGGGCAAGTACTTTGTCTTTAACTTCCTTTTGTTGTTCCTTACCTGCCAATGCTCCCATTCTTACACCTTCGGCACGTGGGTCACCATAGACTGTTTTTGAAAGTTCTCGGGAGAGGTCATTTTGTACTTTTTCAAGAATATCTGCAGGGACGAAAATCCGACGGATAGCCGTACACTTCTGCCCGCATTTAGTCGTCATCTCTCTCCTAACTTCCTTGAGGAATATCTGATACTCTTCCATTTCTGGTGTCACATCACTTCCTAGCACGATACAATTCAGTGAATCCGCCTCCATATTGAAGGGAACTGAATTGTTAATCATATTTTTATTGGACTTTAAATATCTTCCGGTTTCTGCAGACCCTGTAAATGTCACTACGTCTTGAGAATCAACATAATCTAGTAGATCTCTTGCGCTACCACACAACAACTGCAGACTTCCCTCCGGCAGGATGCCGGATTTGATGATATCTCTTACCATCGCTTCCGTCAAAAAAGAAGTAATGGTGGCAGGCTTAACGACTGCTGCAACACCAGCAAGCCAATTGACCGCACATTTTTCAAGCATCCCCCATATTGGGAAGTTGAATGCATTGATGTGAATGGCGACCCCACGTTTTGGTACCATAATGTGATGACCGATGAAGGTCCCTCCCTTGCTGAGTGGTGCCGTTTCACCATCCATAAAGTAGGGCTGATCGGGGAATTTTCTCCTCAAGCTGGCATTCGCAAATAAATTGCCGATGCCACCTTCGATATCTACCCAGCTATCTGCTTTGGTCGCCCCTGTCTGATAGCTAATGGGATAGTAATGGTCCTTATTCTCAAAAAGATAAAGTGCCAGTTGCTTAAGCATTCTTCCCCTTTCGTGAAAGGTCATTTTTGACAGGGCGGTCGTCCCCTTTTCTCTACCGTATTCCAACACCTTCTCTAAATCAATACCGTCACAAGTAGCTGTGCAAATAGCTTCTCCCGTAGAAGCATCTCTTAAAATTTTTCCATCACCCTGACCATCTTGCCATGATCCCAAAACATAATTTCCTACTTTATACATTGTGTTCTACTTCTAATTATTACCTACAAATATAGGCATAATTACTTTGATGTATCGTATTCTAACAATGCAAGTTGGACTTCCATATTACTTCTACCAATAAGTGTATTGATATGCTATTTTTGATTCTAGTATGTTGTTTAAGTATCGAGCTTTATGATTGATTAGTCCGTTTTCTGAGTAATCCATCTTCTTCGAAATGGTATCCCCCGGTTGAGCACTCAGGTCATTGGCATAGTCTAAATCATACCAAACGTTTTTGGTATGATTAATAGTGACGTATTCAGTTGCGGATAATTCTATAGTTTCTACAAAAGCTTTATTAGAGTCAGAAAAATAGGCTTTGGTGATTTTGTATCCGTCAGAGGTAAATTCATTTTCAAATCTCTTAATTCCTTTTTTGGATTCATATTTGTCCTTATATGTTATGGATATCAATCTTCCCATCTTATCAAATTCAACTATTTGTTTTCCACTATCAGAAATGATTTTAAGCTTGGTTCTTTTTTTATTCCACTTAAAGTGAGAGTATAAAATAATTGTGTCATTTGAGCTAATTTTGATGTCTTGGACGAATCCTTCTTTGTCAAACTCATAATATGTTTTATAAACTTTATTCAATTCCAAATTTTCTGTAATACACATGATAGGTATGGTATCATGCTTATAGATAAAAGAATCAATAGAGCTCAATTGGCCTTCATCAGAATAGATATAACGAAGATATAAGAAGGCCATTTCATTAAAAAATTCATGGCGAATTAAGGTGTTCTGTAGTGTATCATTGGCATATACAAGGAGCTCTTTGACCTCCTTAACTTTATTTTCTGCATACGGCAGACCGGGGTATTTGCCCTGAAAAACATACTCTTTTTGAGAATGTCCGACTACATTATAAAATATAAGTAATGCTATGACTATTTTGTCCATAAGAAATTGGGTTGGAAATTGATTTTTGCTAAATCATCAGTTTTACTGCACTCTTTTTTTGAAATTGCTGTAAGTTTAAAGAAACATCGACAAACTATTAAAGTTAGGCAAATGATTTAAACCAGCAATGAAAGTACAAATTTTGTTGTGAAAGTACAAATTTTTTCAACAATCGCTTTAGTAAAAATTGTTTGAAAATGCTATTAATTAGTTTTTTACAATTGATACAATTGAAGGGTTACTCTTTTTATACTTTATTAAAATTGTATCATTGACATTTAAATATTCATATAATTTTTTATCAATAAATACTTTTGAATGATAATATTTACCTACATTGGAAACATATTTTACATCAATAAAAAGTGAATCAATTCCAGTATTCTCACAATCAGCATTTACCTTATCTACAACAATCGCCTCAACCATTATACTCGAATTCCAGTACGTTTGTAGCTTGATAATAGCATATGCCATATATCCTATCATTGCAAAGAAGAGTGTTAGTTGTAAAATATTTTTTCGCTCAAAGTAAATGATTTTTCCAAATAATTTATTTTTTAATTTTCCGACATAATCACTGGTTTGATTTTCCTCTTTTGGTGGTATGTCTACATCATTTCTCTTTAATATGTAGCTATTAATAATGTTGTCTCGATATTTAATATTTGTCTCGAAAAACCGAACTCTTCTAATTGGAAAATTAAATTCAATCCCAAATTCTAAATATTTCTTTGATGAAGACTTAACTTCATTGGTAGCCTTGGCTACTATTTTTTCATTAAAAAGTCTTTCAAGATTAAAATAGCCATATTTTTCTGATCTATTCAATTCTAATCCTACTCCAATAAAATCTACAAAATCATATCTAGCTAAAGTTTTAGAATTAAAAATGAAGTTGAAAAATGGCTTTCTGTAAAGAAAATCTTTGGGTGGTATTAACCCAATACGTGCAGGAATAAAAAATTCCTTATTTTGATTTTGATACACGATTCCAAATCTTTTTAAAACCAAATCAAATGAAAACACTTCAGAGTTTTTTATCCCAACCAGCTGAAAGGACATTGTGTTTTTATCGATACTTTCTCTATAATTCAAAATAGATACTTCAATTTCAAACAAACCCTCCCCATTTATTTCTACTTGAACACTTTTCAAATAGTTCGAGTAATCTTCAATTACTTTCAATTCCATTTATTAATTAGTTGAATACAATACCTATTAATTAATGTTAAAATTAAATTATGCCAATCCATCGATTCTATGATTTATTCCAATCTTTTAGCCATTAAATTAGTATTTTCATGACCTTGTTTTAATTTTCTCCTTGTCATATTCCTCTGTAAGAACTTCCGTGTCACAAGAATGCATCAATTTTTCCGTATCGGCGGGATAGTAGGCGATTTTTGTATCTCCTATAACCTCACAGATATTCCAAATTTGATTTCCTTAGGAAGAATAAATTCTTCTTTTATTTCTCCCGTTTCTTCGTCAACTATGGATTGCACAATATTATTTTCCAATAGATATTTTTCTCTTTCCTTGCGTTCCTTAGACAGGTTTTGTATTTGCAAATCAAGATCAGACCACTGTTTATCGATGGAAAAGTCCCATTTAGTTCTGGATGATAAATTAATCCTGGCATCGTTATAGTCAAAAGACTTTTTTCCTTTTTCTGATGCCTTCTCCATCGCCGATGATTTTAGATGATTAATCAGTCCCTTAAGGTAAGCTTCATATCGTTTCAGCTCAACATAAACTTTGAGTAAATCATATTTCCCGCTTTCAATAACCGCTTGAGCATTATCTTTTGCTAATTCAACAATTTCCTTCTTATGAAGATTTTTATCAATATTTCCTATTTGTCTAACTAATTTTCCCATGGGTCGTTATTTGATTCAATTGCATTTAATAGATTGATTTATTTCTCCATAAGTCACCGAATTTGGCACATACGATCTCTCGAATATCATATAAATTAGTTAATTTATTTTGGTTAAAAATAGAGAATTTGAAAATAAAAACATGAAAAATCAACTCCAAATTACGATTGGAGTTGATTTTTTTGGCAACATATATACTATCAAAAGCCAGAACTACACGGCTTATTTTTCCTTCATAGGTTTCGGTCCATAGAAGTCATACAACTTATCAGTTTGTGCAAGTTTACTATTGTCTTCATAGGTGGGAGTCTTAACAATCATCATGGTTACAAGTCCTTTAATTCCTATGTACAATTCTTTATTTTCTAGATCTTTTTGAGAATCAGTGACAATTTTAATCATTTCTAACGCTTCTGTCCTTCCTTCCTTTTCAACATTTCTTAGTTTCGGAATTTGTACAAGGATTAATGCTTTATTGTCTCTTATTCTAGTCCGATACTTGAAATCAGATGGATTTATTTCGTCTGTCGCAAAGCTGTCAAAAACTTGTTTAATTTTATACGAAATCGAATCAGATTCCATAGTTGGAAGAAAATCCATGGATGATTCATCTCTATCTAACAATTCTTTCCTTGGATCTTTTTCCGCGGTAAGACCAGCAATTAAAACTAAAGCAATAAATAGACCTACCAAACCAATGCCTAGCCAGTGCCAAAATGGTCTTTTAGCATTTTTTTTAATTTCCTGATATTGATTTTTTAACTGTGGCGAAAATTCCTTTTGTTCAATGGTTCTTTTGCAATGTGTACATTCAGCTACTGCTTTTTTACCAATCGGAAAAATTGGAATCCAAAAGATGTGAAAATATCGGCTAAATACTGAAACTCTTTGGGTATCCCCTTCATTACAATAACTACACTTACTATCAGATACTTCAAAATTTCCAATATTGCTCGCACGTGTTCCGTAAATAATCATAGCATTAGGTTTTAAATTAATAATTGTTGTTCTCCTTTTTTATTAGATAGTGGATTTACATGATATCATATGTACAAAATACGAAAGTCGTGAAATTATCTTTTATCACCACTATATTTTGAAATATTTTTCACAACTCACTTTAGAATATTATCACTTTATCAGCCTTCATAATTATGATATTCCGTAATCGTCAAGTAATAACCATCCGGGTCTCTCAACGAAAATTCTCTTTTATTGGAATTTGTATTTAACATCAGTTCCTTTTCGACCGGATAATTCATTTCAATAAGAACTTGTCTAATCTCATCCATTCTGTCCGTTTTAAAATACAAAATAAGCCCATTAGCTGAAGAAATACTTGGGTCTCTCATTGTTGGGTGGTCGTGTTCACCCCATTTATGAAGGCAAAGTAAAACATCCTTATCCTTTCCAACTAATACCGAAAACTCTTCGCCACCATGAATTCTTGTACAACCGAACACTCTTTGGTACCATATAGAACTAAGAGTAACATCCTTAACTGCTATAATTGGGTCTAATTTAATCATATATTTTAAAATTTATATGTGCTCTCCGGCTATCCAATTTTCAACATCATGTACAACATTTTTTAATCATTCCGCCAATCGAATTTATCAGCTCAGAGTGTGTTTGTCTTACATTTTCAATATCCAAAGTACCTCCTAATATAAGCATTTCTTTATTTTCAAAGCGCTTTCCAAGACGGTCATCTAACATCACATTTCGCATACTTTCGGTGATACCGATTTCCTTTAAAAATTCATTGGGATGACCCGCTGTGCAAATAACCAATCCTTATTTTAAGATTTTCATTTTGGGAAAATTCTTTGCGTGACCATAAGCATATCCGACAGAATATACTCTATCAAACCAGCCTTTCAATTTTGATGGACAATCACCCCACCAAACAGGATAAAGAAAAATCAAACAATCGGCATTCTCTATTTTTCTGTGCTCACCTCGAACGTCGCTCGGAATCGGAAGGTCAATATTTGCAAATCCCTCTCTTTCATACTCGTCCGCTGTCATATCAGACTTAAAATTCATTTCATAAAGATCAGAAATTTCAAAATCGATTTGTTCTGATATCAGATGCCTCGTAAGTTGGTTTAAAACATCATAGGTGTATGACATTTTATTCGGGTGACAATATATAATTTGAACTTTCATATTAAAATTCTATCAAAGTAGATTCCCCCTTACTAAAATCGCGGCATGTCCACTCCCACTTTTCAAATAATTGAATTTTATCACTTTCATTAATTAGGAGTTGAGACTGACACTTACCAGTCATAATTTCGAAGTCTTGATTTATGTGCTGATAATTAAATATCAATTCCCGATCAACCATCTTCCCTACTAAGTACCCTTTCAATATTCCACCTCCTGAATATTCTGCCCAGATGATGTTTTCCTCTTGAAAATAATGAAAAATCGTGGTTTCAGCCACCTCTCCGTTATCAGAATTAGTCAAAGGTTTAAATTTTTTATTATTTAAATTAAATCTCATTTTGAACTATTTACAATCAATATTCTTTAACGAGATACGAATATCTCATTTTCAAAATTATTTAATAGTTTAAGAGGTCATTAATTTATCTAAGAGTTTTAGCATTAGTAAAAATTCTAAAGAAGTAGTTTGGTCTTAATTGCCAAATTATAAGTTCTTTTCCATTGAAATTCTAATAATCACGGTAATTTCGAGAAACTGAAAATTTTAATAATGCCATAAGAAATTTATATTAATTCAAGAAAAAATCATTTTCAGAACTGCATTTGAATCACAATTCCTTTGAAATTTCTACTTGTTGTTGTCAACTCTGCCCCTTTGGAGGGGTGGCTCGCAGAGCGGGGAGGATTTAATATCCCTTTCTTTTTAGCATTGTCAAAAAATAGCCCCGAAGGGGTGTAATATCAATAGCCCCGTACAA
>Ga0116163_1002749_pt1 | contig 10094 bp, 6 predicted proteins | sample AD_UKC107_MetaG_FD_89889 | JGI IMG/M metagenome (GOLD analysis project Ga0116163, IMG submission 89889) | Active sludge microbial communities of municipal wastewater-treating anaerobic digesters from Hong Kong - AD_UKC107_MetaG | ecosystem: Engineered > Bioreactor > Anaerobic > Digestate | place...
AGTTGAAGAAACTTGAGACCTTGCGTCGTAAGCAACAACAGATGATTTTTAATGTGGAAGATGACATTGCAGAAAAGCGGGATTCGCTGGTTGACCAATTGACCAGGCGGATGGAGCAAAAAACAGAAAGAGAAACTCTTTTTACAATTCACTGGGAAGTAATTTGATTAAGAAAAATTTCTTTTTAAACCTATCGAATTCGATAGGTATGGACAAGCAAGTTTTACAACAATAAACAGACAAAACATAAAGGATATCAATTATATGTCAAATACAAAAAAACTCCGGGAACGGTTACTAAATAAATTAACAGAACTCTTCCAATTGGATCAACCGGATCTTGACTTTGGATTTTATCGCATCATACAGACGAAAGCATTGCAAATAGAATCCTTTATAAAGAAAGATCTATTACAAATTATCGAGGATGCATTCGGACAAATTGATGAAGCCAGAAAAGCTGAATTGGAGGCAAACATTGCCCGTGAATTGGAAGCAGCGAAAGAATATGGCGCTTCCGATCCTGAACAGTCACCTAAAGTGATGGAGGCAAGAGCCAGGTATGAAGCACTACGTGATGGAGCAACTGCCGAAGCTGATGTATATGATCATCTGTATCGTTTTTTTGAACGTTATTATGACGATGGCGATTTTGTATCGCGTCGTTATTATGCCCGTGAGAGTGCCGGAAAAGCAGCTCCCTTTGCCATCCCGTACAACGGCGAGGAAGTAAAACTGCACTGGGCCAATGCGGATCAGTACTATGTGAAAACGGCAGACTACTTTTCCAATTTCAGCTTTGATATCAGTCAGGCAGTTGAAATCAGGACGATGACTAATGATGTGAAAGTCCTAAACGGTATACCGGAAACACCACTAAAGGTCCATTTCCGTATCGTAGATGCCAGTGAGGGTGAGCATGGGAATGTGAAAGAATCAGAGGAGAAGAAACGGTTCTTCGTTTTAAACGAAGAGAAGCCGGTCGAGTTCAATGATAGTGGAGAACTGGTTGTTTATTTTGAATACAAATCCTTACCGGGTGGTAAGAACGAGGTGAAACCGGAGACAGAAAAGGCACTCAAAGAGAAATTTGGCAGAAGCCTGAACAAAGGTGATATGCCGAATCTTGCAATGGCCCTTAAAATCACAGAATCTGTATCACAAATTGACAAAGAGAGCGATTACATCAGTGCATTGAACCTGTCTGCCCCAACAGACAAGATTCCCAACCGACCGCTTCTCACAAAATACATCAACCAATACACCGCACGTAATACCCGTGACTACTTCATTCACAAAGACCTGGGTAGCTTCCTCAAGCGGGAACTTGATTTCTATATCAAAAACGAGGTGATGCGCCTCGACGACATTGAGACTGCCGACGCACCAGCAGTAGAAAGCTATCTGGCAAAGATCAAGGTGATGCGCAAGATAGCCACCAAGCTGATTGACTTTCTAGCCCAACTTGAAGATTTCCAAAAGAAGCTATGGTTGAAAAAGAAGTTTGTCACCGAAACAAACTACTGTATCACGCTCGATCGTGTTCCCGAAGAATTGTACAATGAGATTGCCTCTAACGACGCACAACGGGAGGAGTGGATAAAGCTTTTTGCTATCGATGAAATTGGGGTATCTCAAGAAGGAGCGGAGAAAAAGGACAAAGAGTTATTTGAAGAAGAAAAAATCTCTTATACAGTGCCGTTGACAGTGGAATTTCTTAAGGCGAATGACAAGCTGGTACTGGATACTGCTTTCTTCAATGATGAATTCAAAGCAAAGCTGATTGAATCGATTGAGAATTTTGATGAGCAGTGTGATGGGTTGTTGATTCATTCGGAGAACTTTCAGGCGTTGAATCTTTTGCAAGAGCGATATCGGGATCAGTTGAATTGTGTCCATATCGATCCACCATATAATACAGATACTAGTGGTTTTTTATACAAAAACAGTTATAAACATTCAAGCTGGTTATCATTGATGGAAAATAGAATATTATCATCAATCAATCTATTATCCAAAGATGCTTCATACTTGTGTCATATTGATGAAAATGAATATGAAAATCTTTTTAATATATTTGAAAATACCTCATTAATAAATTCTGGAACTATTGTCTGGGATAAACGCAATCCAATGAATGGGGGCAATGGAGTTGCAAATCAGCACGAATACATAATTGCACGTTCATACGAGAAGGGCACATTATACTTAAGGAATAAAACAATATTATCCATGATATCAAAAGCAGCGTCTTTAATTAAAAAGAATGGAGGCGTTACTGAAAGTACTAGAAAAGAGTTCTCAGAATGGATCAATACGAATGATGAATTAAGTGGGGGTGAAAAAGCATACAGATATATTGATGATGAAGGTAGAGTTTACCGAGGAGTGAGTCTTCGTGCTCCAGAACCCAGACAAGATCCAAAATTCCATGAACCTCTCATTCATCCGACAACCGGTTTGCCATGTGCAATGCCACCAAATGGCTTTTCACGAACACCTGAGACTCTAAAGAATATGATTGCAAATGGATTGATTTTATTTGGCCCTGATGAAACGTCGCAGCCACAACACAAAGCATTTCTGACAGAGGATAAATTTAGGCAAATGCCATCCATATTAGTAGATGCAAAAAAAGGGAAATTTTGGACAGATGGTTTAGGTATAAGTTTTCCATATTGCCATCCTGTTTCATTATATGAAGAAATTGTTGGAGCCGTTACTCAAATGAATAATTCAATTACGATGGATTATTTTGCCGGATCAGGGACTACAGGCCATGCTTTGTTGAATTTGTTTCGTGAAGATGAGATAGTTAGGAAGTATATTCTTGTAGAAATGGGAGTACATTTTGACACTACGATGAAACCTCGTATTACAAAAGTTATCTACTCATCTGAATGGAAAGACGGCAAACCGACAAGCCGAGACACGGGTATATCACAATGCTTCAAGTATATCCGTCTTGAATCCTACGAAGACACGTTGAATAACCTTGAATTTGACGATAATCCTGATCGCAATAGAGCGATAGAAAGTAATCCATCCCTAAAAGAGGATTTTATGCTGCACTACCTGCTCAATGTGGAGACAAGGGGGAGCCAGTCGCTGTTGAACATTGACGCATTCACTGATCCTACAGCCTATACTTTGAAGATCAAAAAGCCAGGCAGCGATGAACAGGTTGAGAAACAGATCGACCTGATCGAGACTTTCAATTATCTTATCGGTCTTCGCCTGGAAAACATGGCAGCGCCACAGACATTCTCAGCCAGCTTTACAAGGAAAGAAGATCCGGAACTTCCGGAGGATCAAAACACCAAACTGGTGGTGAATGGAAAAATTCAATTGGATGCTGATGGGAAATGGTGGTTCAGAAAAGTGGAAGGATGGGTACCTGCCGATCGCATGAATCCGAATAACGGTATCAAAGAGCGCGTATTAATTGTGTGGCGAAAGCTTACAGGCAACCTGGAAGAAGACAATCTGATGCTGGATGAATGGTTTGAAAAATACCGTATCTCAACCCGAGACTTTGAATATGACACGATCTATGTGAACGGCTCCAACAATCTTCCTAACCTCAGGAAGGATGATGAGAACTGGAAAGTGCGGTTGATTGAAGAAGAGTTTCACAAGCGTATGTGGGATGTTGAAGGGGAGGCATAATGGCTAAAAGAAAATCAAAAGGACCAAAGGTTCACAAATTCAGGGATAAGCTTCTCTTGAATCAGTGGCTCATAAGCTTGTTTGGAATAGATCCACTACGGGAGGATGAAAAGAAGCGCCCATTTCACAAGCTGGCAGAACCTATTCGTGATTCCAGACAGGAAGGATTGGATAAGGATAACTTGCATCACTTCTATCATGCACTGGTAAACAGTGATCTGTTTTGGGATGATAAAACGAAGTTGAGTAAAGAGCAGTTGCTTGCCTATGAGGAGAATATCGTAAAGCATACCCAGGCGATCAACGAAATGCGTCATCGCCCGGTGGTATGGAAGTATTACCAATGGCTATCCCTGCTCTTCGTGGAGATATATCTCGACCGTTATTTCAGCAACCGGGAATCTATACTCGCATCACTGAACGAATATGTGGATCGCTTTAATACTCGCTGGCCGGAGTATGCCGATATGGCTCATTTCAAGGAAGAAGAACTGAACAAGCTCTCCTTACAGAATGCTACGGGATCAGGAAAGACATTGCTGATGCATGTCAACTACCTACAATACAAGTATTATTCGAAGCAATATGGCAAAGAGCATGATCTTTCACGGGTTATTCTGATAACTCCCAACGAAAGGTTGAGTGAACAGCATATTGGTGAGTTTGCGGAGAGCAACATTGGTGCATCGAACTTCTCGAAGGAGGGACACAACCTCTTCACACAGGCACAGGGAATGAACAGAGTGGATGTGCTGGAGATTACCAAGCTGGGAGAGAAAGAGGGTCCAAACACGATCGCGACTCGCAGTCTTGGCGACCAAAACTTGTTGCTGGTTGATGAAGGTCATCGCGGCCTGTCAGGAACCAATGCCAAGACCGATGAAAATGCATGGTATAAGAACCGTGCCATGTTGTGTGAAAAAGGGTTTGCCTTTGAATATTCGGCAACCTTCGATCAGGCTGTTTCCGGTACAGATCATGAAGATAATTATGCGAAGACCGTTGTCTTTGATTACTCCTATCGTTGGTTCTACGAAGATGGATTCGGGAAAGATTACCAGATCCTGAATTTGCCTGAATCAAATGATCACGAGATCAAATCCATATACCTGACAGCCTGCCTTTTAAAATTCTATCAACAGTTGGATATTTACGACAGTAAAAAGCAACTGTTGACACCTTTCAATATTGAGAAACCTTTATGGGTGTTTGTGGGAAGCACCGTGAGTGGAGGTAACAAACTTGGGAAAGATGAGCAGATTGTTGCAACCGACGTTGCCCAGATCATTCTGTTCCTCAACGATTTTCTTTCCGACCGAGAGAAATCACTCAAACACATGGAAACAATATTGACCGGCACAGGAGTGGATACCGGACTGATGGACAGCAAAGGTATCGATATTTTTGAAGGTTCATTCACCTGGTTGGCTAAAACGATCGGTTCGGGACTATCTTACGATGATCTCTATAAAAATATCCTGAAGCGTCTGTTCAATACAGACAGCGGCGGACATCTGATCTTGGATAGGGTGAAGGGTGAATCGGGAGAAATCTCTTTGCGTGTCGGCACATCGGAAACACCTTTTGGACTGATAAACGTGGGTGACGCCAAGGCTCTTTCCGATCACATTGAAAGTGTCGCAAAACAAAATGAATTGTCGCTCACGATAGCGGATAGTGATTTTTCTGAGGCGATGTTTGATAGCGTGAAGGAGTCCTCATCGCCCGTCAATCTTTTAATTGGTTCTAAGAAATTTGTTGAAGGGTGGGACTGTTGGCGGGTCAGCACCCTCGGTTTGATGCATGTGGGTAAAAGCGAGGGTGCTCAGATCATTCAGCTGTTCGGACGTGGAGTGCGATTGAAAGGATATGGCTGGAGCCTGAAACGAAGCGGACACAGCTATGCCCCCTCATTGCCCCAACATATTGAGGAGCTTGAGACATTGAATGTATTCGGCATTGAAGCCGACTTTATGGAGAAATTCCGCCAATTCCTTGCCGATGAAGGATTACCCGGTAATGAGCGGAGACGTGTTTTCACCATTCCTCTCAATGTCACCTACGATTTCGGCAAGAAACTTCAGATTATCCGTCCCAAGAGGAAAGCGGATGATGGAAAAGAGTACGACTTCAAAAAGGATGCTCCGGTGCCCACCCTGGGTCAGCTTACAGAATACCTGAAACTGCATCCTGTTGTATCGGACTGGTATCCGCGTATCCAATCCATACATTCAAACGGAAGAGCAGCAGTCATAAGCAGAGAAGATGTAAAATTAAACGCAAAGCATCTTTCGTTGCTGAATATGGATGAATTGTATTTCGAGCTCGAACAGTTCAAACGTGAAAGAAGCTGGTACAACCTGAATATAGAAAAAACAGGTATCCGTAAACTACTTGCGGATACGACATGGTACACTCTCTATCTGCCCGCTGCCCGATTGGAACCACATAAGTTTGCGGATGTGCTTTTGTTGCAACAAGTCGCAACAGAATTGCTGAAGCGTTACTGTGATCACTATTACAACTATTGCAAACGATCTTTTATTGAGCCTCGTCTCGAGTTAAGAGAGCTGACTCCGGGGGATGACAACATTCCGAAAGAAGATTTCTATCAGTTAATCGTGGATGGCAGTGAAGAACAGGTGATTCTAGCTATTGCCAAGCTCCAGAAAGAACTGGAAGAAAACAAACAGTCACTACTAAAATCCGGCGATCTGCAGGCATGCCGTTTCGGGATGCATCTATTCCAACCTCTCTTTCATGTGAGAAAGGGCGGAAAGATTACCATCCTTCCGGTAGCGTTGAATGAAAGTGAGTTCCAGTTTGTGAGCGATTTGAAGGATTGGACAGAAACCAACGAGCGGGAGCTCCAAGAAAAGGGTGTTGAACTCTTCTTACTTCGGAATCTAAGTCGCGGGAAAGGGGTTGGATTTTTTGAAGCGGGGAACTTTCACCCGGACTTTATCTTGTGGATGATTGACGGAGACAAACAATATGTCACCTTTATCGAGCCACATGGCCTGCTTCACGAAGGCCCGGCAAGCGAGAAACTACTGTTTCATCAACGCATCAAAGAGATAGAAACACGATTGGCAAAACCGGATATCATATTAAACAGTTTCATCCTCTCTTGGACAAAATACCCACAGCTACGTTGGGGTATTTCTCAGGAGGAGTTGGAAGCCAATCACGTGTTGTTCATGACTGATGACAGGGATGGTTATATTAACAAACTCTTTTGCGCTCTGAAGAAAAATTGATGAAGAGATCTAAAAGCATTTTGTAACCTTCCCAATCTGTGAAAACTATCCCTTTATTGGGAGAGATCACAAATAGAGAAGGTTACAGTGTTGATGATCTTCTTAATATCTCTTTTTCATTAATGGTTTATCCTTTATGGCATTCTATACAACAATGGTAACAACCATCAGCTGTATTAGGATATATTCTCTTTGCTGCAGTCATTGCATCTTTACAATTAGAGAAATAACCTAGGAAAGTAGTATTATGGGCCTTCTTAAGCCAGTCACATCCATCTTCATGTACTTCATGATGGCGTCCATCAATAGATTCCTGTTGATTGTTATTTACATAGTAACTCTTCATAAGATTTAAATTTAAATTAGTATTATTTTTGTAATCTCTGCGAAAAAAATTCTCATTTAAACAAGAACAGATAAGGTGAGTGGCCTTATACAGCAAACATTAAAGAAATACTAAGTTCTGTTACAGTTTCGGATTACGACAAAACATGTTCTTTTAAATAATTTTTATTCTCGGCATATGATTTATTTTGATAGATTCATTTTAACTTATCCAACTCACACTTCCATCAACATGGTGTTATTCATCACCTTGCAGTCATGGTATCATTAATTCTACCTGCTAGTAATATTTATGTATCAAATTCATGGGTGATTTATACCAGAGTTTGTTTCACGGAACCAAATTAAATGGATTTGATGTTTAAAAAAAATTCTAGATACCTAACAGTTTGTGTTAATGAATAGAATTATGGCATGACATAAAGAATACAAGTGAATTAACTAATCGCACCTAATTGTCTCACAAATATAGGAATAAAAAATATACAACAACTGTTACAACATATTTTAACTAATAATATATATTGATGCTAGATAAAAATCCCCTCCCCGATACAAGTAATTGAATTTCTTACGGTCATCTCGTATTTCAATAAATATGGTTGTAGATGTTAGGTATTCCTTATTAACTGTAAGCATTCGGTGATGCCCGTATTTGATTTTATTATTTCCTGGTCTATGAAAGTGGACTTTCAAAAACCTCCAAAACATTCGGAGTTGATGTGGAGTTTTTAGGAGTTTCTCCTGGAGTAGTTACCCGGGAGCAGTTCTGCAAGATCTCTGGTGTAGTCTTCGTCATAGTCGTGTATATGGCTCAGCACATACACCATCCAGTCGCGGAAGTTCACATCGGAAGCCTTGCAGCACCCCAGCAACGAGTACATGACTGCAGCATCCTCGGCAGCGTCATGGTTACCGCAAAAAAGGTAATTCTTTCTACCCAGGGCCAGGCCTCTCAGGCTGTTTTCGGCGAGATTATTGTCAATGCGGTATCTGCCATCCAGGTGGTAACGTGTCAAACGGTGGTAGATGTCATAAGTGTACTTTATCGCCTTTCCTATCGGGCTCTTGGGCAGAACCTTTTCATATTCACGCACCAACCACTTTTCAAAGGCAACCATGATGGGGTAAGCATGACTCTCCCTGAGATTCGCCCTCTCCTGACAGGAGAGATTCCTCTCATCGGCTTCCCTTTCCACCTCGTAGAGAAGGCCGATCTGTTCAAGGGCATACTCGGCCCTGGATCTGTCATTCTTCAATGACTCTTCAAACTTCCTTCTGGCATGGGCCCAACATCCCAGGGGCAGTACGCCCTGTTTCTGTTCGTAGATCTTGTACACACCGTACCCGTCCGTCTGCATGGCACCCTGGAAGTCCTTCAACAGGGACAAGGCAACGTTCTGGGCCCTTGAACCATGGTCATAATGGAAGAAGAGCTGTGAATCCATGACGGATCGTACCATCCAGATGTACCCGTTGACGGTTTTATGCTTCTCGTCGTTGATCACGGGCACGGTTGTCTCGTCCACCTGGATGTAATCGGTGGCAAGAACTTGTTCTTTGAGATGGTAATAAAGCGGTCTGAGCAGGTCGGCTGTATATAATATACCCCGTAATTTGTACCACTATCTAAGCAAATAAAAAAGCTTATATTTGTGTTATGAACAAGTCAAGAAGAAAACATTCAGCGGCCTTCAAGGCAGAGGTTGCATTAGCAGCCATCAAAGAACGGGAGACCCTATCTGAATTAAGTGCCCGTTATGGTATTCACCCCACTGTGATATCCACATGGAAAAACGAGTTTTTGAAACGTTCAGAAGAGTTATTCTCGAAGCATGGCCCCAAGAGTGAAGCTGACTTTGAGAAAGAGCGACAGGAGCTCTATGCGAAAATAGGAGAACTGGAGATGCAGCGAGACTGGTTAAAAAAAAAGTCGAAGCAGTTGGGCTTGGAATAATGGAACGACGTGACCTAGTTTCGAGAGATGATCGTTTAAGCCTACAGAGCCAATGTGATCTACTGGGAATCAGCAAATCCGGTCTTTACTATTTGCCAAAAGGAGAAAGTGATGAGAATCTTGAGATTATGAAGAAAATGGATAAGTACCATCATGATCATCCTACTTACGGAGTTCTGCAAATGCAAGACTACCTGTTCGCACTGGGTTTTATAGTGAATCACAAGCGAGTGAGACGCCTCATGCGTAAGGCCCAAATAATTGCTCAATATCCAAAGCGGAATTTGAGTAAGTTGGGACTGGTCGAGTACATTTATCCCTATCTGCTTCGTAATCTCAATATTGACCACCCAAATCAGGTCTGGGAGATTGACATAACGTACATACCCATGGACAAGGGCTTCATGTATTTAACGGCAATCATAGACGTGTACAGTCGTTTTATTGTTGGCTGGGGCCTTCATAACAGCCTGCATGGAGAAAACGTGCTTGAAGTACTTGAGGCAACAATACAAGAGCATTGTGTGCCTGAGATCGTCAACTCAGATCAGGGAAGTCAGTTTACCAGCCCGGCATGGGTAAACAAGCTTAATGAACTTGGAATCAGCATCAGCATGGATGGTCGTGGCAGAGCAACAGACAACATCTACATCGAACGGTTTTGGAGGACATTGAAACAGGATCATGTTTATCCGTTTCCGGCGGAAAACGGTACCACTCTTTGGAAAGGAATCAGGGGGTTTATGAATCATTACAACAAAATGAAAACCCACCAGGGAGTCGGAAGACGAACGCCGGAAAGTATTTTCAAGTTAAGCGCCTGACTTTTTTATTTGTAAACAAATATACATGTACCAAATGAG
>Ga0116163_1002760_pt1 | contig 10069 bp, 10 predicted proteins | sample AD_UKC107_MetaG_FD_89889 | JGI IMG/M metagenome (GOLD analysis project Ga0116163, IMG submission 89889) | Active sludge microbial communities of municipal wastewater-treating anaerobic digesters from Hong Kong - AD_UKC107_MetaG | ecosystem: Engineered > Bioreactor > Anaerobic > Digestate...
ACGCGTGGGGCCTGCGGAGCCCGCCATACGAGCAACGCGATCCCCACGGACGCCAGCAGCAGCAGTCCGGTGGCGACGGTGTTGAGTTGGTCGGCCGGGACCTGGCGCCCGGCGGTCGTCAGCGCAAGCCAGATCGATCCGAAGTCCTCGCCGCGTTCACGGCTGAACGTGTAGAAGCGGGACCATCCGTCGAAACTTGCCAACATGAACGGGACGTTGACGGCCAACCAGGCGACGATCGCGCCTCCCAGGTACCGGCCGAACGCACCCCATGCGCGGGCCCGCCAGCACAGCAGGAACATCGGCCCCAGCAGCAGCAGCGGGTAGAACTTCGCCGCGATGCCGAGCCCCAGGAACACCCCGGCCCAGGTCGGCCGGTTGTGGGCCCACAGTGCGATGGACACGGCGACGAGTGCCACCGGCAGCAGGTCCCAGTTGATCGTGCCCGCCAGGATGATGCCCGGGGCCAGGGCGACCATGGCTGCGTCCCACGGCCGACTGCGCTGCGCCAGGGCGGTGGCGATGACCGCGACGAGCCAGCAGATCAGCAGCAGGATCACATTGACGTCGAAGAACCAATCCGTGTTGCCGGCCGGGGTCAACCGGGCCGCCAGGTACACGAACACCCCGGTCAGCGCCGGGTACTCGAGCACCTGGTCGGCAGGGAGGTCGCTGATGTAGGGGATCGCGCCGTCGGCCAGTCCCCGCAAGGAGTACAGCGGCGGGATGTCCGAGTAGCACAGGTGCGTGTACTTGCCCTCACCCCAGCCGTTGATCAGGCAGTAGTACTTGCTGAGGTAGCCCACCGCCGCGGCCGTGGCGGTCATCAGGATGAGCACTCGGAACACGTTCCACCACGTGGCGCCGAGCAGCACCCGAGTCCCCGCCGGCCCCCCGGCCACCTCGCTGCCGCTGGCGACGACGCGGTCGTCGCGGCTGGGCAGGATCGAGATCATGCGTCGTCGAGCACGGCGTCGAACAGAGCCGTGGTGTGGCGTACGCGGCAGTCCAACGTGTCCCCGACCGCGGGATTCCGCAGCCCGTTGGCCAGACCCTCGCGCAGTACCGAGTCAGGCAGCCACAGCATCGAGACCTGCATATGCGGAGGTTCGGCGAACCACAGCAGTTTGTCGCCCCATTGGAACGGGGAGCGACTGCGCCCGGTGGCTTCCAAAGCCCCGGTACCGGCGGCGATGGCACGCTGGCGCAGGGAGGCCGCGGGTGTGGGTGCGGCCATCGCAACGCCGTGGGACGTCCCGCCACCGACGACCAGCAGCAATCCGTCGCTGCTGGCCTTGCGTTGCCGGTACCCCACCGCGAAGCGGCGACCCACCGGATGGACTGCCAGAATCGTGCCGCGCGCCGAGAGGGTCTGCCCGTCGCCGAGCCACAGCCGGGTGCCCACCCGGGCATTCACGGCGACGTCGGGTTCCAGCCCGCGCAACGAGGTCAACTCGTCGTCGGTCAGGTGCGAGACCCACAGCGAGTTGGCGTTCTCGGACACGGGCACCTCGGCCCGCAGCAGCTCCTCGAGCGCTGCCCGCCAGGTCTTGGCCCACCCTTGCACCTCGATCACTCTGGTACTCGTGCCGCGCGGGAGTTTCGTCGCCGATACGTGGTGGACCTCGGGCATTGCCAGCGGCAGGTGCAACGCGAGGCCCTCGATGTGCAGGCGACCCTGCGCCAGTGCCGATTGCATCGCCTGCGCGCCGACGACAGACAGCAGTTCGTTCTCGAGCATCCCGAACCGGCGCATGCTGGTGATGCCCTCGATCACGATGCGACTGCCCGGGGGCAGTTCCAGCGGTGCCCGTTTGGCCGTCTCGGCGTCCGAGATGGTGCGGATGACTCGGGCAGCGACAGCCGAGGAGTCGATATTGCGCCAGCGGGCAGCGGCAACGGTGTCGCGTGGATCCCAGGGGGACATCACCAGGATCTCGCCGTGGAACGCTTCGGCGACCTCGGCAATCTCGAACACCGTGCCCACGGCCAGCCGGTCGACGCCCAACCGCGTGGCCTCAGCGGCCAGCCGGCGCAATCCCAGGCCGTAGCCGTTGCCCTTCGCGACGGGCACCAGGTCGCCGAGCCGCGACATGCCGGTGTCACCGCGGATCGCTGATCGCAGGGCGTCGCGCACCGATGAGGTGTGCTCACGCCAGGCGGGCCCATCGACGTGCAGCGTGAAGGTCACCGCAGCAGTCTTACATCCGCGGACCGTGCGGACAGGGCAAGGGCGGCCCGCGCGCCGGACCTACCGGCGGCTTCGGTACACGTCGTAGGCCTTGTTCCACATGGGTCGCAGCACGTGGTCCCATTCCCCGACGTACTCCTGGGCGTAGCCCCCGGTGCCCACCTTGAACTGGACCAGGCCCAGCAGGTGGTCCCCGGCGGTGAGGTTGTCGCTGATTCCGCGCAGGTCGTAGACCGAGCAGCCGCTGGCCATGCTGTCGGTGATCATGCGCCATTGGACTGCGTTGGAGGGCCGGACGTTTCGACTGGCCGTCGTGGAAGCGCCATAGGAGTACCAGGCGTGGTCGCCGACGGTCACCAGAGTCGTCGCTGCCACCACTTCACCCTCATGGCGGGCCAGGTAGAGCCGCAACCGCTGCGGATCCTCGGCGTTCATGGCGTCCCACATCCGTTGGAAGTAGGACAGTCCGCGCGGCGTGAACCCGTCGCGCTCACCGGTCTCGACGTAGACAGGGTGGAAAAGGGCCAGGTCATCACGGGTTCCCGCGACCACTTCCACCCCGCTCTTCTCGGCCTTGCGCACATTGCGACGCCACAACTGGTTGAAGCCGGCGAACACCTCGTCCTCGGTGCGCCCCGCCAGCGGGAGCTGGTACACATAGCGCGGCTGGACATCGCCGAAGCCGGCTCCGCCGCTGGCATCCTGATGCCAACCGGTCTTCTTGAAGGCTTCTTGCAGGGCAAGTCCGGTGGCCATTTCGTCGTCGGCGGGGACGTCGCCCAGTCGGGTGACCTCGTCGTCGGCGATGGCGGCCTTCACCGTTTCGGCGCGCCACCTGCGGGTGGCCACGGCCGGACCCATTTTCAGCGCGAAGGCACCCTTGGTCTTGGTGTGGTCGAGCAGCGGTTGCAGCCACGCCGCCAGATCGGTGACAGCGCGGTCCCACGGCAGCACCGGACCCTCCGGGATGTAGGCCAGGAATCGCTTCACCTTCGGCACCTGCCGGTACAGCACCAGCGCCGCCCCCACGAGGTCACCGTTGTCGAACCAGCCCACCGACTCGCAGTGCCACTCGGCCTTGACGCCCGCCCACGCCGGGGTCTGCAGGAAGGACACCGAGGGCTGCTCCTCGACGAAGGCCAGATGGGTGTCCGCGGAGATGGGGCGCACGGCGATGGTCACGGGAGTCGAGTCTAGGCCAGCGTCGGTGCAGGCCGGTGGGTCGCCGATGCCGCGAGGCTGACGCGGCAGCCGACGACCGACCGGACGCTGTTGCGAAATCGCGGCTGGGCCGCCTCGGGGCATCCGATGATCCGTCCGGCTTCTCCGGGGGGGCGGGCAACGTCCACAGGCGTTGGAGTTGGGTACGTACGTTGGAGATCGGTACAGATGTGACAGACAAATCGCCCGTGGTCGTCCAACGCCAGAGGTCCAACGCCGGTACCCAACTCTCACGCCTGCGGTGGAACACACCGGAGCTCACGACCAGCCGTCCAGCAGAGCGCAGGCAACCGGAGAAGGGTTTTCCACACCGGCGGACCCAGCGATCCGCGCTATCGGTTACCCTGAATAGGCGCGGTCACCGAGACTGCGCAGACGCTCAATGACCTCCTGCCACGGAGAGACCGTGGCCGCATGAGTCCAGAGGAGGTGGTCGCAGTTGCGTCCCTATGAAGTGATGATCATCCTCGATCCAGATCTCGAGGAACGGACCGTTCAGCCAAGTCTCGAGACTTTCCTGAACGTCATCCGCCAGGACAAGGGCACCGTCGACAAGATCGACATCTGGGGCCGCCGTCGCATGGCGTATGAGATCCAGAAGAAGGCCGAAGGCATCTACGTGGTGCTGGACCTGACCTGCACACCGCAGGCCGTGGCCGAGATGGACCGTCAGCTGAACCTGAACGAGGCAGTGCTGCGCACGAAGGTTCTGCGCCGCGCCGCCTGAAACGGTGAACTTGTCGTACCCCCGCGTCACTGTTGTGCCAGCGATCCCTCGCTCTTGACGGAAAGGTCTTGAAATGGTCGGTGAACCCCAAATCAACATGGTGGGCAACCTCGTTGCCGATCCGGAGCTGCGTTTCACCCCCTCGGGGGTGGCTGCGGCCAGTGTGCGTATCGCTGTGACACCGCGCAGCCGGGACAACGCTACCGGCGAGTGGAAGGACGGCGAGACAGTCTGGCTGTCCGGCACGGTGTGGCGGCAGTACGCCGAGAATGTCGCCGAGTCCCTGTCGAAGGGCACTCGGGTGATCGTGATCGGACGGCTCAAGCAGCGTTCCTATGAAACCCGTGAGGGCGAGAAGCGCACCGTGTACGAAGTCGACATCGACGACATCGGACCTGCACTGCGCTACGCCACCGCGAAGATCCAGAAGACCACCCGCAGTGGCACCTCCGACGGCGGCCAGTCGGCATCGGCGGCCTCCGGTGGGGGCGATCCCTGGGGGGCCCCGGCCGGCGGCAAGAGCGGTGGCGACTCGTGGGGCGGCGCGGTCGACGAGCCACCTTTCTGATCCCGACTCAAACTGAATATCCCTAACCCATTCCGGCTCACCAGCCGGGCCCGACACATCGGAGCACCACAATGGCCAAACAGCCACCTCGGCCCGTAAAGCCGATCAAGAAGAAGGCCAACCAGCTCAAAGCCGCAGGCGTCGAGACGGTTGACTACAAAGACGTTGCGTTGCTGCGCAAGTTCATCTCCGACCGCGGCAAGATCCGCGCGCGGCGAGTCACCGGCGTGACCGTGCAGCAGCAGCGCGAGATTGCCAAGGCGATCAAGAACGCCCGCGAGATGGCCTTGCTGCCGTACTCGTCGACGGCCCGCTGAGGAGCACCATGAAGATCATCCTGACTCAAGATGTCGACAACCTCGGCGCTCCCGGCGACGTGGTCGAGGTGAAGGACGGCTACGGCCGCAACTACCTCGTGCCTCGTGGTTTCGCCATTGCGTGGACCAAGGGCGGCGAGAAGCAGATCGACCAGATCAAGCGCGCACGCGGCGCCCGCGAGATTCGCGGACGTGAGCACGCTGACGAGGTTCGTGAGCAACTCGAAGCGCTGACCGTCACCTTCACGGCCAAGGCCGGCGAGCAGGGCCGGTTGTTCGGGTCCGTCACCGCTGCCGACGTTGCGGATTCGATCAAGGCCGCTGGCGGACCGCTGATCGAGAAGCGCTCGATCGAGATGGAAGGGCACATCAAGCTGCTGGGTGACTACCCGGTGCGGGTGACCTTGCACCCCGATGTGATCGCAACCGTGACCCTGCACGTCGTATCGGTCTGACTGGCGGGCGGGCTGCGAGGCCCAGCTGGCAGTCATCGGGGAGTTGACATGACCCTGCGCGTCACGACCGTGTGCCTGGGCAACATCTGCCGCTCACCGATCGCGGCAGCCGTGTTGGCCACCGAACTGGCGGACCTGGACGTCGAGGTCGACTCCATGGGCACCGGGCATTGGCACATCGGCCAGGATGCCGACCCCAGAGCGCTCGATGCGTTGGCCAGAGCCGGCTACGCCCTGGACCACAGTGCCCGGCAGGCCAGTGCCGCAGCGCTGTCCGGAACCGATCTGGTCCTGGCAATGGACCAAGCAAACCTCGACGACCTTCAACAGATGGGCGTCGACGACGCAGTGCTGATCCGTGCCTTCGACCCGGACGCCGACGACCAGGATGTACCGGATCCGTACTACGGAACCGCGACGGACTTCGATGACGTGGTGACCATGGTCCGCGACACCATACCGGGACTTCGCGAATACCTGATCGGGCGCTTTCCGCAGGCCTAGCGACGAGTTTCGTCCACAGTTCGCCGAGGGCCGAAATCCCTGATCAGAGGCATGTTCGGCGATGCTGGCAGTCTGCTCATCCCAGGTTTTCCACAGGTTGTGAAGATGTTGTGGTGAGGGGGTTCCACAGGCCACGCACCTGGTCGTCCACAGCCATCTGAACCACACGGGCGAATCGACGCCGTTTTGTCGTACCCGGTGGTTACAACTGATGCATGAGCCTGGACATGTCGCCTGCCGCACCGGCCTCCTTCGAACGTGTGCCGCCGCAGGACCTTGCGGCCGAGCAGTGTGTGCTCGGGGCGATGATGCTGAGCAAGGACGCCATCGCCGATGCCGTTGAGCGCCTGCGCGAGGAGGACTTCTACACCCCGGCCCACCAGGCCGTGTACCGGATCGTCCTGGACCTGTACGCCCGGGGAGAGCCCGCCGACGCGATCACGGTCTCCGCGGGTCTGTTGGCCTCCGGGGAACTCCAGCGCATCGGGGGCGCCCCGTACCTTCACACTCTGGTGGCCTCCCCGCCGCTGACCGCCAATGCGTCCTACTACGCCCAGATCGTGCGCGACGCGTCCATGCGGCGCCGGCTTGTCGAAGTCGGTTCCCGCATCGTGCAGACCGGTTTCTCCGGCGAGGGCGAGGTCGAGGACCTCATCAACCGGGCGCAGGCCGAGGTGTATGAGATCACCCAACGCACGACCGCGGAGGACTACGCCCCGCTGTCCGACCTGCTCGACGGTGTGTACACCGAACTGGAATCCATCCAGAACCACACTGGCGACATCATCGGTATCCCCACTGGCTTCATCGACCTGGACAAGCTCACCAACGGGCTGCACCCAGGGCAGATGATCGTGGTGGCGGCACGTCCCGCGATGGGAAAGTCCACCCTCGGCCTGGACTTCGCACGCTCCTGCAGCATCAAACACGGACTGACCAGTGCCATCTTCAGCCTGGAGATGAGCCGCAACGAGATCGTGATGAGGCTGTTGTCGGCACAAGGGGAACTGCCGCTGCATCACATGCGGTCCGGTTCCCTCAACGAGCAACAGTGGACCCGCATGGTCAACACCATGTCCACAGTGTCCGACGCACCGCTGTTCATCGACGATTCCCCGAACATGTCGATGATGGAGATCCGGGCCAAGTGCCGCCGTCTCAAGCAGCAGCACGATCTACGGCTGATCATCGTCGACTATCTGCAGTTGATGAGTTCGGGCAAGCGGGTGGAATCCCGTCAGCAGGAGGTTGCTGAGTTCTCCCGCGCCTTGAAGCTGCTCGCCAAGGAACTCGAAGTGCCGGTGGTGGCGATCAGCCAGTTGAACCGTGGACCCGAGCAGCGCACCGACCGCAAGCCCATGATGAGCGATCTGCGTGAGTCGGGATCGATTGAGCAGGACGCGGACGTGGTGATTCTGCTGCACCGGGAGGACGCCTACGAGAAAGATTCCCCACGGATGGGGGAGGCCGACATCATCGTGGCCAAGCACCGCAACGGGCCGACCGCCACTGTGGTCACGGCGTTCCAGGGGCACTACTCACGCTTCGTGGATATGCACCGGGGGTAGCTGGGGAAATGGCTGTGAGATTTCGCAAGGGCGTTCACGAGTTCGCGCATTGCGCGTTTGGGGTCCACGCGTCCGGACTTCGTGGAGTTGCAGGTTCGTGGTCTTTCGGGGCGGAGATGGAGGTTGTTGATGAGTTCGTCTGGTGCTGAGGTGACGCAGGTGGTGTCGACGACCTTGGTCGGCCGGGACGAGATTGTGGCTGCGCAGTTCATCTTCCGGTGTGATGATCCATTTGCGGTATCGGCGGTGTTCACCGCCGGGGGCACGCAGGTGTTGTGGACGTTCGCGCGAGAGCTGCTGCGTGACGGGTTGTACGCGCCGGCAGGCGGCGGAGATGTGATGGTGGCCCCGGCTGGCCGGGGGCGGGTGACGTTGACGTTGAGTTCGGCGTCTGGAGTGGCGATGTTGGCGTGTGACGGGGCTGATCTGGCGATCTTCGTGCAACGGGTGTACGCCGCGGTGCCAGAAGGCGAGGAAAGCACGGGCATGGCGATGGACAGGTTCCTGGCCGATATCGCTTAGCCCGGTCTTGGACGTCGCAGGGCCACTCAGTCGGCGAATGTCGGTCTACCTCGGACACGGTAAACGCCAGCGTGTCGGCGCATGAGCAGACGACGCGGGCCTGCGCGGACACGAAGGCGACGTTTTCGATGCGGTGGAGTGCCGCGGAGTTCCTCCAGTTCGCCGGGTGCCTGCTGGCCGGCCCCTCATGGGCGCGAGTGCTGAGCATTCAAGTCACTTCGGCGATGAGCAGGGCGAAGTCCGTCATCTGCGTTGTGACCGATCGTGCCTGGCTGTTGGTGCAGGCTGTACCTCCGCCCCCACGGCTCGGAGCAGAGCCACGCAGGGGATATCCGCGACCCAATCACAGGCGCGCCGGGGCGCCCGTCCAGCGGGGGGCTGGACGGGGTTTCGGGGCAGTTGGTCCTCGGGTTTTACGCTGCGTGGTCGAGGGTGTTGGGTGGTTTGGTGCGGTAGGTGCGTCCGGCGGGGCTGGTCCATTCCAGTTCGTTGTCGCCGATGTTGACGACGTGCCAGCCGGTTTGGTGTTTGATGCGGTGGTGGCGTCGGCATAGGCAGTGCAGGTTGTCCGCGGTGGTGTCGCCGTCGGGGTGCGGGATGGTGTGGTCGAGGTCGCAGCGCGCGGCCGGCACGCTGCAGCCGGGGAAGCGGCAGTGTTGGTCGCGGGCGCGTACGGTGCGGGCCAGCGCGGTGGGGATGCGGTACTGCCCGGGGGTGGTGTTGATGATCCGGCCGGTGGGGGTGGCCAGCCACGCGAACCAGGTCGGGTCGGTGCGGCAGGCCAGGTGCCAGGCGTTGGTCCACGGCAGCGGGCAGCCGTTGACGGTGGCGCCGATCCCGGAGGTCGGCAGGACCACCGCCACCGTGGTTTTCACCACCGTCTGCTCGTCGAGTAGGTCCGCGACCGCATCGGCGCGGCGCTGGGCCAGGGTGCGCTGGTCGTCGGGGACGGTGTTGGTGCGCGCCAGGGTGTCCAGGGCGGTGAACAGTGCTTCGGCGACTTCGGTGGGCAGGTAGGCGTACAGGTCGGTCATGCCGTCGCGGTCGGGGGTGATCTCGACACGCCGATCCTCGAACGCGGTCTTCTTGGCTTTGTCGTCGCCGTCGGGGAGCCGGGACAGTAACCAGCGGCGCACCTGATACGTCGTGTGCGACCCGGCGTAGTCGATCGCGTCGGCCTCCCAGCGGTCTTGCAGATCGCTGGTGGGCAGCAAGGTGGCGATCAGTTTCGCCCGGGTCAAGTCGATGTCACCGGTGCGCAGCGCGGTGAGGAGCCCGCGGCGTTGGCAGATCATGAACGCCTCGTCGTACAGTCGCCACGCCGAACGGTGTGACAGGTTCAACGAGCAGGCGACTTCGGCGACCAGCGCGTCACAGGCCGCGGAATACCGGTCGGTGGGCAACGCCTGATGCAGCGCGTAGATCGCCTCCAAACGTCCGGCGGCCGCGGCCCGCACCGCGAGTTCCGCGGCGTCGATCCCCTCGACCAGCCCATCGAACTGGTCCAAATCGATGTCAATGTCCATACCCCGAACCTAGAACAGGGGTACGACAAAACGAACCGACAATACACAGGACTAATCCCCAGGCACGACCTCGCGCACATCCAACCCCGGGACGCCGTCGAAGTCCACCGGATTGGCGGTGTACAGCGGTAGGTCGTGGGCCAACGCGGTCGCCGCGATGAGCGCGTCGTACGCCCGCGCGGTGACCTTGCGCCCACGGCTGCGTAGCGAGGCGGCAACCAGCCCGAAGGTCCGGGCGCATGCGCTGTCGAACGGCAGCGGATCGAAATCCGACTCAACCTGCTGTAGGAGCATCTGACGGCGGGCCGTCTCCAACGGGTCCTGAGCAACCAACGGACCCACCGAGAGTTCCGCCAGCGTCACCGCTGAGATGAGGGGCTCAGCCGGAAGGGCTGCGGCATCCGTGATCCCGGGCAACGCGACGACCACGCTGGTATCAAGCAGCCCCCTCACAGGCTGGGATCCAGCAC
>Ga0116163_1002767_pt1 | contig 10057 bp, 9 predicted proteins | sample AD_UKC107_MetaG_FD_89889 | JGI IMG/M metagenome (GOLD analysis project Ga0116163, IMG submission 89889) | Active sludge microbial communities of municipal wastewater-treating anaerobic digesters from Hong Kong - AD_UKC107_MetaG | ecosystem: Engineered > Bioreactor > Anaerobic > Digestate | place...
AACGGGTGTCAGGACAATGATTTTAACGGCTTTTTTCATACCCCGGATTTGTTTTTGAGTGATGATTTCCGGACTCCATTGTAGATCAACCAGATAGCAAGCAGCATTTCAGCAAGCGCCATCGGTAAAGCAAGAACTCCCTCAACCGAATTCAGCACGCCCGGATCTGATAAATTTAGCTGACGGGCACTATGCAGCAGGGTATAATTGAAGCCGCCGAAATACAGTAAATAGCCTATTAATGCATGCACTGATGCTGACTTAACCGATAAATATCCCAGTCCGATCAGATGCAATCCAAATACAATGAGACCAACAGACCATATTTTTTCGAAAAGTTGCAGATGCTCAGATGTTTTTGCAATCAGAAGTGCATCTGATACCGCATTTTCCGAATTTAAAACCGGAATTATTTTAAACAACTGCACGATGGCAACGCCCAATAACAATGTGTAGGCAATTCTTATCAAAGCCGTGATCAATGAAACCTGCTTTGAGGTATTTCTGAAAAAGAAGTACAGCGATATCGCCACAAGCAGATCAGCAACAAAAATCAGACTCCACCCCGATATTTCTGCCAGAAACAATGACTTATTTTCAAATAGATTTTTTAAAGTTAACTCAGGCGATTCAACTACGAGCGAACTATGCGCATAACCAAAAGAAAAACCCGCCAGTATGGCCATTACAATCAACGAAACGCCCGCAATGACGCCCTGCCTTTTCTCATTATTTTTCATATCAGACAAATTAGGATAATATTTTTACAACACCAGTATTTCAGTATTGTTTAGTTTTAAACCTGAAGCGCACTTTTGGTAAAGTATTTCCGGAATCAATAATGGTATATCTCTGCATGCACCCCGGCACAGAAGTATTCAGTCTCTAACTTTAACATTCTAAGGGATATCCGATTCTACATTTTATTATCGTATCAGCAGAAATGCATGCCCGATATAAACGCGTTTAGCCGGTTCCGGCCATGATAATCACGCCTTACTTTATAAGAAAACACCCGATATGCCCAAAGTAATAAAAGTGAAGCCAGAATAATGCAGAAGAAAGGCAATGATTGCACCCTGTCATGCTGTTTTTGCGAAAGGAAGCTACAATCATAATCGTTGAGTTAAGTTCTCTGGCATTTGTTGGCATATGCATACCCTTCAACGCCCTTACCCCCATGCTTGCAAAGCCGGGAAAGGTAAAATTCTCCGGCGCTTTTTTTAATCTCCCGAAAGGATATTAACAGGACTATTTTCCCCCGACATTACTTTTTGCGACACCATGCGCGTGGCACAACATGAGAGAAAAGACATTACCTGACGGATGTTCCTCATTTCCGGATTATTTTACGGTAATCATTATTGTGATTTTCGATAATGGATTTTCATAGTCATCGCCCGGTTTCATCAGAACATATTCTACGGTGTGCGTGCCTTTGCCAAGATAACTGGCGGGAAATTTATCACCAAAAGGTGATGTTAAACCGTCTGAAGCTGCAAGAATACCTACAGGTTTGCCATTTGCCATTGTAGCAATCCAGCCATCAGAGGCATTTACAAGGTCTTCGTTAAAAGATATTTCTATTTCAATGTCTTTATCATTCGTAGTTTCAATTTCGGTTTCTGAAGGATAAACCAATTTGAATTCATAATCGACTTTAAAATCCGGATCTTTCATTTTCAACCTTAAAATATTTTCTTTCGTAGCAAGACTGTTTGAAGCAATTGCGTTTATTTTACCATTTTCATCGGTGAGAACAAGCACCCCAAGAGTGTCATCGAAACTTGTGCTGTTGGCAAAAAACCAGGCATTACCGGCTATTTTTTTATGCGATTTCACTTCGGGTCCGGCATCACTTAGTTTATCCAGGAATGATCTGAAATTCCGCGCATCGGCATCGGTCCTGAGCGCAAATTTTGATTTTAATTCATCATAGTACAAATCATTCTCCAGCAGGTCGTCTTTTCCCGCTACCGGAATGTATTCATCTCCGTTTTTAATGATTAGGAAAGGATATGTGCCAACGCTTTCCATATCGGAGAATTTTTCCGTCACCATTAGTTCGCCATTGAGCACTTCAATATTGCCCAGGCTGAATTCCGGCGCGGGCGAAGTGCTCAACGAATAATCAACTTTCTCATTAAATTTCATCATTACCTTTTCTTCTACATTAGCCGGAATTGAAAAACCTGTAAGGTCCTGATAAAGCTTATCTTCGTTTCGTTTGGCTTCCCCGGGCATTTCAAACTTCAAATCGTATTTCATTTCGACGTTTTCAATTACACCATTTTCTGAGCAGGTAATTACAAAGCCATCAGCACCGAAAAATCCACCGTCGGAAGTAGTGAAATACCATTTGCCGGCAATTGAAAAGTAGTAGCCGAACGAGAGACCGTTATACAGGGAGTGAAAGAAAGAACTCAGGCGTGCGGCATCTTCATAAGTTTCTATTTTCGTGTGAAATGCTTTTCTGAATTCGGGGGAATTATAAAGTTCCTGCATATTTTCGAAAAAGGATATCCCGGTTTCATCTTTCAGGATATACATGCCGGCAATCTGTGCATCGTTGTGCATATCACCAAGGTTAGTGGCCAGCAGTACATTGATGATATCGGCACTGAAAAATTCTACATTTTCGTTCAAAACAATTGGATGGCTTTGAAGCTTTACGGAATTTCCGGGATATTCTTCCGGCGATTGGGCTGTTGCGTAAACAGCAAAAAGGAGAACTAAGGGGGATAGAAAAATTTTCATCAGTTAAATTTATTTTCAATTGTCAGATGGAACATCCATGAATTCCGGAAGACCCGGCAATCCGCACCCCATCATGCTCATGTGTGTTAAATATGATTTTCATGGATGTGTTATGCAGGATTTTAATATTTTGACCGGATTAAGGTATTCAGGTTTATTTCGTGAATGATAGTTTCAATAAAGCTAAATGGGCAATTCAGCTTCCCCTCATCAAGAAACTTAACACTTGTTTTCATTTCGCGCAGTTTAAAAAGCCCCTTGCCACAGATTATTGAACAATAAAACATTTCGCCGGTGAATGAGACGTGCGCCGGTCATTTCACCAATGAGCGCAGTTACCGGATGTTTCGCCTGTAATTCCCGGGATATCTCAGGGAGTTTCTTTTGAGTTTCCCCGCCTTTACAGGCATCCGGTAGTAGAGGAATACCAAAAAACAATTTTGGGTTCTTTTTATTCATATTCACTGTTGTCCGGTTAAATTACAAGACTACTTTCGGTGAGTTTTCCGTCTTCGGCGGATCGGTTCTTACCTAACGCTCAGAATGGAATTGACTTACATGGGTTCGAGGGCAAGGGAGCCTTGTAACGGTTATACCACCAATAAACCTCCTTTTATTATCGGTAATGTATTGTAATTCAGAATCCCGCTCAAGCGGGATTCTGATATGAAGAACCAATTAAAGGGAGCTCACCGAAGGTATTCTCATAACTCCTTCCAAAGGTTAATGATTCATATTTAAAATGATGATAAAAAATATGTCACTTTAAAATTCTTGAAGCATACCGCAACACACCTGTTGTCCGGCAATAAAATGAAACATGCGCACGGTTTTTATCAGTAATTTCAATGTCGTAATTCGAGTCGCAACGGTAATCAGAATTGCCCAGAATATGTTCGGAAGACCAGGAACCTTTTTTCGAGGCTATTTTTAACCCGTAGCTTTCATCATAAAGAATATGCGGATTGCCCAGGGTGTCGCAGGCCATAGCCCTGTCGTAGCGGTTTGAACCTCCTGTATTTCCAATACCCTGCTCCATCCAGTTACTACTTCCGGCGGGTTTAAAAAGGTAATGGATATTATTATCATACGATGAATGCCGGTAAGCAACATGAAGATTGTCAAACCGGTCGCTGGCAACACTAATGCCTGCATATGAGTCGTTACCCTCATCACCAGTGGCGATATGACTTACAATCCAGGTATTGTCAGCATAGCCGCAAAAGGAATAGTAAACGTTTTCATTATTAAAATGAACGATGTGTTTATTTCCTTCGCTGTCAACCACAATATCGGAACTGCTGCCGGTAATATTATCATCAAATATTTCAACGGGCGTAAATTCTCCCTGAAAACTGTAAGTTGTATAACGCATGCCGTAATTCGCCCTTTCAAACGCCAGGTGGATTCTATCATTTTCATCGGCATATAGCGACGGATATCGCGCACTGAAACTTTGGTTCTGCCCCAGAACATCAACCATTACCGCATTAAATGACCCATTAATGCTTTTTTCCGCTATAAACATACGTTCATTGTCCGGTTCATCAGGGGCATAGCCCCTATACACAATAAAAACGTTCTTTTGATTATCTAACGCAATATCGATAATGTTATCGGAAATCGGGCTAGCCACCTGGCTGATTGTCCAGTTACCCTTGTAAGGTTTGTAGGCATATTTAAGACTGTATATGCTGTTTTGTGATACTACATAGGCAATATGGACACCGCTGTCAGCATCAAAGGCAAGCATGTTGAATAAGCCGGCTTCAGACCCGGGGATACTGTCAACAAGTTCTATTTCCCAACCTTCCACCTGATTGACTTCAGGTGTTTCCGGTTCGTTTTTTTTACATGCGGTAAAAACAAAAACTACTGATATAACTGTTGCAATAAGGTTTTTAACGTTACTGTAATTTTTCATCAGACTTTTTTTAGTTTGTTTTCCTACTCATAAGGCTTTTCGGTTCCGCCTTTTTTTGTTAATTGGTTTTATTATGAAAAGCTGGGGCTATCCCGTCCGCAGATCAGAATTTCATGGTTTCTACAACGTAGTCCAGCACTTTGTCGATGGTGGTTTTTGCCGCAAGACGATCTTCTATTTTGGGGCTGTTTCCAAAATTCATAAATACCCAAACAGCGCCACCTTCGTAAGGAACTATGTAGCCAAACCGTTCAATCTGACTGTCGCGTTTGCGAAATAATTCGAAACGGTACACCTCCTTATCGCCTACTGTGGTTTTGAAGCATTTTTCGTCAAGAGGAAGAAAGAAATTGCCTCCCATCTGTTTATCCACATAATTCACTTTGAAGTTTTCAATTTGTTCGTCAAGGTCTCCGCTGCAATTATTGTAATTGTTAAATACCAGCAGAGAAAATCCATTACCAGCTAATGGCAGATTAATTTCCTTAATAACCTCTCTGTAGTTTCTGTACTTTTTAAATTCTATGCCTTCGGGCGCTGAGGCATCGGGTGCAATTATTTCGGCATACCTTACCACTCTAAATCCGGTGTATTTGCTATGGTTTTCAGGTTTATCGTAATTGTCGGATTTTGTTTCAACATTATATTCCTTTTCGGCCCATGAACCACCCATAATGACTTTATTGCCTGTCCCGCTGTTAGTCCACTCGTAAACATTTCCACTCATATCGTATAAACCTGTTTCGTTGGCTTTTTTTGTACCTACGGGTTGCGTTTCCCCTTCGCTGTTATCTTTATACCAGGCTACTTCGCCGGCATTGTTGCTTCCACTGTATTTATAATCCTGCGATAGGGAGCCGCCAGCTGCAGCATAGCACCATTCTTCTTTACTGGGCAGGCGATAGCCTTTTGTTTGTTTGTTTTCGCTTACACTGGCCAAGGTTATGGTGTTATCGGTTTTTTGCACTTCGTTAAATTGATAATACACCTCAAGGCCTTCTTTTTCGCTGAGCTTGTTGCAAAACATGGCCGCATCGAACCAGGTAACATTCTCAACCGGTAAGTTTTCGCCTCTGAATTCTGATGGATTAAATCCCATCAAGGTTTCAAATTCTTTTTGCGATACTTCTGTTATGCCCATGTAAATATCGGCTTCGATGGTCTTTGCTTTGGCTACATCCTTTGTAACCAAAGTGGTTTTAATCAGGTCTTTATCCGATTCAGGTTTCCTGGCAGATTTTTGAGTAACCTGGTTTGTTTTACATGCCGACATAGCTGCAACCACAATCAGAAGGGCTATTAGTCTCACTTGTTTTTTCATAATACTTATTTCAGGATTCAATTATTACAGCAAATGTATTGAGGGTTTTCATGTTACAAAACCAGGGTTTGAATGTGTAGGGATATACTTTGAAATAGGTTTTAGGGAATTTGAATACGGCACATATTCTCAATGTTTTTTAAAAAGTCTTTCTTCATGCGTTTACTTACGGGGATGATTATATCATGGCCTATATAAATTTTCATTCCCTGTCTTTTGCTAATACGTTGAATGTATTCTGCGTTGACTAAGTATGACTGGTGCGGACGAATGAAATTATGGCCTTTTAATTTTTCTTCCACCTTGTTAATAGACGCCGAAACCTTTACCTGCCCGAAGTTTTTGACGTAAAAAGTGGTATAGGAATTATTACTTTGGCAATAAAGTATGTCATTAATACTGACAAGATGGTAGAACTCATAGGTGGAAATAATGAGTTTGCTTAATGATCCATACATATGTTATTATATTTTTCAACCTCAAAAAAATACTATAACAGGGAATAAAACCTGCTGAATTTGAATCTGACAGCGGAAAACTTGTAAATCAACCTGTAAGAAGGAAAAGCGGTAGAACCGGCGGTATGATTATTTTAACAGAACGTCCAGTTTGTCAAGCACAGCTTGTTTACGGCGTTTAGAAAGGGGAATTTCGGTTTTGTCGTTCAATATAATGAATCCACCGTCGGTTTTATCGATACAGGCTATGGCGTCCATATTCACCAGGTACGACTGGTGTGGGCGGATAAAATTATATGTAGAAAGCAGTTCTTCGTATTCTTTGATGCTTTTGGACACGATTACGGGTTTTTGCCCGCGGATAAAAAAAGTACTGTAACTATTGTCGCTTTTACAGTAGCTGATTTCTTCAATATTTACGATATGAAGGGTGTCAGAAGTGCGCAAGACAATTTTTTCCGGGTTATTTAATGAATTGTATTGTTTTTCAAAATGTGCATGCTGGATAAACAATTCATCCTCCCGGATATTTTCTATGGCATTGTTTATGGCATTGCAAAACTCGTATTCGTTCACTGGTTTCAGAATGTAGTCGATGGCGCTGAATTTTATAGCTTTTATGGCGTAATGGTTGTAAGCAGTAATATAAACCACCCTGAAAGCGTATGGTTTACAACTCTGCAATACCTGAAAGCAATTACCATCGGCAAGTTCAATATCCATCAAAACCAAATCGGGTTTGGTAATTTTGAGTATTGCGATGGATTCTGCTACAGTGCCTGCTTCGCCTACAATCTCCATCTGCGGAAAATTACTTTGCAGCAGTTTCCGGTTGGTTTCCCGCAAAGGTATTTCGTCTTCTATTATAACTACTTTCATTCGTTTCATGTGCTATTCAATAACCGGTATATGAATAATAACTTTTGTTCCTTCACTTGGGGAACTTTGAATTTCGTATCCCGCCTTTTTACTGTATTTCTTTTTCAGCAAGCTGATTCTTTTTACAAAAATAGCCATAGCCATTGATTTATGCCCTTTGCCCTGCGTATTATTTTCTTCGAAACCATTGCCATTATCGCAAACTCCTATTTCTAAGGTATCATCACGGTCTTTGAATGATATTTTCAGTTCACCATTTTTTTCCCTGTTTTTCAGCCCGTGTATTATGGCGTTTTCCACAAATGGTTGAATAAGCATAGGAGGAATCTTTATAAATTCAGGTTCTACTTCCCCGTCAAATTCAATGGCATAATTGAAACTGTACTGCAACCGCATCTGTTCCAACTTAATATAGTTTTGCAGGGCGCTGATTTCGTCTTCGAGTAAAATACTTTCCGCCTCCGAGTGTTCGAGAATTGCCCTGGTGAGGGAAGCAAAATTGTTGAGAAACCCGGCCGCTTCTTTAGCATTGTTGTTGAACATGTAGTTTTGGATGCTTCCCAATGCATTGAACAGGAAGTGCGGGTTCATTTGCGAGCGGAGCAACTGCTGGCGGAGGGTTTCCTGCTTATGTTCGTTTTGTTTTTTGTTGCGATAATAAAGCAGCGAACCTATCGCAATAAGCAGCAACAGCATTATCGAAATCACAATAAATAAAGCGATACGCTGGTTCTTCAGCATGTTTTCAGCGGTTAGCAATTCTATCTGCTGCTCTTTTTGCCTGGTCTGGTGCAGCGTTTCGAGCTCAGCCATTTTATTAATGACATCAGCCGAGAGAATTGAATCTTCTACCTCTTTATATTTAATGTAATATTCATAGGCCTTCATATATTCGCCTTTATCGGCATAGTAGCCGGCAGTAAATTCGAGTATTTGACTTTCAATTTCAAGCAACTTGCACGAGCGGGCTTTTTCCAATGCTCTTTGAGCGTAACTCACCGCTTTGGGGTCATCGTTTTTTTGAGCGTAAATTGTTGCCAGGGCGGTTAATCCTTCGGCGATGCTCATACATTCGTCTATCTGCTCCGAAAGTTCCAATGATCTATGGTAGTAAACTATTGCGCTGTCCAACGCTCCGGTTGCTTGAAAAATACCGGCCAGACTGCCCAGTCCAGAGGTTATGCCCCGTTTCCATTCAGCTTCTGCAGAATAGTGAATTACTTTTTTGTAACATACAATACTGCTGTCTATAAGCCCTTGGTCAAGGTATAAATCGCCCAATCCACTATAAAAAATGGCTTTGTTTTCGGCGCTTATTCCTGGCTTTGAAACTACCTCCTTCTTGGCCAGATCAATATAAAACTCCTGTTTTTCAGCGTTGCCTATAGCTCCGTATAGTATCGACAGGTTCATATAATTATTAAACAGCCGGGAATAATTCATGGGCTTTCGTATGTCTACGGATTTTAACTGACACTCAATGGCATTGTCAAAATCACCCATTTCGTTGTATACGATACCAAGATTTTCATAGCTGTTGGCTACACTGGCCTGTTCGTTCATGGCCTTGTTTATTTCAAGGGCAGCAGTAAAATTTTCAATCGCTTGTTCATTTTGTCCTGTATAACAGCTCGATATCCCAAGCTTGTTGTAAGCTTCGGCAATCCAGGCGCTGTCATTTTCCTCCCGGGCCAATTCCAGCATTTGCCGGGCACATTGATGATAGTTGTCCCATTCTCCCGAATACTCGTATATATTGGCGATTTTTTTAAGCAGCTCCTGCTTTTCTTCTACTTCATTGGTTGTTTCAACCAGGGCGATCAGGCTATCAGCTTTATTATTTTGGGCAGGGGTCGCAAGGGCTGCCATAAAAAAACCGGTTAATAATACCAGGGCAGGAATGTATTTTCTAGTCAATGTATTTCTTTTTAAATTCCGGTATGTATGGCAGTTAATATTGAATTTATCGGAAAACATGGCTTTAGTTAATAAAAATCGTCGCATTGGTAAATTGAAACATGTAGCTTTATCTCTAGCCGGACAGGTTCGTTTTCCGGATGGGATTAATATCTTGTTAAATGACATTTGATTATACTTTACATTAAAGTTAGAAAAATATAAAACCCGCAGGCGTATTTTACACATGGGGTGGTAAAAGTACTAACATATTGTTTTTATTTCAAAGATATTCCCGAACTACCTTCGGTCAGTTGCATCTTTTTGCGAATTCTGATTCGTTTTCAGCCTGTGAGATTTGTCGAAAAGAAATATGGATGTTCAGTGTGCCTGGGGTTCCCCTACTGTTCCGGATGGCAGAAGCGGACGGGCATACTTCTCCATGTACAAGCCTTAAATCAATGATCCGCCTTTTTCTATCGCTTTTTCCAATTTTATAATCAGGTTTCAATGCTTGTATCAACCTGTTTTTACCTAAGGCTATTGGTGGCTGCAGAAAAAGCTGCCGTACCGAAAGACTTCAGGAGCAGAGGATCGCCTGCCCGGCAAAAAGAAAAGCTGAAACGCCCCCTTTGAATAGATCAGAAACCATAACCTGGATGACATGCGTTGCTTACCGGCCGTGCTGATATCAACTTATTTGGTCCAGGACAAGTATATTCTATGTCAGGAAATGAGGTATCAACAATCGTTTCAATTTTGGTTACTGAAACAATATTGTCCGGTAAACCTTGGAAGGAGTTATGAGATTTCGGAACAACA
>Ga0116163_1002771_pt1 | contig 10053 bp, 11 predicted proteins | sample AD_UKC107_MetaG_FD_89889 | JGI IMG/M metagenome (GOLD analysis project Ga0116163, IMG submission 89889) | Active sludge microbial communities of municipal wastewater-treating anaerobic digesters from Hong Kong - AD_UKC107_MetaG | ecosystem: Engineered > Bioreactor > Anaerobic > Digestate...
TCGAATTTTTCCCCCCTGGCGTCTGCCCATTCACCTTTCAGTTTCAGCGGTATGTAGATAATAAGGAAAAGGCCAATGAGAGCGGTTGCGATAAAAACACTTCTCCATGTAAAGTGCTGGGTAAAAAAACCTCCTAAAAAGGGACCCACCGCAAGCCCCAGATAAACTGATGCTACATTGATCCCCAGGGCTCTCCCCCGTTCGGCAGGAGGGTAAACTGAAACTATAATAGTCATGCCCGTTCCGAAGATCATGGCGCTTCCAATTCCCTGAATAAAGCGAATTGTAATAAGAAGGGTGCTGTTGGCAGGTATTACCGCAATAAGGAGGGTGAAAAGAGTAAAAAGGAGTATGCCTGCGTAGAATATTTTTTTTCTCCCCATGATGTCAGAGAGCCTTCCGAAGGGAACAAGAAATATTGCTGAAGAAAGAATATATGAAGTTACAACCCATCCCATTTCTACTGCGTTCAGGTTGAAATCTTTACCAATGGAAGGGAGAACTATATTTATGGCTGATCCCATGAATGGAGTCAGAAAAGCGCTTATTGCTGATATTATGAGAGCAACTTTTTTTATTTTTGGGTCCGTTTGCATTAAAGTACCTCTTTGAGAAAATCCCGGGTAAAAGCCTGAACGTCAATAAGAGAAATATCAGAGAGAGGCCATAATATTGAAACGATTTTTTTTATGAATGGGAAAATAATTTATGGTTCTGTGCGCAATTGAGTTTCAGGAAAAGAGTTTCGCTGACTTTACCTTTTCTGGCTTAGATAAACGCCGGAGAAAACAAGTCCGCACCCTGCATACTGCATTAAATTCATCGTCTCACCCAGGAAAAGCCATCCCCAGAAAATTGTGAACACCGGGATGAGATTGACAAAGGCGGTCGCGATGCTGGCGTTTATGCTGCTTACTCCCATGTTGTAGAGCCCGTAGGCACCGAGAGTCACGACAAGCCCGAGGTACACGATACCCGCTGCAGGCATAAATTCAAAGTGAGAAGGGAACCTGGTCCCTGATATGATTATTACTGCGAGAAAAAAGATTGAGCCCACAAAACACTGAACTGCAGTGAGGAAAAACGGGTTGTATCTTGTGCTCAGTTTTTTCAGCGTGATGGTATAGCCTGTAGCGCATACCATTGCCATAAATTCAAAAAAGTTTCCCAGTACCGGGGCAGGCGCGTCCTCTGTGGCCTCGCTGAACACGCTAAGCATCACAGCCCCTGCTATGGCAAAGGCAAAACCTAGCCACATAAGGGGGGTTGTTCTTTCTTTTAAAATAAAGAACGCGGCCACGGCTACAAGCATCGGCAGTATGGAGGTCAGCATTCCCGCCTGGGACGCAGTGGTGTTAACTATGGCCATTGCTTCAAACATGAAGTAGAGACATGGTTCAAAAAGTGACATCAACAGCAGGTATTTTATGTCACCTTTTTTGTAACGGCATTTCACCCAGAGTCTTTTTATAACAAAAAGAAAAGCAATTGAGGCAAGTACCTGCCTCCCCCATATTACAAACATAGGGTCATAAACCCTGAATGTGGCTTTAAGGGCAACGAATGATGTTGACCATATTATCATTGCAGTAAGGAGGGCAATCCTTGCTTTATATGAAGAACTGTGCATTATTTACCCGGATCAGTTTATTTTTTGGCATATTCAGAATCCTATTTTTACCTGTCACAAATTTGTGCAAGATTTATTTATTTTTTTCCTTCATCCCTCTGTTTTTTTTGATTCATTTTAATAATTGTGATATTGTTATGATCAGCATTGCAACAGTCATTTTGTTCAGTAAAATAATATTGACATAAGATTTTTTTTCGGTTATTTTTTTTCATCAAAAAAATCAGAGGTGGTTATGAGAATAAATACCCTGAGAAAAATAGTTTACGATTACGGTTACTCTGACAGGATTAAAGTATTTAGATCAAATGTCGATCCAATGAAGTTAAGGTTCAGAATAGGAAAGGTTTTCATTGGACCCTCATTTTATGAAGATGATCAGCGTGAACTAGATGATTCAACTCTTGGAGAAATTTTATATGAGATTGGAAGAGCGTTGATGAATAATGCGTGGTAGTTTCAAAGAGATCAAGGAGGAATAGTTATAATGGTAAGTTACAGGGATTTAGGTCTGGTTAATACAAAGAACCTTTTTAAAAAGGCTGTTAAGGGCGGGTACGCCATACCTGCCTATAATTTTAATAATATGGAGCAGCTTCAGTCGATAATTATGGCCTGTGTTGAAACAAGTTCACCGGTAATACTTCAAGTGTCTGCAGGTGCGCGTAAGTATGCGAACCAGACTCTTCTCCGGTATATGGCTGAAGGGGCCGTGAAGTACGCAAAGGATCTGGGAAAGAAGATACCCATTGTGCTTCACCTTGACCACGGGGATTCATATGAACTCTGCAAGAACTGCATTGATACCGGTTTCTCATCAGTGATGATAGACGGTTCACATCTCCCCTATGATGAAAATGTGAAACTTACAAAGAAAGTAGTGGCTTACGCGCATAAGCATGATGTTACAGTTGAAGGTGAACTGGGGGTGCTTGCGGGAGTCGAGGATGATGTCCATGCCGAGGAACATGTTTTCACCAGGCCGGAAGAGGTGCAGGATTTTGTTTCCAAAACAGGTGTGGATTCCCTTGCCATAGCAATAGGGACTTCTCATGGAGCATATAAATTCAAGCCGGGGACTGACCCGAAAATCAGGCTTGATATCCTTAATGAAATAGAGAAAAAAATTCCCGGTTTTCCCATTGTGCTGCACGGTTCTTCATCTGTCCCCCATGAACTGGTGGAACAGATTAATGCATATGGGGGAAAGATGGAGGATGCAATAGGCATTCCTGAAAGTCAGCTCCGCGAAGCGGCAAAATCAGCTGTATGCAAAATAAATATTGATTCAGACGGAAGGCTGGCCATGACAGCGGCAATAAGGAAAGTGCTTAATGACAGCCCCGGGGAATTTGACCCGCGTAAATATCTCGGGCCGGCAAGGGACGCGTTAAAAGAGATGTATAAACATAAGAATATAAATGTTCTCGGATCTGCCGGAAAGGCGTAACAAAAGCTGAAAAGGGGAAACTTATGAAAAAGAGATTTTTGGCGTTAGCAGTAAGTCTTGTTGTAGCAACATCGGCAATGGCCAGTGACCTTCAGCTGCAGGCTATTGGTGCTTCAGTAGCATCAAACCTGTACCTGTCGTATCTTTCAATGGGTGTAATTGCCGACTCTTATACAAAGAAGGTTTACTCCAAGGACCAGACGCTCTCTTTTGTCAGTTCTGTGGTTGCTCAGGGGGGAGTCCAGAAGGACTACCTGCAGAAGATGATTGCGAGCGGGGACATACCTGAAAATGATCAGGAGTTTGTACAGAAGATGATTAAATGTTTTGAGCTTCTTATAGATGAAGGGAATTTTCTTAATGACTATGTCAGAAAAGGGGACAACGATTCCCTTGCAAAATATGATAATAAGAGAAAGGAGGCCTGGGCCCTTATAAGTGAAATAATGGGCTTCGGCAAATAGAGAGGGTGTTATAAAAGATGTTTGATATCAGGGAATACTATAACTGCAGCGGCTCATCAAGGCGCGGCATTGAAAGTGAGATGCTGGAGATCGACTCTGAGCTTGTCTCTGATATCGACACCCTTCTTTCTGACCACAAAAGCAGTCTTTACCTTACTGAAAAGTATAAAAACAGGGGTGTGTCTATTGATATTATATATCCTGAACTCGGATATCCCGGAAACCAGACACTCATAATTACCCCGGACAGACTGAGGTTCCTCCTCTCTTTTTACCCTTATAAAAACGATTTGAAGAAGGTGGAAAAGATTGTAATCCGGCCCAGGTATGTCGAGGCCGGAAACGTGGAACTGGCCGCCCTTTATCTTAAAAAGAAAAAGATACTTGTCCTCTACCTCACCCATCCTTCGGGGCAGTCGGAGGATAAAAACGTGAATGACAGGTTTATATCTGTAAGCCTGGAGAACCTTATGGATAATAAAATTATAGAGGATTCCATTGACAGAAAAAATTCTACCGGTACGGGCAGGGTGCCGCTTCTCTGGAATATACTCTCTGTGATTACCCCTGACGGGGAAATTGAATTTGACAAATTCTTCATTAAAAGGGACAGGATAAGCAACAGGGAATATGTTGCCCTTAATGACATATCCTACTTTTACTACAGGCACGGTTACTGAAAAATGGTTAATTATCATAATCACACATCACTCTGCGGTCATGCCGACGGGAGCCTGGATGAGTATGTGCTTGCGGCGGTAAAAAACGGGGTAAGAGAATTCGGTTTTTCAGACCATGCGCCTCTTCCTGAACACCTTCGTGAAGGGATTTCGATGCTTCCCCATGAGGCCGAAGTCTACATCGGTGATGTGCTCGGGGTGAAGGAGAAATATAAAGACAGAATTGATGTCAAGCTGGGATTTGAGGTGGACTTTCCCCGTTTTGACACCTTTGATCATTCCTACCTCACAGACTCCAGGATCGATTACATTATAGGTTCAGTGCACTTTATGGGGGACTGGGGGTTCGATAACCCTGAGCAGTTTTACCGTTTTGAGGAACGGCCCATTGATGATATCTATAGAGATTTCTACAAACTTGTTGAGGGTCTTGTTGATTCCCGTTTCTGCGATATAATAGGGCATTTTGATCTTATAAAAAAATTCGGGCACAGGGCTGAAGGTGATATGTCCGATATAGTGCGCCGCATAGCGAAGAAGATCTCAAAGAACGGCACTGTTGCCGAGATCAACACCTCCGGGCTTTACAAGCCGATCGGGGAGATATACCCCTCCGACAGTATAATGAAAATTTTTTTTGAGGAGAATGTTCCGGTTACGCTGGGGTCAGACTCACACTCTCCCGATGACGTTGGAAGGGGATATGACATTGCCATTTCAAAACTGAAGAGTACAGGCTATAGAAAGGTCTCAGGTTTTACAGGGCGGGTCAGGCACGATGTGCCGCTTGTGTAGACTCCCCTCCTACTCGAAAAGAATTTTTCTTATGGTCGGTTTCCAGATTGCCGGTGACCAGACCGAAAAGTAATGGACCCTGCGCATTATCCTGTTGGGTGGCGCAAGGAGAAGCTTTTCCATATTATCAAATATTTCGCGGCTGTTATCAGTTGTAATGCAGTTTCCGTGCGGGAGGAGTATCTCTTTCGCCCCGAGACTGCCGAGTTTCCTGTAAGATTCACGCATCTTTTTTCTGAATATTACGGGGAGGGGGAGGTAAAAGCGTCCCTTTACCTCAATTACACTGTCCCCGCAGTATAGCATTTTGCTGCTGTTATTGAAAAGTGCTATATCGTGGTTTGTATGCCCCGGTGTATAGACGATTGTCCAGTCCGGGAAGAAGGGGAGAAGAGCCCTGTCACTCACAAGAAAATCGGGACGGGTTATGCGCTGGCTGAAGACCTTTCGTATTTTTGTCTTCTGTCTTACTGCTACTATCTGTGCCATTATGCAATCCAGTTTATGCTGAAACCAGCCGGTTGGGCCTGAATACCATTGATCGATGTTTTTATACGCGGCAATTTTTGTTCCATATTTTTTTCGCAGTATCGGGGCTGCGCCTGAGTGGTCAGGGTGCATATGGGTCACAACTGACAGCATTATATCCGAAGGAGGACGGTTCAGCTGTTCTATACAGAATTTTTCTATGACCTTTACGTCAGCAGGAGAGCCCCCGTCAAGGAGGAGGAGCGAATTGTCATATTCGGCTATAAAAATTGTGGTAATATACCCCTTGATTTTATGTATCTTCATAGCGCCCCCGTTAAACACTGTGTTTTTCATTGAACAATGTTTAATCTAATAAATTTAGTTTAATTAGTCAAATAATATTCAAAAAGTTAAATAGAATTTATTGAAAATCTGTTTTTCTCTTGATTTATAAGGGGGGAGGGGATTAAAATATATACATACCGGCATTTAAGGTAATGAAAGTTTTTATTTGAGTTGTTGTACTGAATTCCGAACCTGCGGCAGAGTTTTCTATCTGGAAATATTTTTATTATTTTACCCTGATTGGAATCCGGTTTTTATTTGCGGATAAAATGTGCGGGATGAAATACGGGTCTGGAATTTGCAGATATTTATAGATATGTCCAAGTGATAAATCAGATCTGATATAAAGAGTTTTTCACAGGGAGCATTATGACAGAGACAAACAGATTTATGGACCTGAAGGAGCAGGAAAGACTCCAGAAGAGAAACCTGATTCTTGAAATTGCTGAAAAAATTTTTTCAGAAAAGCCTTTTGATGATGTAAACATGAGGGAGCTTGCAAAAGCGGTAGGGATTTCCCCCGGTTCAATATATACATATTTTCCCGATAAGGAGAGCCTTTATGTGGCGGTTTCTCTCAGGGGGTTTCAGCGTGCTGTTGATATTATGAATGAGATGCTCAGTTCCGGTAATGACACACTTGACAAGGTTGCAGAGCGTTACATGGAGGAGATGATCGATAATTACGATTATATGCGTATCGTACAGCACTGTGTAATGGACGGAAAATTCAGGACCAGTGAATCGATAGATGAGCTTAAGACTATATCGCGTGAACTCTTTACTATTTTTGACAGAATACTGACCAAGGAGACAGATATTCCTGATATAAGGGCTGTGACTCATCTTATATTTTCAGTTTTAAACGGCATTGTCTTTACTTTCGGGAAATACCCGGGGAGAACCAGGGAGGAGGGGGTTGAGCATATGAAACGTCTCGCACGTCTTTTTATTACCCTTCTTAACAGGGGAGGGGAAATCTGACTGACGCTATCTTTATTGTTTCCCGGCAAAAAAAATTCTTGCTAATTTAAACTGCACCCTGATTTTTTTGTTCAGGAGCCGGTTGGATGTATGAATTGAAACGAAATACTGCAGGTGATTATTATATTTATGGAGGCCCCTTGTCCCTGTCTGCCGGGGTGATTGGTCGTGCATTAAACAGTACTGACTATAGCGCTTCAAGGGGTGAGATACGGAAAGAGGAAAAGTCCCTTCTTGAAAAGATTACCGGAATTAATTCCAGAAATATCGTAATGCTTGAGCAGGTCCACGGCGATTCCATAATACACGTTGTTTCAGAACCTTCAGCAGACCAGGTGGCAGTGGCGGAGGCTGACGGCCTTATAACTGCTATACGCGGGGTATGCCTTGTTATAAGGACAGCTGACTGCCTTCCGGTATTTATCTATGATCCTGTGCAGAATATACTGGGTGCGGTGCATTCCGGCTGGAAGGGGACTCTTCTTGATATTTCCGGCAGGTGTGTAGAGGATATGGTCAGGATTTACGGGTCAAAGCCTGAAAATATTAATGCTTTCATTTTTCCGTCAATAGGACCTGCGTCCTACGAGGTGAATAACGATGTGGCAAAATATTTTCCCGATGAAACAGAGGAGAGGGACGGCAGGCTTTTTGTGAATCTCTGGCTCAGGGTTGAAAGATCCCTGATAAAAGAGGGTCTTGATAAAAGCAGGATCTTCAATCCGCAGATATGTAACAGGATAAATCACGGGGAGTTCTATTCACACAGGCACGGTGACCTCGGACGTAATCTTAACTATGCTTTTATAAGATGAATATACAATTTAATAATTTCATATAGCAGACGGCGTTAAGGTTATTAAAACGGCCTCACGGGGATGTTTTTATTCCGGTCTCAGGGATGATTTTCCTATATCGTTACAGGAATGGTACAGGAGGTAACTTTATATTTTTTACTGTTTACAGGTAACATTATGTTGACATAGTTGTTATATTAATAAAGTTTGAAACTGTAATATTTATTTGTGCAGATTAAAGATATCGGGGAAATGATATGTGGGAATATACAGAAAAAGTAAAGGAGTTATATACTCACCCTATTAATGTAGGCAAAATAGAAAATGCTGACGGTGTGGGGCATGTGGGCAGCGTGGTCTGCGGTGATGCTCTGACCCTTTATATAAAGGTTGATAACGGGATTATAACTGACGCGAAGTTTGAGACTTTCGGATGCGGAAGCGCTATTGCCTCCTCCTCCGCCCTTACTGAGATGATCAAGGGTAAGACCGTTGAAGAGGCTGAAAAGATTACCAATCAGGATATAGTGGATTTCCTCGGAGGTCTTCCGGATCAGAAGATTCACTGTTCCGTTATGGGGTCAGAGGCCCTTACCAATGCCATAGCTGACTACAGGGGAGAGAAGCCTCCTGTAGAAGATGAACCTCATGGCGAGATAATATGCCATTGTATGAACATTAGCGATGAGGATATACGAAAGGCTGTACATGAAAATGGAGTAATGAACATAGATGATATGATGGAATTCACCGGTGCAGGCACGGTATGCGGTACATGTATTCCAAAGATTGAGGATATAATTGAAGAGGAGAAGGGGCGGTGCGCGGCAAAGAGCAGCACTCATTCTGATGAACCTATGACAAACCTGCAGAAGATGAAGAAAATAGAGGAAGTAATAAACAGCGTGATAAGGCCCGGGCTTAAGAGAGACGGCGGGGATATTGAGCTGGTGGATATCAATGGTGACGAAGTCATGGTAAGGCTTCGCGGGGCCTGTTCTTCATGCATGACGGCGCAGATGACCCTGGAGAATTTTGTGCAGCAGGAACTGAGAAATAACGTTTCAAAAAATATTATAATTAAACATGTGTAGGCAGTAATGGAGAGACACGTTTACCTTGATAACAACGCCACAACGATGGTGGCTCCGGAAGTCCTGGAGGCCATGCTTCCCTTTTACAGGGACAAATACGGAAACGCATCCAGTATGCATTACTTCGGGGGGCGTGTCGCCAGGGATATGGAAAATGCCCGGAATCAGGTCGCGCAGATCCTGGGGGCTGAGCATGATTTTGAAATAACACTGACAGGCAGCGCAACAGAGAGTGATAACCTGGCAATAAGGGGAATAACCTCCTATTATAAAAACAAAAAACATTTTATAACATCAGCAACTGAACACCCCGCTGTCCTTAATATGGGGACACAGCTTGAGAAGGAGGGGTACAGGGTAACATTTGTTCCTGTAAAAAGTGATGGTGTGGTTGATGTTGATTTTTTAAAAAATGCTGTTGATGATGACACAGCGCTTGTATCCATAATGCATGCCAATAATGAAACAGGTGTAATAAACCCGGTTGAGGAGATAGGCGTTTTTTTAAAGGAGCGTGGTATCCCTTACCATATAGACGGTGTTCAGGCCGCGGGTAAAATCCCCATTGACGTTAATAAATGTCACTGTGACCTTTACTCGATTTCCGCCCATAAATTCCACGGCCCAAAAGGGGTCGGTGCGCTTTATGTAAGGAAGGGGACAAGAATGAGGCCCCTGATTTTTGGAGGGCACCAGGAGAAGGGGAGAAGGCCCGGTACAGAGAACGTTCCCGGGGTAGTAGGCATGGGGAAAGCCGCGGAAATGGCTCTTGATCACCTGAAGGATATGCCGAAAGTGGCTGCCCTGCGGGACAAACTGCAGAACGGGATTCTTTCCGGAATTAAAACGTCAACACTTAACGGGGCTGCTGATAAAAGGACCCCTAATACGCTCAACGTTTCATTTGAGTTTATTGAAGGTGAATCTATTCTTCTTTACCTGGACAGGAAGGGAATTTATGTGTCAACCGGTTCCGCATGTTCAAGCGGTTCTCTTGAACCGTCACACGTGCTTCGTGCCATGAAACTCCCGTTTTCGAAAATTCACGGATCTATAAGGTTCAGCCTGAGCAGGTACACAACCGTGGATGAGATCAATTACACACTGAATGAGATCCCTGAGGTAGTTGATACCCTTCTTGAAATTTCGCCTTTCTGGGACAATGAAAAACAGGTAGGAAAGGTCCCCGAATAGTTTTCATTTTGATGAAAATTTTATAAAAAAAGGGGCTGACCTAAAACAAGGTCAGCCTTTTTCTTTTAAAAAGTATGGTCATTAGGCCATTTGAAGATTCATTTTAAACAGATTATGAGCAATACTTATCAATCCCCATTCAGTAGAGA
>Ga0116163_1002772_pt1 | contig 10047 bp, 9 predicted proteins | sample AD_UKC107_MetaG_FD_89889 | JGI IMG/M metagenome (GOLD analysis project Ga0116163, IMG submission 89889) | Active sludge microbial communities of municipal wastewater-treating anaerobic digesters from Hong Kong - AD_UKC107_MetaG | ecosystem: Engineered > Bioreactor > Anaerobic > Digestate | place...
AGGTACGGCCTTATATTCACAAGGTGCTCCACCTGGTGAATATAAGGCCGTACCTTCCGGCGGGATGAAAATTCCAGCACCTGCAACCCGCTGTCACGCTGCCGGAAACGCTCCTCAATGCGGGCGATGATGGGCGGCAGCACCTCCGGAACGGGAATCCTGTACACCACCAGCCGCGTCCGGGGCACGAAGCCATACGCCTCCGTCAGCGCAACCATCCAGGGAAAGTTACAGTTCGAGGCCAGCACCACCGGCTCGTCAAACCCTTCCGTGAGGAAACCCTGCGGATCCTTGTCGGAAAACCCCAGCGGCCCCACGATGTGGGTCATCCCCTTCCCGCGACCCCATTCCTCCAGGAACCCCATCAGGGCGGCAAACACCTCCGGGTCGTTCCACGTCTCGAGCCATGAAAACCGCACGTCCTTCTCCCCGTGCTGCGCGTTGTACGGATGATGAATGATCCCCATCACCCGGCCCACCGGCTGCCCGTCTCGCCACGCCAGCAGCCTGATCGTGTCGCAATAGGCAAACGACTTGTTTTTTTTCGGGTTGAAGTAGTCCCGGTCATCTAAATAAATGGGGTGCACCCAGTTGGCATGCCCCCGGTGGATCTTCTCCGGAAGATAAAGGAAATGGTTGAAATCGGCCCTGGTCGCGACTTCCCGTACTTCCACGCTCATCGTTCAGTTGGGTTTATTCCGCCGGCCACCCGGCCGCCGGTGAGGAACAAAGATAGAAATTAATGCACCCATTGTTCACCCATGGCTGTAGCGTTGGGAAACCACCCGTTACTCCCCCACGCTTCATCCTGCAACCTGCTTCTTCACCGCATTCATTGTCTCACCGGCCCCATATCGATCTACCAAAATGGCACCTTAACGGTCACACTTCCTGCACTTGTCAGTTCACTTTTACAATTTCTCCGGAATCTTACCTGATCTGGCATTCCCTGAAGCGTCTTTTCAGCCGCCTGCCCCCGTCCAGTGGCATTTCTTCTGTAAAAACTCAGTCTGATCACTCAAAATCTGTCTTACCGAAGTATTCCGGATGGTGGTTATCCTATCACCCGATGTCTGTTTTGCTAGTGTGTTCGGAACGATGGTTATACTGTTACTCAAAATCTATCTTACCGAAGAACTCGGGACGATGGTAGTCGGGCTGAGGGGTGCCCACGGGATTCCAGGTGACGAAATGGGGTTCCGGAAGGGCATCGCCGCATTTGTAGAAATTGGCCGTCGCCGACAGCCCCGAGAAAGTCAGTCCGGGGTCATGGATCAGACAATCCGCCGGAATGAGCGCCACCAGGTTCCACCTGAAATCCCCCTCCTTCACCCCGAAGGAGGCGGTGCCCAGAGAGCTTTTCACCCCGATGCGCCGGACCATCTCCACAGGCAGGTGCTGACGGCCCTGCCGCCCTGCTCCCCACGCCACGTGCGGCGTCCCGATGCAACTGAACTCGAAATTATAGTAGTTCTGCCCGTCAACGCTCAGAAAAAACTCGACGCAACTGTCCTTATACACCTCTCCGTTGATGCGCGTTTCCTCGGCCCGCACCGCCTTCTCCTCCACCATGAACTTGAGCAGGATCATCTTGTCCACATGTCCTATCCTGAACTCTACCCTCGGCTTGTAAGGATACGCCTCCCAGTTGGCATGTTCCAGCTTGTTCAACCCCGCCAGGTTGTCGAGCAAAAGGGAAGCCCCCTGCAGCGTGACCTGGTCCCCGGCCTCTATCAGATTAACCTGTAAACTCTTCATCTTCTCTTTTTCAATCGTCCCTTGCCGCTCCTTTAACCTTACTTATAACTGTGGATAAAATATTCTCCATGACAGGCAACTGCTTATATAGTTGATTCAGTTTGAGGACTGTCTCAGCCACCATCATGGGATATTCGTGTGCCAGGTCATTCCGCAGTTCACGTTGATAGATCCATACATCAGATGAATCAATAATTTGCAACCTTTCCAGAATGTTTAATATATCCCTGAAAGGTTTGTTGGCAATGTCTTCGCGCAAATACTCGAGCAGAAGTCTGAAAGTGTTGTTGCCCAACTCATCCTGCAATTTGGTGTAGCGGAAAATCATCTGATCGATATACCCGGTCATCTCATCATTGATGACAGCATATCCTTCCTCAGTTAACGGAAACAGATGTCCTGCTTTTGAAAGGGCATAATTAAGCCTTTTCATGTGGATCTTACATTTCTCAATGGATACCGAGAGTCGCTCACTGGTTATTTTTTCATTATTCGTCATAAGACAATACACGAATGTTTTATTGATTGCCATATACGATCATTATGCAGCTCAGCAATGATGACATCGATCTTCTGGTCACCGATACGTTTCTTCAATTCGACCAGAAAAATAATCTTCATGTTGTAAAGTTCGGCTTTGGAAGCTTTTCTGTTGCAGCGGATAAAAATATCAATATCACCTCCTCGCAAATTATCATCGGTGCGGGAACCAAATAAACTTACGGTGGAGTGTTCCCCAAAAACTTGCCGGCAAACTTCTTTGATGGCTTTTATCTCTGTTGTACTTAACCGCATATTCCAAAAGTAAGGAAAAAGTTTCAGACAGTGAAACAAGATTCATTAGATTTGTCCCTGTTAAAATTCATGGACTATGAACTCTGCGTGCTGTCGTAAATTTCCTGCCCTCGTTCTGCTGCTGATGATTCTTTGGGGATGTGCCCCGCAACCGGAGGGGAAGATCAGGGTACTCTTCGACACCGATACCAACAATGAACTCGATGATCAGCATGCCCTGGCTTACCTGCTGCAAAACGACGATATCTTTGAGGTGGAGGCGGTCACCGTGAATGCCACCCACAGCGGGGGAGGCATCGAAGAGCAGTATGCCGAAGCCAAGCGGGTCATGCGCCTGGTGGGTAAACTGGGTGTCTGCCCCCTGCTGAAGGGCGCCGACCGCTCCTTTGATGAAATCCGTGAACACCTCGGAGAGGAGTATTATGACGGCATCGACGCCGTGGAGTATATCATTGAAAGGGCCAATGCTTCCGGAGAGGAGAAACTGGTTGTCATTGCCGTCGGAAAACTCACCAACATCGCCCTGGCCCTTGAGAAAGCCCCGGAGATCAGCCGGAATATCCGTCTGGTATGGTTGGGTTCCAACTACCCCGACCCGGGCGAGTATAACCTGGAGAACGACATCGAAGCCATGAACTTTATCCTTTCCACCGACGTGCCCTTCGAAATGGTGCTGGTGCGCTATGGTAAGGGCGACGGGACCGATGCAGTCAGGATCTCCCGGGCGGAAATACACGAGAAAATGTCAGGCTGGGCCGACCGCCTCAAGGCTTCCATCACAGGCCGCGATGGCGGGGAATACTTTAATTTCGGGGAATACTCTATCAGCCTCTTTGAACACAGCGAACTCCACGGCCCCGAAGAAAGCCGCGCCCTCTTCGACATGGCCGCCGTGGCCATCGTCAAAAACCCCGCATGGGCGGTCAGCAGGGAAATCCCCGCCCCTTATTATGAAAACAACGCCTGGACCATCTTCCCCGACAACGCCCGCACCATCCTCATCTGGGACCAGTTCAACCGCGATGCCATCGTGGAAGACTTCTTCAATACCCTCACGGGGAATCCTGAGTCCTGAGTCTGGAATCTTGAATGCGGGAATCTGGAATCTTGAATGCAGGAATCCTGAATGTTGGAATCCTGAGTCTTGAATGTGGGAGTCTTGAGTCTGGAATGTCAGAATCCGGAGTCTGGAATGTCAGAATCCGGAGTCTGGAATGTCAGAATCCGGAGTCTGGAATGTCAGAATCCGGAGTCTGGAATGCGGGAATCTTGAGTCCTGAATGCAGGAATCTTGAGTCCTAAGTCTGGAATGAGAAAGTCCCTCAGTCCCTTAAGGGAGTTTGGTGCCTTTGGCGGCCCACCAGTAAAAGGTCTCCATCTTTAAGCGGCCTGCCTTCACGGCCGGGTCCTCCGCCTCTATCCCGATGGCCTCCTCTTTGGTGTCCACATCAAAAACCAGCAATCCCCGGTACTGACCTCCTTCTTCGAAAGGACCGGCAACCACCAGCTTCCCGCTCTCCGCCATCATGTTGATATGCGCCATATGCCCCTTCTGAAGGTTAACCGCCGTCAGGGAATCCTGTTTTGTGTTTTCACCGGCCACCAGCAGCATGAACACATACCGCTTCATCGTGTAGGTGGTATCCCCTTCGGTCATCGTAAACTCCCGCAGTGAACTCTGCCCGGCCACCGTCCCGCAGGTCACCATCAGCAGCAATAATAGGACTGTCCTGATTCTCATCGTTCTTTTAGTATTTCTGATTCTCTAATATTTTAATCTTCTGATATGCTGACATTCTGATATTCTAATATTCTGATATTCTGAACTTAAGACTTAAGACTTAAGATTTAAGATTTAAGCCTTTTCTGTCATTTCACTGTTCTTTGAGTATTTTCCTGATCTTGTCGACTTTTGGGGCCACCACCAGTCTGCAGTAGGGCTGTCCGCCATTGCGCTCAAAATAGTCCTTGTGGTAATCCTCAGCCATGTAAAACGCCGTGAATGGGGTTACCTCGGTGACGACCGGACGGTCATACACCCGTTCATTCTCCAGTTGCAGGATCACCTTTTCAGCGGCCAGCTTCTGTTCCGGAGAGTGGTAGAAAATGGCGGAACGGTATTGGGTGCCCACGTCGGCCCCCTGCCGGTTCAGCGTGGTGGGATCGTGGGTGGCAAAGAAATACTCCAGGAGTTTTTCGAAGGACACGACCACAGGATCGAAGGTAATCTGAATCACCTCAGCGTGGCCTGTGCGGCCCGTAGTCACCTCCCGGTAAGCCGGGTTCTTCACATGCCCGCCACTATAGCCCGGCTGGACCTCCACAACACCCTTCACCTCCTTGAACACCGCCTCGGTACACCAGAAACATCCTCCCCCCAAAGTGGCCTTCTCATATTTACCTTCCCCTGAACTGTTCATCAGTACATGATCATTTTTCTCTTCCATCGCTTTTATTCCGCTAACTATTATAACTAACATAACGGCAACCCAAAATTGCCTGAACAAGTTTTCCATTTTACATTGACATTACCCACACAAAACAATTCCAAACCAAAGTTGTTCAGGAATCTTCATTCTCAACAACCATTTAAGACTCAAGATTTAAGACTTTTCTGTCATTCTGATCTTCTGACATTCTAATCTTCTGATCTTCTAGAACTGGTGCGTTTGGAAGATGATGTAGCCATAAACGGCGAAGCGGGCCAGACGGGTGAGGGCGGCCAGCAGAAAGCCTTTGACAGGGTATCCTGAGGCGCCCACCACCAGGCAGGTGCCCGACCAGGGAAGGGGCGTGGCGGCGGCCACTACGATCAGAAAAAGGCCCCACTTGCGCACCATGGGCATCAGCTTCACAAAGAATTTGCGCTGAAAGAAACGCCAATACAACGCCCTGTTCAGATATTTGCCCAGGAAAAAGGCGATTACACCCGCCCCCATTGAGACCAGGGCAAAGAAGAGCACATTTAGTCCGTACATCAGCAGGCTTCCTTTATGCAGCGCCCACACCATAAAAAGTTCCGGAGGAAGCAACCCGAAGAAAAACTCAGAGAAAAAATACAACCCGTAAATCTGTCCGGGCTTAGAATAGAACTTGTCGATCCAGTACTCGGGATTGTCCTTGTATACCAGTTCCATAAAAAGGATATATGCCCCAGCGATAAGCGAGAGCCACACCAGCCCCTTGAGCAGGTTGACCAGGAAAAAGCGGAGTCGTGGTGTCCTATCGAAGACCATCAGAAGATTCAAATTACTGCTTGGATTCAGGTTGATCACATGCAACATGCTTGTCAGGGTTCGTAAACTTCCTGATAAATTCCGCCGCCTCTTCTTCAGTTACTGTTCCTGATTCAATTCCCTCATCAATAGAAAGAATAAGTCCCAGGTCTTCTTTTGCTCCTGAATGCAGTTTTGAAATTTGCATGCTGAGATGTTTCCACAAAACTAACAATTTCCGGCCCATCATGTTCGAAATACCAGAAAAGAAGAGGTCACAAAGGACTTAATGCCCCATGTGACCTCCATTGTTTATGACCAGCGAAACTAGGGACAGCAGTCAGACTGCCGGCGATCCCTCCCGGAAAAGCTCGCATCAAAGTAGAATACTCAGTCAGGATACGCAAGATTCCAGACTCCCCTATTCAAGACTTAAGATTCCTTCATTTAAGACTTAAGATTTAAGACTTAAGATTCCTTCATTCAAGATTCCAGATTCCTGATTCCTGACTCTATTTCAGTCCCCTTTTTCGCAGCAGCGGCTCGATGGAGGGGTCTTTTCCGCGGAACTGGCGGTAGATGTTCATTCCCTCGTCGGAACCCGACTTGGCCAGAAGGGTTCTGAAGCGGGCGGCCACGTCCTGATTGAAGAGGTCACCGGTCTCCCTGAAAGCTTCGAAGGCGTCGGTATCGAGCACCGCGGCCCACAGGTAGACATAATAGCCGGCCGTATACCCCCCGGTGAAGGTGTGCGAGAAATAGGTGCTCCGGTAGCGGGGCAGGATCTCGGGGATCAGCCCGTATTTCTCCATCGACTGTTTCTCGAAGGCGCGTACGTCGTCAATCACGGGGTTCTCCACGGTATGGTAGTCCATGTCGAGCAGCGAGGCGGCGATGTATTCGCCCGTGATGAAGCCCTGGTCAAAGGTGCCGGCGGCTTCCAGCCTGGCAATCAGGGAGTCGGGAATCGCCTCGCCCGTCTGGTAATGTTTGGCATACTCCTTCATCACGGCAGGCTCGGCAGCCCAGTTCTCCATGATCTGGCTGGGAAGTTCCACGAAGTCACGCGGTACCGACCGGCTCGTGCGGTTATAGGGCTCGTCGGCAAACAGACTGTGCAGGGCGTGCCCGAACTCATGGAAGAGCGTCGACACTTCATCGAAACTCAGCAACGCAGGGGTATCCCCGGCGGGACGGGTGAAATTCATTACCATCGACACGATGGGATAGATATGCTCGCCATTCTTGTAGCCCGAGGAACGGAAACCGGTACACCAGGCCCCCACCCTCTTTCCGTCACGCGGATGGAAATCCATGAACAACACCCCCACGTGACGGCCGTCGGCTTCCTTCACTTCATAAGCCACCGCCTCCTCATGGTAGGTGGGCAGGTCATCCCGCTTCTCGAAAGTAATCCCGTACAACTTGTTGGCGGTGTAGAAAATCCCGTCCACGGCATTATCGAGGGTGAAGTAAGGCTTGATCTGGCCTTCGTCGAGGTTGAACTTCTGCTTCCGCAGTTTCTCGCTGTAATACCACCAGTCCCAGGGAGCCAGTTTGAAATCGCCCCCTTCGCTGTCGATGATCTGTTGCATGGCATCGCGGTCGGCGGCGGCGATCTTCATGGCCGGCGCCCAGAGCTTCAGCAGGAAATCATAGACCGCCTCAGGTGTTTTGGCCATGTTCACATCGATCACATATTCCGCAAAATTGTCAAAGCCCATAAGCTGCCCCTTTTCGTGGCGCAGCTGCACCAGCTTTTTAATGATCTCCTTGTTGTCGAAAGCGTTGTCGTTGTCGCAGCGCATGAAATAGCCCGTGTAGAGTTTCTCGCGAAGGGCGCGGTTTTCGGCATACTGGAGGAAGGGAAGCATGCTGGGCTTGTCAAGGGTGAAAACCCATTTGCCTTCCATGCTATCCTTCTTCGCCTGTTCGGCCGCCCTGAGCACCACATCTTCGGAAAGTCCGGCCAGATCGGCTTCATTGTCAATCACCAGTCTGAAATTCTTGTTGCTCTCGGCCAGCAGGTTCTCGCCGAACTGCAGTTGCAACTTCGAGAGTTCCTCATTAAGGGTGCGGAGCTTGGCCTGGTCTTCGGCCGACAGGTTGGCCCCGTTGCGCTCGAAATCCTGGTAGAATTTCTCGACCAGCCTCAATTGCTGGGCATCGAGTCCAAGCTCGCCGCGCTTGTCATAGACCGCTTTTACCCGCTGGAAAAGTCCCGGATTCAGGGCGATATTGTCGCGGTGGCGCGTCATCTTCGGGGTCATCTCCCGGGCGAGGGCCTGACGCTCGGGATTCGTAATGGCCGAATTCAGCGGCCCCGACACGCTCATCACCTTCCGGATCAGCTCACCCGACTGGTCATACGCCAGAATGGTGTTCTCGAAGGTGGGCTCCTCAGTATTGTTCACAATGGCGGCAATCTCCGCCTCCTGCAATACGATCCCCGAATCAAGGGCGGGCATGTAATGCTCCAGTTTGATCTCATCAAACGGCGGAACCTGGAACGGAGTCGTATACTCCGAAAAAAAAGGATTCACCATATCAGTCGCAGTTTCTTTTTTCTGGTTCGTGCAGGCAGCCATGACCACCCCGGAAACCAGCATCATCATCAGGATTTTCTTCATATTATGTTACTTTTCATTTTGAAGGGACGAAAGTAAGAAATATTCCGTAAATATGCAATAATTCAGATAGATATGAGTTTGATTGGTGTCACTAAAACCTGTAAACTTTCCGCATGGGGGTGGATACCACTTCGGTGCAGGTCAAATAAGCCCAAAGTTTCAATTAAAACATTCAGACTCATGAAGACGAAAATTCTCTCTTCTCTCCCCGACCCTGAAGCCCTTGAGCGTTTATTTCGCGAAGACAGGAGCGCCTTTATGGAAGCCTTTCCTCATGTGGTGGAAGAAAACGACAGCGAACTCCTCCGTTTCTGGAAACTCCGACTCGAAACGGAAAGCCTTCCCTCTCCCGAAGTGCGGATTCACCCGGATTGGAAAGTGGCGGCTGCCATCGCCCTGTGGATAGCGGCAGTAGTCCTCCTCCCATCCCTGTTTCCAGCGATGAAAAGAGAGGTGTTTTATATGCGCAACATGGCTCTGATTGTTCTCAGCGGACTTACCGCGTACACCCTCTGCAGGGAAAAAATCACGGAAACCAAATCCCTCCTGGTCATCCTGCTTCCATTAGTGCTTTTGGCCCTCTATCTTAACTTCTTACCACGGCCCTTCACCGACACCTCCATACTGGTCTTCCTCCACGCCCCCTTGCTTTGCTGGGCGCTCTTTGGACTGGCATGGACACGGCTTGGCTTCCGGAATGACCGGCATGTATTCGGATTCCTGCGCTATAACGGGGAGCTGGTGACCATGACCGGACTGATTCTTATCGCCGGAATTTTTCTTTCCCTGATGACCATTAGCCTCTTTGCCCTCATCGGCATGGAGATTTCCCGCTTCTACATGCAGAACATTGCCGTCGCCGGGGCCGCAGCCTCCCCGGTGCTCGCCGCCTGGCTCATCAGCCAGTTTCCTTCCGTGACCGGGAAAGTGGTGCCCCTCATCGCCCGCATCTTCACCCCAATGGTCCTGATTTCCGCAGTAATTTACCTGCCCGCCATCCTTGTTTCGGGTGTCCGCCTCTCCGAAAACCGCGATTTCCTCGTGATGTTCAACCTCCTCCTGTTTGCCGTCATGGCCATCATCGTCTTTTCCCTCTCGGAAATGGACCGCTCTGCCACCAGCCGCATCCACCTCTACATGCTCTTGTCATTGGTCGTGGTCACCCTACTGATCAATTCTCTCGCACTGGCCGCCATCATCACCCGCCTGACAGAAGGCTTTACCCCCAACCGGACGGCCGTACTGCTCTCCAACCTGGTGGTATTCATTCACCTTCTGGTGATGCTGCCGGTTCTCTGGTCGGTCTGTTTCCGACAACAACCTTACACCAGGATCGGTAAGGCCGTCACCCGCTACCTCCCCCTCTACATCCTCTATACCCTCTTTGTGATCCTGATTTTTCCCCTTCTTTGGTAAAAAACAGGAGAACTTAAAAGGCAACCTATAGGTGAACATAAGAAACTTTTTTACTAACTTTGACCTAAAATCGTTTTCGTCACATATATCTTATAAACGTAATATTTTAAACAAATGAAAGCCTCACCACCGTTGAGTTTTTATTTTAGTGGAGCAGAGACAAAAGGACATGGATATATAGAAAAGCCATCTAGCTTTGAGTTGTCAAACCAAAAATTGCTAGATGGCTATGA
>Ga0116163_1002773_pt1 | contig 10047 bp, 7 predicted proteins | sample AD_UKC107_MetaG_FD_89889 | JGI IMG/M metagenome (GOLD analysis project Ga0116163, IMG submission 89889) | Active sludge microbial communities of municipal wastewater-treating anaerobic digesters from Hong Kong - AD_UKC107_MetaG | ecosystem: Engineered > Bioreactor > Anaerobic > Digestate | place...
GTCTATCCATGATGATATAAGCCGGAATAATCAGATTTCAAGATGTCATGGGCGGATAAGAGCGGATGGCATTGTTTTTATGCTGTTATTTATCTCTGATGTACCGGCAGCTGTCTCAATCCTCATTGTCCGGGGAGCCGGGAGGTTCAGCCGGCGGGGCATACCACTGCTCTTTTGGTACGATCTTTGGCTGCGCAGGGTCGAACTCGTAGTTAGGCGACATGATCTGCACTCCGTATTCATTGAACACGTCCTGGATATTCTTGTGCAGTTCGGAATAGAGCCGGACCATTTCATGAGGATTGTCGACGTACACGTTGAGTTCATAGGCAACATAGAAGTCGTCCAGGGATGTCTGAAGTACAAACGGTGCAGGTTCCTTCATCAGCCCGGATGTCCTCCCAGCAGCCAGCAGGAGCAATGCGTGTACCTGGCGCCAGGGGGAGTCGTAACCGATGGTTACGGTTGTGTGCAGTATCAGTCCGCCCTGTCTGGACAGAGAGGTGTAATTAACCACGTTGGAGTTGACGATCAGGGAATTCGGCATGATGATCTCTTCGTTCTTGATGGATTGCAGATGGGTTACCTGCAGCCGTATCTCAGTTACATCTCCGATGATATCTCCGATCCGCACCCGGTCTCCGATCTTGAACACCCGCCGGTACGTCAGGGTGTACCCGGCAATGATGTTTGAAATGAAAGATGTCGAACCCAGTGATATGAGGACGCCTGCAAAAATGGAGATGCCTTTGAATGCCGGAGATTCAGAGCCCGGTATGTAGGGAAATGCGAGCACTGCGGCAAAGGCCAGGAACAGCAGGCGGACGATGCGAAAGGTGGGCTGGGACCATTCAGGATAGAATCCTTTGAGCGTGATGGTCCCTCTTTCCACCTCTTTGAAAAACAGGTGCAATATTTTCAGGGTGTAGTACGTGATCAACACGATGACCGCGATAAAGAAGAGATTGGGAAGCTGGAACCAGAATGCCTTCCCCAATACCACGAGCGGCCTGAACACGAAATCAAGGACCTGGGTGGTATATCCCCTGGTCCATGGGAAAAAGTTCAGAACAAGTTTGATATAAGAATAGAACAGAACGAGAATGATCAGGAGTCTGCCAAACTCTAATGTTCTGGTTATCATCGCCACAACCCGTTCTTTTCTGACAATCTCGAACGTCTGTAAAAGGACGGAGGTCTCCTCTTTTTTCCGAAGCTTTTCCTGGACTGATGTGACAATTCTGTGATGGAACCTGTTCAGGAAATACAGGGCCGCGATCAGGACTACTGTTGCGATAAGGGTGTACAGTGCGCCCCTGATGATCCATTTCATGCTGCGCTCCTCCCTGTATTTCTCGATGGCGCTGCGCAGCTCGGAGCTGTACTGCGCGGCGAGTTCATCCCTGCTGCGGCCAAGAGCTGCTGCATCCTCCTCGAGGACGCTTACGAGCAGCTCGTCTTTGGCAGTTATAATCGTGATGGGCTGTGGATACGTTGATGTCGTTATTGAAGTGACAGGCACCCGTGGATCATCCGCAACCGCCTTGATTCTCTCCATTATCGATTCAGCCCGCTTCTGTGTGGGAAGTCCCGTGACATCCTTGAGATAGAAGAGGGTTTCGTCACCGAGCCTTACCGGGTATCCCTGATCCTGGACCTGTTCGGTCTCTGCCGGCTTTTCCTCCTGTGCGAGCACACCAATGCCTGAGAATACACTCATGATAAGACATAGTGCTATGAAAGCCTTATTCATAATAGCTCCCTGTCTGAGCTTATGACTATGCATCGTTCTGATTTTATGAAACATCATTCATCAGTCCTGACTTTTGCTTCAGAAAGTCTATGGCGGCAGCTGTTGCCAGGGTAAGTGATTCACCTATGCGCTTGGTTGCCGGGTATATGTTGCTCTCTCCCAGTATGGCCAGGGTTCCTGTCTTCTCGAGCTGATGGTAGATGTCCTTATTGACACCTACCAGCATCAGGGTGCTGTCATGTCTTTTCAGTTCCTGCACGTATTTCCTGAGCACCGTGATAAAGGTACTGCCCACCTCGAGATGTCCCCGCAGCCTGAAGATAACAACGGCGCTGCGGGTTGATTCCACTGAAGGGAGCATCTCCTCCAGGGTTTTGGCTGCCGCAAAGAACAGGCTGCCGTAGAGCTGCAGGATGGTAAGGCGGAAGCTTTGCAGGTCATGCGGAACAGGACGTTCTTCGAAATGACCTCCTTCAAGGGGAACAAGTTGGGTGATAAGCACCCTGTTCGATTCGCGTATCACATGCAGGAGTACACTGAAGGCCATACCTACCAGCACAGCATAGTGAAGCGGGAAGATCAGAGTAGCGAGAAAGGTCATGATCATCACTGTTGCCGATACATTGCTTGTCTGCCATACCGTAAGGGCCTGTTCCAGGCGCAGTCCCTGGACGCCTGCCACAATCAGGAGGGCTGACAGTGTCGCTGCGGGCACCAGCTCAACCAGCGGCACCGCAAAGAAGATGATGAGAGCCACAAAGAGGCACACAAGGATATTGGTCCAGCGGGAGCGGGCTCCTGCACTCACAATCACGGCAGTGCCCGAGATGGACCCGCCTGCGGGGATGCCCCGGAAGAAACCGGTGACGATGTTCGCGATACCCTGGCCCAGGAAGTCGCGTGAGACATCCGGATATCTGCCGTCAGGATTCGGGTAGCCCTGGCTGACACCTGCCCCCTGGATAACCCCAATAATAGCGACCGAGAACGCCGGTATGATGAGCCCCTGTACGAGCCCGATTTTCGGCAGCACAAGGGCAGGTAACGACTCCGGGATCTTCGCAAGATCCCCCACCATGACCACCGTATCCCAGCCGAGCCCTGCCAGCAGCGCGGTGGCCAGCGTGATGGCAATGATGAAGGCATACTTTCGTACCCTTGTGAAAAGGAGCGCTGAGATGAGCCCCAGGGTCACAAGGCCGATGAGTGTTGTCCTGAAATTGATGAGGTCCAGGTTCATGACCAGGTCATGCGCCTGTGCCACCTTGTTTGCATAGGAACTCCTGTAGCCGGTAAGGTCTCCCAGTTGACCAAGGATGATCAGTATGGCCACCCCGTTGAGAAAACCTGTCATGACTGCATTGGAAACAAATTTTACCAGGAAACCGAGACGGAAAAGGCCCATTACCAGCTGGATGATCCCCACCAGGATGACGAGTACCACCAGGGATTGCGCCTTCTGTTCGGGAGGTATGCCGGCCAGGCCTGCGCCCGTTGCAACAGAAAGGGCGCTGGTGGTGGACACGTTCATGAATATCGACGAAGTGAACAGTGCACCGACAGGCACGGCAAGCATCAGGGTGTAAATGCCGAAGACAGGGTTGACCATTGCCAGCAGGGCATGTGCCATGCACTGGGGCACGTTTACCACTGCAAAGGTCAGCCCTGCGAAGATGTCAGACCCCAACCCCTTCAGTGAGAATCCGTGAAACCCTTGTTTCATCGTTTATATATCCTCTTTGTCTCATCAGCGGGATCTCGTACACCTCAAGGGTGTCTGTGAACCGATCTCTTATGACCGACAGACGTCTTCTCTGCTTTGTCCTCCTTTTTGAACCTGATGAGGGTGGTCATGGTGAACACCATGTTCATGGGAATCATGAGTGCAGCGAAGGCAATGAGCGCATGCAGTACGGCTTTGTCCGGGAATGTATTCACGGCGATCAGAGCGCACAGGGCAATATTGCGCATACTGGTGACCGTGGCAAATACAGGGCGTGTATGACTGGCAGGTCCACCCATGTACCATCCCACGATCATGGAAATAATGATGAAGATGAGCATGGAAAACAGCGCAGTCTGCCCCACAGCCTGGAACGCCTCTTTGCGCAGCCCCCCGGTGAGCACCATCATGCCTACAAAGGCAGCGGTACCAATGATGGCACACGGTTTGATCAGCTTCTCCGCAATGTGCTCGCGAGAGTAGCATACCCACATTCCTGCCGCGAGAGGAAGCAACATGAACAGTGCGAGAAAGACGATAACCCGTCCATGAGGTAATGTCACCACAATGTCCCCCGGATGCACCAGCTCTATGAGGACAGGGGAGATGAACAGTGCGAGCAGGGACATGATGAAGGCACTTTCGCCGGCGAACAACGCCTCTCCCTTGATCTTGGTCGTGAACTGCAGTGAGCTTATGCCGCCGGGCGTAAAAGCCAGAAGCAGGAAGGCGGTTGCAGCTGCCCGTTCGAAGGATATTGTCATGACCATCAGGACACCGATCAGGGGCACAACCACGAAGTTCGCAAGCAGCAGCTGTACGATAAGTGCCCGCGATCTCAGCAGTGAACGCATCTCATTAGGTGTGGTCTGAAGCCCGATACTGAACATCGACAGGACAAAGAAAATATAGAGCAGTGTTCTTGGTAACAAGTCCAGAAGAAACATGGTTTCCTCCTTTTCCTCTTTTTTGTGAAACTCACCTGTAAACGATCAGGAGCAGCGTTGTGTACACCACTGCACCGATTACAAAGGGAACGAAACGGCCTTCCTTTTCCCTGGGCAGTTCCTCGATCATGGTGTTCACGATAACCCCTCCGGCGACGAATCCGAGGAGGACTGCCACCACAGGTTTTTCCAGGTTTACCAGCATCCCGGTGACCCATCCTGCAAAGGCGCAGGATGCCAGAACCCAGGCCCCGATCCGGTCGTAGAGGCTTTTGTATTCCCGGTGCATGCCGTGACCTACGGAAAGAAAATGCAGGCCCATGGCTGCAGCATAGAATCCGATGGGGACAGGCCCTGTCTCGAGGCTGTCGACCAGCAGGTATGAAACCAGCCATGCATACGCACCGAATACCCCCACATGTACCCAAAAGACTCTGGTGCTTTCTTCGCCATCAGAGGATTCAGAGATTTCTTTTTTCTTTTTTTCGCTCATCACGAATTGTTCAATCCCATAGAAGAAGACAAAGCTCAGCATGGTGGCCAGGTAGATGATGTACGAGGCAAAAGGAATGTCCAGATGAGCTGTTTCCTCCAGGAAGACATCCCGCGCATGCTCCAGCTCCGGGCTCAGATGGATGAATATGTACGACACCGCTGCCCCGCCTGAAAAGGACATGAGGCTTCTGCGCCTGATGTCTCCAGGTCTGTGCAGCCTTCCTCCGATGATGAAGGCAAGGGCGAACACCACGGTTGCGGCCAGGGTTTCAATGGTCTTGTCCATCATGTACATCATCTCTTATAAAAGATTGATCCTGAACACGATCGTGACCAGGAGGATGAACCCGAACAGAAAAATCAAGTTAGCGGCAATGAAATTTGGGTTAAATATTATATGTCCTTTTGCCTGCAGCCGTTTCAATGTGTGTCTGTATTGGACCATGGCCATGAGCAGAGGCACGATGCCCACCAGGATCATGAATATGCCGAGGTTTCGCGGGGTCTCAGTCCTGACAACACTCACGACAGCCTTTTCCTGCACATACTGGAGGACTTTGAAGATGGTGAAGCCGAAGCTGATGAGCGATACCGCTGTTCGCACCCAGGCCAGCATCGTTCGATCCGCAGCCAGGACAGTGCGTTCAAGTGCGAGCTTGTCGCTCATTTTCAGGTCTTCCTGTTTGATCTCTTCCTTTTCCATTCACGTCACCTCCTGTTCCAGTTCGAACGGGTAGATAACCTTCCAGTCCTTCTCCATGCTGACGAGGGCCCAGCCGCGCCCGGGTGCCTCTTCGAGGCCGCGGTCGAGTCTGCCTGCGGCTGATGCGCGGTCATAGGCGAACTCGCGTACAGCATCGTCATGGTGAACGATGAGCCCGAAGCGTGGCCCTGTGCCTGCCGTGACCCATTCGAGCATCTGAAGATCACCGTCTGAGTTGCCGAAAGCAGCAATGGGACGGCGTCCGATAAACTTGTTGATTCCCACCGGCTTGCCCTCATGATCGTTGATAAAATCCAGCTTGGGTTCCCGCACCAGTACAGGTCTCCCGTCACGAACCTCATATTTCGTCACGATACTGCTGCCGACGACCTGCTCGGGCACAATGCCATAGCGGTCTTCGCTGAAGGTGCGAACGAACTCGATGCCGCCGCCTGAGACAATGAATGTCCTGAAATCATTCGCCCGAAGAAAGGCCAGCAACTCCAGCATGGGCTGGAAGACAAGATCAGTGAAGGGCCTGTTGAACCTCGGATGCCGGGACGAGGAGAGCCATTCCTTGACCGTACGTTCGAATTCCTCCGTGGTCAATCCTGTGTGGGTTGCCATTACAAGTTCGAGCAGACCGTGCAGGCCTGCGGAAGCGAGGGTTTTCAGGTCTTTTTCAAGCACGGCCTTGAACGGCTGTGTGTCTTTCCACTCAGGATGCCCGGCTGCCAGGGCATGGATGCGGTCAAAGACAAACAGTCCCTGGAAATAGAAGGGCTGTTCCGACCAGAGTGTTCCGTCATTGTCGAACACTGCGATGCGCTCATGAGTGGGCACAGACCCCGGACCGCCTTCACTAGTCACCTTCGTAACGAACTCCCTGATGGCGTTCTTCGTCCTGCCCTCGTTCCAAGAGGGCAGAGGGTCCGGAGAGCGTGTACGTGCCGGATCTTCTTGCCGCTGCCCACTTTTGTTTTTGTCTGTCATAAAGACTCCTCTTCATTCATGGAGAGCGGATTGTATGTTTCTGTTTTTCCATCATGTCTTAAATCCACTGCGAACCGATCAGTCCATCCTCTTCTTCAGCTCCAGCTGTCCCCCCTGATCGCCTGCTTATTTTTCTATTCTGATTACCGTTTACTGTTCACCATTCACTCTTTTATTTACTGCCGTGCCATGACAGAGCGCATCTCGGCCTCGGTGTCCTTGATCAGTTCGCCGGAGACATCGAACGTAACGTCGTAGAGCGTGCCGGTGAATGCAAAGGGAGGCCGGTATTCGTCTGTGACCGGTGAGCCCGGGTCAGCTCCCACGGCGACACCGCTGGCAAGGCCGAGCATGATCGGGCAGGTGACCGGCATGTCCGCCTGTCCCACCAGTGCGCCATCAATGTAGAGCTGGCCGCGCCCGGGAGACCCTTTACCCTTGAGAACATCAGGTGTACCCGTCATCTCGAACTCAAAACGGAGTTTGTGACGTCCAGGAGTTACCGGTTCTGTGGATTCAATATGATAAAAGGTCCGGGCCACATAGTTGTAGGTGTAACGCAGCATGCCGCCCTGCACAAAGAAGGTGTACCCGCCGTCGATTCCTCCCTGGGAGACCAGGACGCCTTCAGCCCCGCCCTGGGGGACATCCACGTCCGCGGTGATGCTGAAGGGCCGGTTGAGAATCTTGGCCGCTGCATTTACAGGGACCTCCTGAGTGCCCGGATAATAGGTATAGCTTGTGCGGTCCTTGGCGATCATTGGGCGTTCATCAGCGAAGCGCTGCTGTCCGCGGCCATCCACGGGCAGGACATTATACTTGCCTGCCTCCACATACCACTGGGCGATCATCTCGATGAGCTTGGCTCGGTTCTCGGCAGCAATGTTGTGATTCTCGGCAAAGTCCGTGGCAACGTGGTAGAGCTCCCAGTGCTGGGCATCCAGTTCGGTCAGCGTCTCTGCCGGGATGGGCGTGCCGAAACCTTTTCCCGCTTCCGTGAAAGATGTCCCCGGCCAGGGGCAGACTGCCCGCCAACCGTCATGGTAGAGCGAACGATGTCCCATCATCTCGAAATACTGGGTGATGTGCGCGCTGGTGGCGGCCTTTTCGTCAAAAGTATGGGCAAAGCTGTGTCCCTCTATAGGCGACTGGGTTACCCCCTTGATGCTCGCCGGAGGTTCGAGACTCAGGGCCTCGAGCACGGTAGGCACCATGTCGATGGCATGGGCATACTGAGTCCGGATTTCGCCCCGCGCCTTGATGCCCTTGGTCCAGTGCACGATGAACGGGTCACTGATGCCGCCTCGGTAGGTCTCGCGTTTCCAGCGTCTGAATGGGGTATTGCCTGCCCAGGTCCAGCCCCAGGCATAGTGATTGAATGTCTTTGGGCCTCCCAGGTCGTCGATGGCCTTGAGGTTCTCTTCCAGGGATTCCGGCACGAAGTTGAAGAACAGGTTCTCATTAACCGAGCCGCTTGGCCCGCCTTCGGAGCTGGCGCCGTTGTCCGAGATGAGCATGATGAGGGTATTGTCGAACTCTCCGATTGCCTTCAGGAAATCCAGGAGACGGCCGATGTGGTGGTCGGTGTGCTCCAGGAAGCCGGCAAAAACCTCCATCATGCGTGCGTAAAGCTTTTTCTCTTCTTCCGTGCACTCACGCCAGGGCTTCACATCCGGGTCATGACGCGAGAGCTCTGCATCTGCCGGGACGATGCCGAGTTCCTTCTGCTTCGCAAACACCTTTTCGCGATAGGCCTCCCAGCCGTCGTCGAACACGCCTTTATACTTATCTGCCCACTCCTTGCGCACGTGATGCGGCGCATGCATGGCGCCGGTGGCGAAGTACAGGAAGAACGGCTTGTTGGGCGCCACCTGCTTGGAATCGGCGATAAAGGCTACCGCCTTGTCCACCAGGTCCTCGGTGAGATGGTAGCCCTCATCGGGGGTCTTCTCGGGCTCGACGCGGTGGTTGTCGTAGGTGAGGTCCGGATAGTACTGGTGCGTGTCGCCGCCCAGGAACCCGAAGTAGCGCTCGAATCCGCGCCCGAGCGGCCAGCGTTCGTACGACCCGGCGGCCGAGATCTGGTCAGCCGGGGTGAGGTGCCATTTGCCGATGGCATAGGTGTTGTAGCCGTGCTGCAGCAACATCTCCGAGAGGAACCCGTTCTCGAACGGGATGTAGCCGTTGCCGCCGGGGAACCCGGTGGAGCCTTCGGTGATGCACGACATGGCGTTGCTGTGGTGGTTGCGGCCGGTGAGAATGCACGAGCGGGTGGGCGAGCACAAGGCCGTGGTGTGCATGTTGTTGTATCGCAGGCCACCGGAGGCCAGGCTGTCGATGTTGGGCGTCCGGATGGGGCTGCCGTAGCAGCCGAGCTGGCCGAAGCCCGTGTCGTCCAGGACAATGAACAGGACGTTTGGAGCACCTTCCTTTGCGCGCAGGGGCTCGGGCCAGGCCGGTGACGACCGGTCCACCGTTCGCCCGATGACGCCGGTAAAGGCGGTCCCGGGTTTATATTCCTTCAGTGCCATGAGATACCCTCCTTTTTTTCAGTATTGTTTTATCTTCACTTGCTTAAGCAGCCTTATTGTTTGGCCATCAGCTTCTTGAGCTCGGCTTCATCATCCTGTATCAAATCCCCGGAGACATCGATCACCACCTGAGAGATCTCTCCGGTGAAGGCAAAGGGCGCCTGGTAGTCCTCGGGTACGACCGAATCGGCTGCATCGTAGCCGCAGCTCAGGCCGATGATGCCGAAGAGCTGGGGAACCGTGTAGGGAAACTCCGCATTGGCAACCAGCTGATTGTTCACGTAGAGCTGGCCCCTTCCTGGTGATCCTTTACCATTCGAGAAGTCCGGATTCCCTGTGGGTTCGAACTCATAGCGTACACTGATCTCGCCAGTGGGAAGCTCATCCGGCGTAGACACCCTGAAATTTTCCAGAGCGCAGTAGTTGTGCACGTAGTGGAGTTTTTTGTCCTTGACATAGAAGGTATAGCCGCCGTGCCGGTTCCCATGGGAGATCAGCACCCCCTGGGCACCGCCTTTTGGGATCACGATATCAGCCGTGATGCTGTGGGGCCGGTTATAGAGCCGCGGGGTTGCCGCAAACGGTACCATGGCCCCTCCGGCATAGAAGACGAATTTATTGCGGTCTTTCGTGATCCTCGGCCGCGGCGTATTCATGCGCTCCAAATCAGCGGTGGCCAGAGGTAGCGCACCGTAGCGGCCGGCCTCGGTATACCAGCGCTGGATCATCTCTTCCATCTTCTCCGGGTGCGCTGCGGCGAGGTTATGGCATTCAGACGGGTCTTCGGCCACGTGGTAGAGCTCCCAGGCATTGGCGTCGAGGTCGCGCAGAATGTCGGAGGTCAGCGGGGAACCGAAGGCCCGGCCCTTTTTCGCTGCCTCGACGAAGCTCGGCCCGGGGAA
>Ga0116163_1002781_pt1 | contig 10024 bp, 7 predicted proteins | sample AD_UKC107_MetaG_FD_89889 | JGI IMG/M metagenome (GOLD analysis project Ga0116163, IMG submission 89889) | Active sludge microbial communities of municipal wastewater-treating anaerobic digesters from Hong Kong - AD_UKC107_MetaG | ecosystem: Engineered > Bioreactor > Anaerobic > Digestate | place...
GCCGCATTCCTTCATAAAAAATTTCATTGATGTCTTCCTGCTTTGATCCCCCTGCGCCAGGCTCATCAAAGCTGAAATCCGAAAGATCATCCGACGCCCCGCCTGCATCATCATCTTCCATTAGAAACTCATCCATTTCACTTGATAACGGTGACCGCTGCGGCCTGCTGCCGCCATCATCAACGAGATCATCGAAATTACTTCCCCCCGGTTCATCATCAAGACTGAAATCAGTCATGTCTGCACTTCCGGCATCATATGAGGAAGAAGAAAAATCGTCAGAATCATCGGACATAAAATCATCATCCCCGCTTTGTCCTGACTGCAGCGCTTTTATTCTCTGTTTGGCGGCACCGGAATTCCTGCTGTCCGGATAATATTCGATATATTTTTTGAATGCGTGCAGCGCCTGTTTGTTTCTCCCTGCTTTAAAATAATATTCCCCTATTTTAAACAGTTCAACTTCCGGATTCACTGCATCTGTTTCACCGAGGACCTCCCGCACTGTCTTTCCTATTCTTCGCAGCTGGTTGCTGAAAACACGTAACATCTTTTTCACAACATTCAGGTTTTTTAAAATCAGACGTTCAAATTCGGCGAGGCTCAACACCAGTACAACAGTGTCCCCGAAAGTCTGTGCGGTTTCATCACGGGGATACCGCCCAAGGGCAGATTTTACTCCAAAGAACTCTCCCGGCTTCACATTCTCTTTAACTTCAACCCAAATCCGGTCTTCCACTTTCTTCGTAGTGAGAATAACCCTGCCGGACTTCATTATATAAATGTTATCGCTTTTATCGCCCTCCATATATACAATGGAGCCGCTTTTATAGGCCCGGGGGATTATCCCGCTCTGGCCTCCCTGTGTTCCATTTGACATTGTGTATTCCCCAGATATTAAACTTCAAATTCGACAGGCATAAAAGGAAATTCTTTTTTAAATCCGACAGCCCTGCTGATCCGCCGGAGAACCCCCAGGAGATCCCCGATCACGATTTTTTCTACACCATCCATTACGATTTCCTGATATGCGACACCAAGAGAATCAAAAAGCGCCCGGTACTCGATATCTCCGTATACCGGCTGCCCTTTTATAACAACAAGTTTAACATCCCGCAGGTCTGCGTCAACTACCGATTTATATGGATCATCATCCTTGTTGGCAAATATGGTAAGGTCTGCGTAATATCCGCTTTTAACCTTGCCGTTCTTTTTCAGCCTGAATGCCTTCGCCGGATTGGAGGTCACCATCATGACAATCTGCTTATTAGGAAGCTCCTTATTGTAAAATTCCCTGAAATATTCCCTGTCGAATTTCATTTCATAGAGGAGGTGCTCCCCCCCGGACATGGGAGAATCAGTACCTATACAGACATTTACTCCGGCGTTAAGCCACTCTCTGACCCGTCCTGTTCTGTTGAACATGAACATGTTTGAATCCGCGCACCATACCACGGAAGCTCCCTTCTTCGCGATCAGCTTAATATCGTCATCGGAAAATGCAAGCCCGTGGACCAGCACGGAATGGTCCCCGAGACCGCCCTTTTTATCAAGCACCTGAATATCCCGAAGGGTCTCTGAATCAAATCCTTCGGCAATATGAGTTATGAAAGGCGCATCCTTGTCCAGTGCTTTCTTGTATTCAACTTCTATGTCATCTCCCCACAGTAATGCGAAAGAGGAAATCGAATGTGCGAGAGAATATTCACGGATAATCTGGGTTGGTATGATATCAAGAAACGGCTCGCTGACAAAATGAGGGATATGGTCTGACACACTTGTTACGCCTGATATAAGATTCCGGTATCCCGCAAGAAGATAGAGGTCCCTGTTTTCTATCTGCTGCCGCTCCTCATACACCGGAGAACTTTTCAGGTCATTATCCCAGGGCAGCCAGTTTTCATACGGGCCGTTACCAACCTTCGGGAAATAGTTACCGATTAAATGGTCGTGGGAATTGATCAGACCCGGGACAAGAACACCATGGTCTATATCAATCATCAGGTTGGTCTTTGTTTCCTTTTCGCTGACCTTTTCAATCTTATCACCATTAATAATTACGGTTGATTCATAAAAAACTTCATCCGGTGTTACCGTTGTTGCGCCAGAGATACCCCATTTTTTCATTCTGCCAATCCTATCCCTTTCTTTTACACTCCGCTGTCAAAATAAGACATACCGTTCAAACTCTAATAAATCAAATATATCGAGTCAAGTAAAAATACCACCTGCCCTGTGTAATAATATAATCAGAAACCGGTCTCATTACATAATTATATACCGGTTAATCACAAGGTAAGAACCGCATGTAAAACCCATTCTGACACACTGCAGAAACATTGCTTTACTCCGCGCAGTACCAGGTTTTTTCCAACACCTGGTACTTATTTATTATTCGGAATTATTTCCCGAAAATATCACAATTTATTAATTTCGTATACCCTTAATACTATCATTCATAAAAAACAATCCTGCGTAACGGAACATCCGGGAAAAGAAAAAAAAAGAAATTCAATAGTATTAGTGGTTGAATTTGTTTCAAAAGAACATTAATCTGTTGATACTATCAAAAAGGGCTATATGCCTTTGCGGTGTAACGGTGAGAAAAAATACAAATAGCCCTGTTTTCTGAAGAGAATGAAAATATCATATACCATAAAACTGCAGCTCCTTCTGATCCCTGATATCCTTATCGCGGGGTTCCTGCTGTATCTGTATTATGCGAGGGCCGGTCTTTCCATAACCTTCATACAATACAGCATAGCCGGTGCAGGAATTTTTTTACTGCTGAAACAGGTGCTGCTGTTTTTCTCCCACAGGGGCATTAATTACAAAATAAAAAAAATACTCTCTGTCATAAGTGATTACAAAAAAGGTAAATTCACAATTGTTTCAAACAACGTCTTCCATGGAACGGGATTTTCTATTGTTGATGATGCCTTTGTTCTCATCCATAAAGAACTCGGCACAATGGGGAAGCACCTTGAAAACCTTGTTTCCAGTCAGAAAAGTGAAATTGAAAATCTCCGCGAACTGTATCATAATATTGTACTTTCAATAAGTTCGTATTTCATTGTTCTTAACGAAAAGCAGGAAATCATTTTCGCAAATGAGAGTTTCTGCAGGAAATTTCAGATGGAACTTGATGAAATTGCCGGAAAACAAATTGATGATATTTTTATTTTTCTCACATCCACAATCCTCGAGAATATCCAGAAAGTAATTATCACACATGAATCAGTCATTCTTGAAAAAACACACCTGGTTTCTACAAATAAGATTTCAATAATCGCCGATATCAAACTCTCCACGATGCGGGTCCGCGGTGAAAACCAGATTATTTTTGTCATTGATGATGTTACCAATATCTGCAAGAAAGATTTCCAGATGAACCTCATCAGTCAGGTCTCTGAATCGATACAGCGGGACGATGAAATTGACAGTGTTATTCACGCGCTCCTTACCGGTGTGACATCCGGTTCCGGTCTTGGATTTAACAGGGCAATGCTTTTTATGGTTGATGTGGCGAAAAACAGCCTTCAGGGGAAAATGGCCGTTGGTCCCGACACCCTGGAGGAGGCGATAGAAATCTGGAGTTCTGTTTCCAGCTGCGAAGTAGATATATACAGTCAGTTAAAGTCGTTCAACGAGGTGGAAATAAAGGGGAAAAACCTTGTAGAGGCCGTACAGCAAACCAGTTTCAGCCTTGATGACAACAACATCTTTACACAGTCATTCCTGAACAGGGAAAGCATTCACGTGTATGACGCCGGCAATGACAGCCGGGTGAACGATGAAGTAAGAAAATTTATGGATGTCAGGGAATTTGTCGTTACCCCCCTCGTCTCTGTAAATAAAGCCATCGGTGTAATTATCGCGGACAACAAATTCAACCAGACGCCAATCAGCGCTGACAACATTGAACTGCTTTCCATTTTCTCATTCCAGGCAACGCTCCTTATTGAAAGCTACAACAATCTTCATATGATCAAGAAGGAGATGCAGAAAATCCGCGACCGCCAGGAGGCAATGCTGGAATCAGAGAAGCTTGCCGCCGTGGGAAGAATCGCCTCCCATATCGCCCATGAAATACGCAACCCCCTGGTTACCATGGGGGGGTATGCCAGAAGGATAGTGCAGCTCACAAAGGACTCCGGCCCCAAATCTTCTGAACGTATTTCTTCAGCAGCACAGGTGGTATTGAAGGAATCGGAACGTCTGGAAAAAACACTGTCCAATGTAATGGACTTTTCGCGTTCCTCGACATTCATCATGGAATTCAACAACATCAATGAAATCATCGAAGATACCTATGATCTCCTGAAAAATCTTTTTCAGGAGCGCCGCATCACAATATCCATGGACCTCGACAATGACCTTCCCCTGGTAAAATCAGACTTCAACCAGATGAAGCAGGTAATGCTGAACCTTTTTCAGAATGCGATTGACGCAACACCTCCTGAAGGGAAAATCGATGTAATTACAGAACATAATGACGAAAACCTCTATATACATGTAAGCGATACCGGTTCAGGAATAGCCAATGACGATATTGCGAGCGTCTTTGAGCCGTTTTTTACCACAAAAGTCACCGGTGTTGGACTTGGACTGGCTATCACCAAAAAAATTATAACCGACCACAACGGTGAAATAAGCGCTTCAAACCGAAAAGGCGGCGGAAGCACCTTTACCGTAACACTGAAGCTTCCAAAATAAACTTTTTTCATCCCGAAACTGAAGTATTGATAATTAGACGTTTCTTTTACACAGCTTTTCAAAAAATGCTTGAAAAAATGGTTATCGCTGGTATTGTATTAGTTCGCATCAAGAAACATTCAGGAGAGGGCCATGAGTAAAATATTGATTGTTGAGGACGAACAGCATCAGAGGGAACTCTACGCAATGGAGCTCCAGGATGAAGGATACGAAGTTGAACAGGCTTCCAACGGTAAAGAAGCTGTTGACAAAGTCAAGAACAACAAATACGACCTTGTTATCCTTGATATCAGGATGCCTGAAATGGACGGGATTGAGGCGCTGGGTAAAATTCTATCCCGTGACAAAAAAATTCCAATCATCATCTATACCGCGTACTCTAATTATAAAAGTAATTTTATGACATGGACAGCGGACGCGTATATCACAAAATCCTCCAACCTTCAGGAGCTGAAGGACAAGATTAAAGAAATTATTGCATCGCGCTCCAAATAATGGGCGGGTACAATAAAAAAACATTAACCTTTATTCTCGCGGGGGGCCAGGGTGAACGGCTCTATCCCCTGACGCGGGACAGGTCCAAACCTGCGGTTCATTTCGGCGGCACATACCGTATCATTGACTTTCCCCTCAGCAATTGCCTCAACTCAGACATGAGGAAAATAATTGTTCTGACACAGTATAAATCCCTTTCCCTTGAGCGCCATATAAGCACCGCATGGAACCTGTTCCACCGGGAGCTCGGAGCGTTTATCGACGTTGTGCCCCCGCAGCAGCGTATAACGGAAGACTGGTACCGGGGCACCGCTGATGCCATTTTTCAGAATATCTACATCATCGAAATGGAAAAACCGGAATATGTGATGATCCTTTCCGGAGACCATATATATAAAATGGACTACAACCGTATGCTCCATTTCCATGTTGAAAATAATGCGGACCTCACTATTGCCGCGATTGAAACACCCCTTGACGAGGCACGACGTTTCGGTGTTCTTGAAGTTGATGAATCACAGCGCCTCATCGGATTTGAAGAAAAACCGGCCAATCCCCGGCCGATCCCCGGGAAAAAAGACAGGTCCTTTGTATCAATGGGGCTGTACATTTTTAAAACCGAAAAGCTTGTCACCTACCTGTCCCAGGACCATAAACTTGAAGGCTCAAACGATTTCGGGAAAGATGTAATTCCCAGGGTGTTCAAAACAGACAGGGTTTTCACCTATGATTATGTGGAAAATGAAGGAGAACGGGCATACTGGCGTGACATTGGTACCGTGAAAACATACTATGAAGCAAACATGGAGCTTCTTACCGAAACCCCTCCCATTGACCTTTATGAAAGGGGATGGATAATCAGGACCTATATGGACCAGTTTCCCCCTGCAAAGATTCTCTGCGAAGAAGCCGAATCAAACACCGATGTAATCAATTCAATAGTATCAAACGGCTCCACCATAAACGGGGGCTCGGTGCGGAACTCTGTCCTTTCGCCGGGTGTAAAAGTTCATGGCAATGCGGTAATTGAAAACTCAATTCTGATGCATGGTGTAACTGTAGGGAAGAACGCAAAAGTCAGGAATGCCATCATAGACAAGAGGATAAAAATCCCCGAAGGTGAACAGATCGGCTATGACCTCAAAAAAGACCGGAAACGGTTTACCGTGACCGATGAAGACATTGTGGTTGTACCGAAGGGATTTGTGTTTTAAGTAACCTCCGCTTCAGATTCCCCTGTCTCCTCAATCCTCCGGTAGATCCATGCCATCCGCCTGATACGCGTAATCATATCTTCTGTAATTGCATCGGAAGTCAGTTTCCAGCGCCAGTTTCCGTTTGCGGTCCCCGGTTTATTCATACGGAAGGCTTCACCATATCCTATTATATCCTGCGCCGGGACAATCACCAGGTTCGCCACGGACATGTACGCCAGGCGGATCAGCTGCCAGTGAAAATCGCTGTATTGTTCAGAGCCTATATACTCCATAATATACTTCTGCCCGTTCTCATCCACCTCCGCTTCGTAGAACCATCCGTTTGTGGTATTGTTGTCATGGGTGCCGGTATACAGGATGCAGTTGTGGTTTTCAATATTATGGGGAAGATATTCATTCTTGTTATTAAAGTCGAAGGCAAACTGCAGAATTTTCATCCCCGGGAGCCCCAGACCGTCCCGCAGTTTTTTTACTTCCGGCGTTATCACCCCGAGGTCTTCCGCGATCAAAGGCAGGTCGCCCAGATCATGTTTCAGGCGGGTAAAGAACTCCATTCCCGGTCCCTCGACCCACTCACCATTCACCGCAGTCTCTTCATCAGCAGGTATAGCCCAGTAGGATTCGAACCCTCGAAAATGGTCTATCCGGACGATATCGACACGTTTTTTCAGATGGAGGAGCCGCTCCTTCCACCATACTGCCGTTTCTTCATTGAGATGTCCCGCAGCATCACGCCACCGGTACAGCGGGTTTCCCCAGCGCTGCCCGGTTTCACTGAAATAATCCGGAGGAACACCGGCAACCGAAAGCGGCCGCCCCGTTTTTTCACAGAGATCGAGGATTCCCGGATTACTCCATGCATCCGCGCCTTCGAGGGTGATATAAATCGGGATATCGCCGATCAGCTGAACACCCTGCACACTGCAGTACTCATGCAGATCATCCCATTGCCTGAAAAATATAAACTGAACAAAGGAATGAAAACGCACCCTGTCCTTCAGCTTCTCACGCCATTCCGATATAGCTTCAGGTTCACGCAACGAAACCGGCGTGTCCCAGTCAAGCCAGTTATAGCTTTTAAAATGGAGAGCAAGAGCGGTGTAGAGAGCATAATCATCAAGCCAGAAGGAGGATTCCCGGCAAAATACCTCAAATTCGGCCCGCACATCGTCCGCGGCCTGCATCTCAAAATCCCTGAAGGCAGTTTCCAGAAATGTATTCAGGCGGCGTTCAGAAGTTTCAAAATCAATGAAATGCGCCTCATCGCCGGGAATGTCATCAGGTACCGCGCTGCACCACTCCTCTTCGCAGAGGGACTCCATACTTATCATGAGATGGTTTCCCGCAAATGTTGAAGTGGAAGCATATGGTGAATGTCCGAACGGGGACACCACGGGGCCTATGGGCAGCACCTGCCAGAACTGCTGACCTCCCTCCTTCAGGAGATCCGCAAATTCCCTCGCCTCCTTTCCGAGGGTCCCTATTCCATATTTCCCCGGAAGGCTTGTTATGTGCAGCAGTACTCCGCATGACCGTGGCAGTTTCATAGAACAGCTCCCCTTTATTAATAACCTTTCATGTATCAGCATTCTTTACTACTGCATATACTCCTGAATAGCTATGTTACTTTGACAATACATATTAATCAATTCCAAAAAAATTATCCTTACTGAAAGTTATTTCCGGATTTCGCGCTATATTCTATTTCACCACATCAATTACCGGAAAACATTCACTGTTCACATGAAATATTTTTGTCAAATATCATGACTTTTTTCATTGATTAATTCACTGCTCTAAAATACATATTCTGCAATGCTGTATTTACTCCAGAAGCAGTCATTAATTGATATTCCCGAAGAACAGGATGAAAGAAATTAAAAATTATAAAGAACAGCTGAAAAGCATTCTCACCAAAGAGGAGATGGGTGTTTTTTCCAATGACCGTTACAGTCTCGTTGATTTCGGATATGACTATGTTGACTGCGGGGAGTTCAAAAAAGCATTCCAGCTTTTCAGTATCGGCATACGCCTGAACGGCAACGACCCCGACATTTTAAACGGCCTTGGGATTTCCCTGTGCGAGCTCGGGAGGCTCAGGGCGTCGGTGCTCATTCTGGAAAAAGCTACAGAGCTGTATCCTGATGACGCGGTTATTCTCGCGAACCTTGCCGGAGTATACTGGGAACTCGGCAATTACGAGTCTTCTTTGTTTTATTATTCAAAATCACTTGAAGCGGACCCGAAACTCGCAGAAACACATTTCAACCTGATCAACCTGTACTGCGAGGCGGGGGACCTTTTCCTGGCGTACATCGCCTGCCTCAACTTTCTGAATATCGACCCTGACAATGAATCAGCTATTGAGCTTCGGGACGATATACTTCTGAATCTGGGGATTTCAATCTTTTAGCATTGAACCCCTGAAGCCCTTCATTCCGTCACCCCTTCCCGGGCGATGCCTTCTTTCAGTGCTGACAGTTCCTTCTCCAGATCCCAGCGCCATCGGCCCCTCTCTTTTTTGAAATGGAATACCGCGGTAAACCCTTTCATGTTTTCGACCGGATACACCGAATATTTCACATGGATTTCAGCGGTATCACCCTTCGTTGTATTTTTAATTACAGTCCATTCGGAATTTTTCACAAACAGCATATCAATGCCGAAATGGCTTGCCTTCAGATTCGGCCGCTTCCGGCCGATATACTCCATCAGCTCCCTTGTGTCCGCTGTCATGAGGTCGCCGGCGTCACTGTACCTGCCTGCCTGCCACATTTCACGCAGTGACGTAAGGGTCTCGCCGGGACCTCCGCGGGATTCAGAACAGCTCATAAGAATACATGATGCGGCTGCAACCAGCACCATGAAACCAAAACGTTTTACAGCAATTCCTGCTCTCATTCCCGCGCTCCCGGAGAATCATTCTTTCTAGTATACCATTTGCAGGTATTTATATTCATGACAATACAATCTACGCCTTTTCTACAAAATCAAGCACCTTATCAAGGGGATACGAACCGACAAACTCCTGGGTCCCGTTTATCACGGTTTTCGGCACTGAACTCACGTTGTATTTAATCGCCACCGGAACAAAGGTTGAGCTTTCAACCATGTCGGCTTTTATATATTCGCTTTCCAGCGCAAGGCGGTGGGCCGCGCTTACCGCATCCGGGCAATACGGACAGGTGAGGGAAATAAACACCTGAATATGAATGTCTTTTTTAATTCCCTTTATCCGGTCTGCAATAGCCCCGGGAAGCGGCTCTTTCACTCCTGACATCTCAAGAATGCTTCGCAGAAATGAATTAATTTCGTATCCTCCCGGAAGCCCGTAAAACTTTATTCCGTGGTCTTTGTTTTCACTGTCCAGTACTACAATGGCGGGAATTTTATCGACCCCGTACATGTCCGCTTTGTCCCTGTCAGTCTGGAAATTCCACACGGTCAGGGACAGTTTATCAGACAGCTCTGTAATTTCCCTGAGGAAAAGATGGGTATCCCTGCATGTATTACATTCAAGGGTCTGGGTGAACATTACCAGGTTCACATTGTTCACCATGGGCTTCAGTGCCTCCTGAAGCTGTTTTTTTACTTTA
>Ga0116163_1002790_pt1 | contig 10010 bp, 20 predicted proteins | sample AD_UKC107_MetaG_FD_89889 | JGI IMG/M metagenome (GOLD analysis project Ga0116163, IMG submission 89889) | Active sludge microbial communities of municipal wastewater-treating anaerobic digesters from Hong Kong - AD_UKC107_MetaG | ecosystem: Engineered > Bioreactor > Anaerobic > Digestate...
CTCGTGGCCGAGAACATCGCCCAGCAGCTGGAAAAGCGTATCTCGTTCCGCCGCGCGATGAAGCAATCCATGCAGCGCGCGAAATCGACGCGTTTCTGGGCCGCCCCGCCAATATCAACATCATGGAGATCAAATCTCCCGAGACCAACGCGCAGCTCGTGGCCGAGAACATCGCCCAGCAGCTGGAAAAGCGTATCTCGTTCCGCCGCGCGATGAAGCAATCCATGCAGCGCGCGATGAAAGCCGGCGCCAAGGGCATCAAAACCGCCGTGGCCGGCCGTCTCAACGGCGCGGACATCGCCCGCTCCGAACACTATCACGATGGATCCATCCCGCTGCAGACGCTGCGCGCCGATATCGACTACGGCTTCTGCGAAGCGAAAACCACCTACGGCCGCCTGGGCGTGAAGGTGTGGATCTATAAAGGCCAGCGCCTGCCGCAGGCCAAGCGCACCCAGGGCGCTCCCAAAGGAGGCAGATAAGCTATGTTGATGCCCAAGAGAGTCAAACGCCGCCGCGTTTTCCGCGGCCGCATGAAGGGCAGGGCACAGCGCGGCAATACCATCGCCTACGGCGAATACGGTTTGGTCGCCACCGAGCCCTCCTGGGTTACCAGCCAGCAGATCGAAGCCGCCCGTATCGCGCTTACCCGTCACACCAAGCGCGGCGGCCAGGTTTGGATCAAGATCTTCCCCGACAAGCCTGTCACCGAGAAGCCTGCCGAAACCCGCATGGGTTCGGGCAAAGGCTCGCCGGAATACTGGGTAGCCGTTGTGAAGCCCGACCGTGTATTGTTTGAAATCGCGGGCGTGTCGGAATCGGTTGCCAGGGAAGCCCTGCGCCTCGCCGGGCATAAGCTGCCCATCAAGACCAAAATCATGAAGCGGCAGGACACTACGAAAGAAGCGGGTGGTGAAGCATAATGAAGGCAAACGATCTTCAAGCCATGAACACATCTGAGCTTCAGGAAAAAGTCTCTGAGCTCAAGGAAGAGCTGTTCAACCTTCGTTTTCAGCTTGCGACCGGCCAGCTGGAAAACACCATGGTCATCAAGGGCGTCAAACGCGATATCGCCCGTTGCCTGACCGTCCTTCGTCAACTGGAACAAAAGAATGCGTAAGGAATTGCGCTTGACTGAATATGAAGGAGGAAGCCGCTTCCATGTCTGAACAGAGAGGACTTCGCAAAACCCGCGAAGGCATCGTCATCAGCGACAAGATGGATAAAACCATCGTTGTTGAAGTTAAGACCCGTGTACGCCATCCGCTGTATGGCAAGATCATGAACCAGTCCACGAAGCTGAAGGTGCATGATGAAAACAACGAATGCGGTATCGGCGATACCGTTTCCGTGATGGAGACCCGCCCGCTGTCCAAAACCAAGCGTTGGCGCCTGGTCGAAATCGTCGAAAAGGCGAAATAAGGAGGAAACCCGTATGATCCAGCCGCAAACGCGACTTAAAGTAGCCGATAATTCCGGCGCTAAGGAGATCATGTGCATCCGAGTGCTCGGCGGTTCTTTCCGCAGATCGGGCAGTGTGGGCGACGTGATCGTGGCGAGCGTGAAAACCGCGAACCCCGGCGGCGCTGTGAAAAAAGGCGACGTGGTCAAAGCCGTTATCGTTCGGCAGCATAAGGAAATGCGCCGTGCAGACGGCAGCTACATCCGGTTTGACGATAACGCAGCCGTACTCATCAACGACGAGAAACTGCCAAAGGGCACCCGTATTTTCGGGCCTGTGGCACGCGAGCTCCGCGAGAAGGCGTATATGAAGATCGTCTCGCTGGCGCCCGAAGTACTGTAAGGAGGGAGAACGAATGAAGGTTCACGTTAAAAAGAACGATCAGGTCGTTGTCATCTCCGGGCCTGAGACCATCAAAGGCAAACAGGGCAAGGTGCTGGCCGTCGAGACCAAGGACAACAAGGTCATCGTCGAGGGCGTAGCGTACGTCAGCAAGCACCAGAAATCCCGCCGCCAGGGCCAGCCGGGCGGCATCTACCAGAAAGAGCGCGCGCTGGATGCGTCCAACGTGATGCTCATCTGCCCCAAGTGCGGCAAGGCCACACGCGTCGGGAAAAAGGAAGTTGAAACCGAAACCGACAAGGGACACGTAAAAAAGACCAGAGTGCGCGTATGCAAACGCTGCGGCGCACAGATTGAGTAAGGAGGGTCGGCTGAATGGCAACACGCATCAAGGAAAAGTTCCAGAATGAGGCCGCACCTGCGCTCAAGCAGAAATTCGGCTACAAGAACGACATGCAGATCCCAAAGATCCACAAAGTCGTCATCAACATGGGTCTGGGCGACTGCAAGGACAATGCCAAAGCGCTTGAAACCGCCGTGGCAGAGCTCACGCAGATCGCCGGACAAAAGCCCATCGTCACCAAAGCACGCAAGTCCGTGGCAAACTTTAAGCTTCGCCAGGGCATGAGCGTCGGCGCGAAGGTTACCCTGCGCGGCGACCGTATGGACGAGTTTGTTGATAAGCTCATCAACATCGTTCTTCCCCGCGTGCGCGACTTCCGCGGCGTATCCACCAAGGCCTTCGACGGCCGCGGCAACTACGCCCTGGCGCTGCGCGACCAGCTGATCTTCCCCGAAATCAACTATGATAAGGTGGATAAGGTCCGCGGCATGGAAATTATATTCGTTACTTCGGCGAAGACCGATGAGGAATGCAAAGAGCTTTTGGCCCTCCTCGGCATGCCGTACGCATCGTAAGTAGAAGGGAGACAAAATCGTGGCAAAGACAAGCATGAAGATCAAGCAGGCTCGCCCCGCAAAATTCTCCACTCGCGCTTACACGCGCTGCCGCCTGTGCGGTCGCCCGCACGCGGTACTTCGCAAGTATGGCATCTGCCGCATCTGCTTCAGAGAACTGGCGTATAAGGGCCAGATTCCCGGCGTCCGCAAAGCCAGCTGGTAAGCGGGACGGAACAAAGGAGGTTTTCCCATGGTCATGAATGATCCCATCGCCGATATGCTCACCCGCATCCGCAATGCGCAGGTGGCCAAGCATGATGCGGTCGTCATCCCTGCCTCAAATCCCAAGAAAGCCATCGCCAAGATTCTGCTTGCCGAAGGCTATATCAAGGGCGTTGATTTCATCAAGGACGGCCCGCAAGGCAATATAAAACTCACACTCAAGTACATCGAAGGCAAGCAGCCGGTTATCGCAGGGCTGAAGAAGATTTCCAAGCCCGGCCTGCGCGTGTACGCTAAGAACGGCTCCTTGCCCAAGGTCCTGGGCGGCCTGGGTATCGCGATCATCTCCACCTCCAAAGGTGTGATGACCGACAAGGAAGCCCGCAAACAGATGGTCGGCGGCGAAGTGCTCGCCTACGTCTGGTAACGGCAGGGAGGGGAAGAAGAAATGTCAAGAATCGGTAACGCACTGATCACCGTTCCTGCCGGTGTAACGGTCACTGTGAACGAACAAAACGTTGTGACTGTCAAAGGCCCCAAAGGCACGCTGTCCCAGGCGGTCAACAGTGATATCACACTGCATCAGGAAAACGGCATCCTCACGCTCAAACGGCCGACCGATGCCAAGCCGCACAAGGCCATGCATGGCCTCTACCGCAGCCTGGTCAACAACATGGTCGTTGGCGTCACGGACGGGTTTGCCAAAACCCTTAAGCTCGTGGGCACCGGCTACCGCGCCGCCGCGGAGGGCAGGAAGCTCACCATCAACATCGGTTTCTCCCATCCCGTGGTGCTGGAAGCGCCCGAGAACGTGGAATTCGAAACGCCCGATCAGACCACCATCGTGGTCAAGGGCATCAATAAACAGGTCGTTGGCAACCTTGCCGCCGATATCCGCGCCATCCGCAAACCCGAGCCTTATCTGGGCAAGGGCATTCGCTATGTGGACGAGGTTATCCGCCGCAAGGAAGGCAAGTCCGGTAAGTAAGAAAGGGGATTGCAGATATGTATAAGACAAAAGATCGCAATGCAGACCGTGTAATCCGCCATGCGCGGGTTCGCAAAAAGGTCTCGGGCACCCCGGCCGTACCGCGCCTTTGCGTTTACCGGAGCTTGCAGAACATCTATGCGCAGATCATTGACGACTCCAAAGGCGTGACCCTCGCGTCCGCCTCCACCATGGAAAAGGATGTCAAGGAGCGCATCAAGGACACCGATAAAAAAGGCGCCGCCAAGATCGTCGGCCAGGCGATTGCAGAGCGGGCGGCTAAAGTTGGCGTTGAAAAAGTGGTTTTCGACCGCGGCGGCTATGTGTACACAGGCCGTGTAGCGGAGTTGGCCGCAGGCGCCCGCGAAGCCGGACTTAAGTTCTAAAGGAGGACGAACGCATGCAACGCATGGGACAACGCAGAGACCAGGAAAGCGAATTCAAAGAGAAGCTCGTCGCCATCAACCGCGTTACCAAGGTTGTTAAAGGCGGACGTAACTTCCGCTTTGCAGCGCTGGTTGTGGTCGGCGATGAAAAGGGCCGCGTGGGTGCGGGAATCGGCAAAGCCGCCGAAATTTCCGAAGCCATCCGCAAGGGCGTGGATAAGGCCAAGAAAAGCCTGATCACCGTGCCGATTACGGGCACGAGCATCCCGCATGATGCCATTGGCCGCTTTGGCACCGGCAAAGTCGTATTGCTTCCCGCGCCGGAAGGCACGGGCGTAATCGCGGGCGGCGCAGCACGCGCCGTGCTGGAACTTGCCGGCGTACGCGATATCCGCACAAAGAGCTACGGTACCAATAACCGTATCAATATGGTGAAAGCGACGCTGGAAGGGCTCAAGCAGCTCCGCACGGTCGAGCAGATCGCCAAACTCCGCGGCAAAACCGTGGAAGAAATCCTGGGCTGAGGAGGCCGACGACATGAAACTGTACATTACACTCAAAAAATCGCCGATCTCAAGTCTGCAGGTGCACAAGGACACCGTCGCCGCGCTGGGGCTGAGAAAAATCGGCCAGACCGTGGTGAAGGAAGACAATCCCTGTATCCGGGGCCAGATCTTCCGTGTCCAACACATGATCGACGTTGAAGAGAAAGCTAAGTAGGAGGGATTGCCGATGAAACTGCATGAACTGCAGCCCGCCGCTGGTTCTACCACATCCCCCAAGCGTTTGGGCAGGGGTACGGGTTCGGGTCTTGGCAAGACCTCCGGCAAAGGGCACAAAGGCCAGAACGCGCGTTCCGGCGGCGGCGTACGCCCCGGGTTTGAAGGCGGCCAGATGCCGCTGACGCGCCGCGTTCCCAAAAAAGGATTCACCAACATCTTCCGTACCGAGTACGCGACTGTAAACGTCGGGAACCTCGACATCTTCAAGGATGGCTCAGTGATCACAGCGGAGACGCTCAAGGAAGCCGGACTGATTAACAAGACCATGGACGGCGTGAAGATCCTGGGCGGCGGCGAGCTTACCAAAAAGCTGACCGTACAAGCTGCGAAGTTTTCCAAGAGCGCACAGGAGAAGATCGAGACCCTCGGCGGGAAAGCCGAGGTGAAGTAACATGGCTCGCAACCGCAACAACCCCGGCATCACCGAGTCCCTGCGCAATGCGTGGAAGGTTGCCGATATCCGCGCGAAGCTGATCTATACCTTCATGATGCTGGTCCTCTTCCGCTTGGTCGGCGTCATTCCCGCCCCCGGCGTAGACTACGTCGCCGTACAGGCTGCTATCGGAACGCAATCACTGCCGCTGCTGGACCTGGTCAACATGATGACCGGTAACAACTTCAGCCAGATGACCATCATGGCCATGGGTATTACGCCCTATATCAACGCCAGCATTATCATGCAGCTGCTCACGATCGCCATCCCGGCGTTGGAGCGGATGCAGAAAAGCGGCGATGACGGCAGGAAAAAGATCGCCCAAATTACGCGCTATGTTACGGTCGGACTTGCAGTATTCCAGGCTATCGGCCTGGTATCCAGCCTGGGCTATGTGAAGGCCGGCTGGTATAACTATGTTTTGGTCGGTATTTCCATGGCTGGCGGTACCGCCCTGGCCATGTGGATCGGCGAACGCATCACCGAAAAAGGCATCGGCAACGGCATCTCGCTGTTGATCGCCGCAGGTATTGTCAACAACCTGTTCAACGGGTATGTGCAGCTTGGCAGCGAAGCGCTCGCCGCGACCAGCCTTACCCCGTGGATGACCCTGTTTGCGGTGCTCGCGGTATCCCTGGTTATGATTGTTCTCATCACCTGGGTTGACCTTGGCGTGCGCCGCATCAACGTGCATTTCGCCAAACGCGTCTCCGGACGCAAAATGTACGGCGGACAGAACCAGGTCATTCCGCTCAAGCTCATCTCGGTTGGTGTTCTTCCGCTAATCTTCGCGTATTCCTTCATGGCGTTCCCCGGCACGATCATTCAATTGGTCGGCGGCGCGGAGTCCGGAGCCGCCATCTGGTGGGCGAAAAATATGGCCTCGTACTCTTTCGGGTATCAGGGTGTGATGGCGCTGCTCATCTTTGCGTTCACATTCTTCTACTCGTCCATCTCCTTCAACCCGGATGAGATCGCCAAGAACATCCAGCAGCAGGGCGGCGCGATTCCCTCGGTTCGTCCCGGCCGGCCGACGGTGGATTATCTCAGGCGCATCAACTCCAGGCTGACGATGTTCGCCGCCATCTTCCTGGCATTGCTGGCGACCATCCCGGGCCTGTTTGCCAGAAGCACCGCGCAAGCGCTGCCGTTTGGCGCATCAAGCTTGCTGATCGTGGTCTCCGTTATTCTGGAAACCAAACGGCAGCTGGACGAGCACCTGGTATCCCGCAACTACGATAAAATTTCCTAAACCGCTTATATGGATGAGGAAACAGGAGTTATGGAGCAGGAATGGCGGAGCGCTTGTACCGCAGGCCTCTGATAAACGGAAACGATCGCTTCGGCGATCGCACCGCCATTGCGCTTTCCACACTCCTCGTTCTTCATTGATCTGAAAGGTAATTCACATGAAGATTATTCTTCTGGGTCCTCCGGGAGCGGGCAAGGGCACACAGGCGCAGATCATCTGCGAAACCTTCAAGCTGGCCCACATCTCCACGGGCGATATGCTTCGCTCCGCAATCCAGAAACAAACCGAAACCGGCCTTAAGGCCAAAACGTTTATGGATCAGGGCGCGCTGGTGCCTGACGACGTGGTGATCGCACTGGTGCGGGAGCGCGTTCAGGAGCCGGACTGCGAGAACGGCTACATCCTCGACGGGTTTCCCCGTACCGTGGAGCAGGCCAAGGCGCTGGAAAGCATCGCCGCGATGGATGCCGTGATCGACATCAATCTGCCGGACGACTTCCTGATCGAACGGTTGTCCGGGCGGCGGGTTTGCCCCAAATGCGGAAGATCGTATCATACCGAGCTTCTGCAGGGCAAGACCACCTGTGAGGACGACGGCACCCCCTTGATTCAGCGCGACGACGACAAGCCCGAGACGGTTTTAAGCCGCCTGAAGGTGTACTATCAGAAAACCGCGCCGCTGATTGAGTACTACAGCGCCAAAGGGATTGTGCACGCCGTGGACGGCACGCAGTATTACAAAATCCTCGGCGAAACAATCGCCAACGAGCTGCGGGCATTGCAATGATCTACCTCAAAAGCGCTTCCCAGATCGCGATTATGCGAAAAGCGGGCGCGCTGCTCTACGAAGTTCTTGGGGAAGTTCGCCAGGCTGTCAAGCCTGGTATGAGCACCAAGGAGCTTGACGGCCTTGCCGAGAAGCTGATCCGGGACCGGAGCGCAAAGCCTTCCTTTCTTGGATACAGGGGGTTTCCGGCCACGCTGTGTACGTCGGTTAACGAGCAGGTGGTCCATGGCATCCCAAGCGAAACAGTTATCCTCAGGGATGGCGACATCCTTTCCGTGGACTGCGGGCTCATTCTGGATGGCTGGCAGTCCGACAGCGCATTTACCGTGGGGATCGGCGAGATTTCTCCGGATAAGCGGAAGCTGATCGAAGTCACGGAGCAGTGCTTTTTCCTGGGCGCACGGCAGGCTGTAAACGGCGGGCGACTGCAGGATATCAGCCACGCGATCCAAACCCTGGCGGAAAGCCACGGCTACGGCGTGATCCGCGAGCTTGTGGGCCACGGAATCGGGCGCGACATGCACGAGGAGCCCAGCGTTCCCAACTTCGGCAAAGCCGGACAAGGCCCACGCCTGCGCGACGGTATGACCCTCGCGGTCGAGCCGATGATCTCCCTGCATGATCCCGATGTGATGGAGCTGTCCGACGGGTGGACGATCATTACGACCGACCAGAGCCCCTGCGCGCATTACGAGCACACGCTCGCCATCAACGAGCGGGGCCTGCCGGAGCTTCTGAGCTATCCCGGCTATACGTTCACGGAGGTGGATCGCAAGTGAAACCGCCAGTACATGAACTGGGGCGCGTCGTGCTCTCCAAGCAGGGGCATGACAAGGGAAAGGTATTTCTGGTGGTCGGGCTGCTGGACGAAAACTACGTCCTGATCGCCGACGGCGACACCCGCAAGCTGGGAAAAGCCAAGAAAAAGCAGGCAAAGCACCTGCAGCCCAAACCCCATGTGGCAGCTGAAGCGCTCGACTCGATTCTCAAACAGACGCAGACCGCCGACAGCGACATCCGCAAAGCACTCAAGACCTATCTTGACACCATCAGTTCTCGCCCACAAGACAAGGAGGAACCCACATTTGTCTAAAAGCGACGTCATCGAAATGGAAGGCACGGTCATAGAAGCGCTTCCCAATGCCATGTTCCAGGTGGAGCTGGCAGGCGGCCATAAGATCCTGGCTCACATTTCCGGCAAGATGCGTATGAACTTCATCCGCATTTATCCAGGCGATAAAGTCACCATCGAATTGTCGCCCTATGATCTGACCCGCGGCCGTATCACCTGGCGTTCCAAAGGCTGACGCAAGCCAAACCGCCGGGTACCAAAGATTTGGAGGTTATCGTTATGAAAGTTCGTCCCTCAGTCAAACCGATTTGTGAAAAGTGCAAGATTATCAAGCGCAAAGGCCGCGTCATGATAATCTGCGAAAACCCCCGCCACAAGCAAAAGCAAGGCTGATCCGCCTGCTGAGTCGCGCGAGCCGCGTGACCGGCATTGTATCGCCCGCCCCTGAATCCCCGCCGCTCCCGCTTTCCGGCAGCCTATGCCTTTTCAGCAGGACGGTACCCCCCCCAAAGCCGCACAGGGCAGCCTGTGCAGCGGCGAACCCCACCGGACCAATTATCCGTTATGGCAGCGGCGCGTTGTTTACCCACAGCGCGTATCCCCATGGCCGTTCAGCCCGCTCAGGCCGGGGCCTGTATCAGGAGATAAACGTTGTCACACAAGGATATTTGTGTTATAATCCAAAAGTTAGGCTTTGTTTCGCTTTAGCGGGCGGCTGCGCAAACGGAAACCCGAATGCGACCGCTGGGAAAACGAGGACTAACAACGTCAACAAAGCGTGTACGAACACTGTTCCGATGCGCGCGGGGTCTTGGGCGGCAGTGGCCGCCAACCACAAGAGACCCTCAGCCCCGAGGAGCTGTCAAAGGCTCAACCAGGTGGGCAAACCAAGGCAGGCGAAGCAACTGCCGGAAAGCGCGTAAGCGCTCCTCCGCAGCGTTTCATAGCCGCGGTTTTCCTGAAATTATGGAGGTGTATCCCACACATGGCACGTATTGCAGGCGTTGACCTGCCCAATGAAAAGCGCGTGGAAGTAGGCCTGACCTACATCTTCGGCATCGGCCCGGCGATCTCCAAGAACATTTTGGAAGGCACCGGCGTCAGCCCCGACACCCGCTGCAAGGACCTGAACGAGCAGGAAGTTTCCAAACTCCGTGAATTCATCGAAAAGAATGTTAAGGTAGAAGGCGATCTGCGCCGTGAAGTGTCTATGAACATCAAACGGCTCATTGAGATCGGCTCTTACCGTGGTATCCGTCACCGCCGCGGCTTGCCTGTGCGCGGTCAGAACACCAAAACAAACGCGCGGACCCGCAAAGGCCCCAAGCGTACCGTCGCAGGAAAGAAAAAAGCAGTATAATCGGAATGCCTTATAATCGTCACA
>Ga0116163_1002799_pt1 | contig 9998 bp, 7 predicted proteins | sample AD_UKC107_MetaG_FD_89889 | JGI IMG/M metagenome (GOLD analysis project Ga0116163, IMG submission 89889) | Active sludge microbial communities of municipal wastewater-treating anaerobic digesters from Hong Kong - AD_UKC107_MetaG | ecosystem: Engineered > Bioreactor > Anaerobic > Digestate | place...
CCCGCTTTGACAGGGGTATTCCAGGTGCCGCCGATCCGGTGGCCCACATGAGTTGCCGCCCCGACTTCCTGCTGCTCCTTTACCCTGTGATCACCATGAACGGGGAATTCACCCACCGGGGATCACGTACCAACCTGCTGGGAGAAAACCCTGACCCAGAGCTTATATCTTTTTATTCCAACGAGTTGCACGTCACTCCCGACACACCGCCCACCTTCCTGGTGCTGGCCGATGACGACAAGGGTGTGGTCCCCCGCAATTCGACGGAGTTCTACACCGCCCTTAAGAAGAACGGCGTCCCTGCAGAGATGCATATTTTCTCGCGGGGAGGTCACGGCTTCGGTATGCGTAAAAACAATCTTCCCGCCGACCAGTGGCCTGAGCTTTTCCTGGCCTGGCTCAGACAGGGCCGGTTCATCCCCTGAATTTTCCCATGTGAACACGACCCATCCCACCAGTTTTTTCCGCTTTTGTCCGCACTGCGGATCCGGCCGTTTTCCAGCCGTCAGCGAACGCTCCTTCCGGTGTGGTACCTGCGGTTTTCATTTCTTTGTCAATTCGGCGGCGGCTGTGGCGGCCCTCATCTTTGACAGCCACGGGCGCCTTTTGGTCACCCGCAGGGCCATCGATCCCGACAAGGGAAAACTGGACCTTCCCGGGGGGTTCATCGACCCCGGGGAAAGCGCCGAAGAGGCGGTCAGGCGTGAACTGGCCGAAGAGCTGGGATTGGAACCCCGGGCAATCCGATACCTGGCTTCCGCTCCCAACAGGTACCTTTACTCGGGATTGACCGTCTTTACCACCGACCTGGCTTTCCTGGTCGACACCGACATTCCCGTGGAAATGAAAGCCTCAGATGATATCAGCGGTTTTGAATGGGTATTTCCCGCAGAGGTGGATCCCGGGGAGATTCCCGCCCCTTCGATCCGCTATTTTATCAAAGAAATTGCACACCATGCAGGAAAAAAGAGATAAGGTGCTGGCCTCCCTGCGGAGAGCCCTGCAAGATCATGGCCTCGATGCCCTCTATTTTTCGGGAACCGATCCCCACATGAGTGAATATCTCTGTGACCACTGGCAGGTGAGGCGATGGATTTCTGGATTCACAGGTTCTTTCGGGGAGGTGGTGGTCACAGCGTATGATGCGGTGTTGTGGACCGATTCGCGCTATTTTCTGCAGGCGGAGGCGGAGTTGGCCGGAACAGGCTTCAGGATGTTGCCCTTGCGGGTGGCCGGGGCGGTGCCACCGGAGCAGTGGCTGGCCACCCACCTGGCCATAGGGGCACGGGTAGGTTTTGACCCATTGACGCTACCCCTTGGGAGCTACCGCCGCTTCCGGGAAGTCCTGGATCCGAGGGGCATCCTTCTTACCGCAGTCCCCGGTATTCCGGAGGAACTCTGGCATGACCGGCCCCCCCTGCCCGGCCACCCCGTGACGGAACACGACGAATCTCTTAGCGGGGAGAACCGCGCTGCCAAACACGCCCGGATCACCGAAGCCCTTGCCGCCCACCAGGCCGACATGACCCTGCTTACCTCCCTCAGCGACCTGGCCTGGAGCTTTAACCTCCGCGGCAGGGATATCCCTTACAATCCCGTTTTTCTCGGCTACGGAATCATCGGCAGGGATTACAACCACCTCTTTACACGGCCGGGAGCCCTGGATCCCCTTCTGGAGGAGAAATTAAGGCAGGAGGGGATTGTGACGGCCCCGTATGAGACGTTCTTTTCCTTTCTGAGGGAACTGCGGGGCTTGTCGGTACTGGTCGATCCCTCCTCGGCCAGTTGCGGGGTTTACCTCGCCTTGCGCGACCACTGCAGGGTGGTGGAGGCACCCTCGCCCGCCGAAATGCTGAAAGCCGTCAAAAATAAGACGGAACTGGAAGGCTTCAGGGAGAGTATGCGCCGCGACGGGGTGGCCCTGGTGCAGTTCCTGGACTGGCTGAGGGAGCATGCCGGAGATCCGGGGGTCACGGAATTCACAGCGGGCCGCCAGCTTGCGGCATTCCGCGCGGGTCAGCCGGGATTCATGGGTGAGAGCTTTCGGCCCATCATCGGCTACCGGGAGCACGGGGCCATCGTCCATCTCTCGGTAGGTCCGGAGAACGCCCTGCCTTTGGCCCGGGAAGGAGTCCTGCTCTTTGATTCGGGGGGTCAATATCTGACTGGAACCACCGACATCACACGGACGGTAGCCCTGGGGGCCGTCACACCCCGCCAGAAACTGGATTTCACACTGGTCCTCAAGGGCGTTATTCATCTCACGACGGTGGTTTTTCCACAGGGTACCCGCGGCATCCACCTTGATGTGCTGGCCCGTACGGCCATGTGGCAGCATGGCCTGGATTACGGCCACGGAACCGGCCACGGCGTCGGCCATTACCTGAGCGTTCACGAAGGCCCCGCAGCCATCCGCAGGGAATGGAACCCCCACGAAATCACCCCGGGAATGGTCTTTTCCAACGAACCGGGAATTTACCGGACCGGCGAATATGGCATTCGTACCGAAAATATGATGGTCTGCGTAGAAAAGGAAACCACCCCCTTCGGGCGTTTCCTGGGCTTCGAAACCCTGACACTTTGCCCCATCGACACCCGCCTGGTGGAGGAAAACCTCCTGACTCCCATGGAAAAGGAGTGGCTGAACCTCTACCACCGCCGCGTCAGGAACGAACTCGCCCCCCAAATGCCTACGCGACTGATCCCCTTCCTGGATGAACTCACCCGGGAACTCCCCTGAGCCATCCTGCAGACCTCCGGCCTTAAACCCCACAAAAGAAACGGCATAAAAAAAGCCGGTCAATACCGGCTTTTCTTTGTTTAATTTCTAGTTTAAACCATTTCTATGAGGAGTGAAATGATTACTTAAAACTATCTCTGCCTATATGACCATCAAAGGTGGGAATAGTTACACTTAAAAAGCATTTTTTTTTGAATTATTTATAGTTTCGTTCGAAATCATGTCAGGAGAAGAGGCGACGTATGGAAAAGAAAGCGAAGAAAGAGTTGTATGACAAGGTGATCGCCTGGTTCATGGAGAACCGGCCGATGGCGGAGACGGAGTTGCATTACAAGGATCCGTTTCAATTGCTGGTGGCGGTGATTTTGTCGGCGCAATGCACCGACAAGCGGGTGAACCAGATTACGCCGGCGTTACTGGAGCGGTTTCCTGATGCGCGGGCGATGGCGGGGGCGACCACGGAGGAGATTCTGGCGTACATCGGAAGTTGTTCTTATCCCAACAACAAGGCGCGTCATTTGTCGGGGATGTCGCGGAAGCTTCTGGAGATGTTCGGGGGGGAGGTTCCCGGGGATGTGGAGGCGTTGCAGAAGTTGCCGGGTGTAGGGCGGAAGACGGCCAACGTGGTGGCGTCGGTAATTTTCAATCAGCCGGCGATGGCTGTAGATACACATGTCTTCAGGGTATCGGCGCGTTTGGGACTGACCACGGGAGCCCGCACGCCCCTGGAAACGGAACGGCAGCTGGTTGAATACCTGCCTGAAGAGCTGGTGGCCAGGGCACACCACTGGCTGATCCTTCACGGCAGGTACGTCTGCCGGGCGCGCAAACCCGACTGTGCCCATTGCGGATTGAGGGATTTATGCCACTATTACCATATCTCGGCCGGTAAAGAACAGGCTTAGGGCCATCACCCCCATGCTGACCGTCAGCTGTTAAGGAGCAGATCCGGGCTTTCATCCTCATACGCCCCGTTATCCTATAAGGAGCAGGCTTAAGACTTTTGCCCCCATGCTAACCGTCAGCTGTTAAGGAACAGATCCGGGCTTTCATCCTCATACGCCCCGTTATCCTATAAGGAGCAGGCTTAAGACTTTTGCCCCCATGCTAACCGTTAACCAATAAGGAGCAGGCTTAAGGCCATCACCCCCATGCCACCTGTCAGTCCGTATATGGCCAGGTGGTGTTCCCCGTACTCTTCGGCCGAAGGGAGGAGTTCATCGAGGGAAATGAAGACCATGATCCCGGCAATCCCCGCCATCGTGGCAGCGAAGATGAGGTCGAAATGGGCGCTGGTGAGAAAGGGCAGCAGCACCAGGTATGCCAGAAGCGCCCCCACGAATTCTGAAAAACCCGACAGAAACGAGAGGAGAAACGCTTTTTTGCGGTTTCCGGTGGCGTAATAGACCGGTACCGACACGGCGATCCCCTCAGGGATGTTGTGGATGGCAATGGCTACCGTGATGGCAATCCCCAGGGTGGGATCTTTCAATGCCGACATAAAGGTGGCAATGCCCTCGGGAAAGTTGTGGATGCCCACCGCCAGAGAGGTCATCAGCCCCATTTTATACAGTTTTCGGAAGTTACGGGCTTCTTTTTCGTTTTCCATGGATTCGACGCCCCTCATCTCATGGGGATTTTCCGCAGATGGAATGAATTTGTCGATCAGTCCGATCAGAAGCATCCCCCCGAAAAAGGCGAGCAGCGTGAAAAGGGTACCGTTAAAACGGCCGTACTGGAGAATGAAGCTTTCCCTGGCGTCGGGAAAGATTTCCACAAAAGAGATGTAGATCATCACCCCGGCAGAGAATCCCAGGGCCAGCGACAACAACTTGGTGTTGGTGCGTTTGGCCACGAAGGCGATGGCACTCCCAATCCCGGTACTGAGTCCGGCAATCAGCGTCAGCAGCAAGGCGGTGACCACATTTCCCGATTCCATAAATAAAGGCATTAAGTAAGGCGTGTGGCGGCCAGCTGAAATGGCCGCCAGGCTGGGTAAAAATAACACAATTCTTCTGGAAAATCAGTAAAAAAAGTCTGTAGAGAGCCTTCCATGCCGCCCAGGTCGATTTTTTTCGCTCATCCTATAAAATAGGGCGGTTTCAGTTTGTTATTGGAACAAACTTTGTACATTTGCCCTCAACATACTTGTCTAACAAAATTTTTTGCTATGGCTTACAAAATTTCAGATGAATGTATAGCATGCGGAACCTGCATCGATGAATGCCCGGTGGATGCCATCTCTGAAGGCGATATCTATGTGATTGACCCCGATCTGTGCACCGATTGCGGCTCCTGTGCTGAGGTATGCCCGACGGAAGCAATTGCTCCTGCCGAGTAAGAATCCTGAGAACATAGAAAAATCAAGCCTGTTGCCCCGTGCATCAGGCTTTTTTTGTAGAAAGCTTTCAAAGCCCCGGCACAATAACTACATTTGCATCTTAATAGGAATTACGGATTAGAGACTATGGCATTCATTACGAAGATCCTGGGTAAAATCCTGGGAAACAAATCGGAACGCGATATTACAGAAATATCCCCCCTGGTTTCAACCATTAAAAAGGAGTACGAAAGGATCCTTCCCTTTACCAATGATCAGCTCCGGGAGGAGAGCCGGCGTTTGAAGGCACTGATCAGGGAGCGTATCCGGGAGGAGGAGGAGGAGATGGCCGCCCTCAGGGAGAAAGCCGAAGAGGTGGAGATCCAGGACAGTGAGAAGCTCTATGAGCAGATCGACAAATTGGAGGAGGCCATCATCACCAGGATAGAGGAGACCCTGAACGAGATCCTGCCTACGGCGTTTGCCCTGGTGAAGGAAACGGCCAACCGTTTTTTCACCCATGAGCGGGTGGAGGTGACGGCTCTGGATTACGACCGGGACCTGGCAGCCCAGCGCAACAGCATCGTTGTGGAGGGAGACAAGGCCATCTGGTTCAACAAATGGATGGCGGGGGGTAATGAGATTACCTGGGACATGGTCCATTACGATGTACAGCTCATCGGCGGGGTGGTCCTGCACCAGGGAAAAATATCTGAGATGGCCACAGGGGAAGGCAAGACACTGGTGGCGACGCTTCCGGTATTCCTGAATGCGTTGGCCGGCCGGGGCGTACACATCGTTACCGTCAACGATTACCTTTCCAAGCGTGACTCGGAGTGGATGGGCCCCATCTTTGAATTCCACGGCCTGTCGGTCGATTGCATCGACAAACACCAACCCAATTCGGAAGCCCGCCGCAAAGCTTACAACGCCGACATCACCTACGGCACCAACAACGAATTCGGTTTCGACTACCTCCGCGACAACATGGCCATCAACCCCCAGGACCTGGTGCAGCGGAAACACCATTACGCCATCGTCGACGAAGTAGACTCGGTGCTGATCGACGATGCCCGTACCCCCCTGATCATCTCCGGTCCGGTACCCAAGGGGGAAAACCAGCAGTTCGAAGAACTCAAACCTTATGTGGAGAAGCTGTACAAGGCACAACGCGACTTTTTCACCACGGTTTTTGCCGAAGCCAAAAGGCTGCTCACCAAGGATAATGCCACCGACGACGAGAAAAAGGAGGGCGGATTGCTCCTCCTGCGGGCCCACAAGGGATTGCCCAAGAACAAAACCCTGATCAAGTTCCTCAGTGAAGAGGGGATGAAGCAGATCCTGCTCAAGACCGAGAACTTCTATATGCAGGACAACAACAAGAACATGCATCTGGTCACCGATCCCCTTTTCTTCATCATCGAGGAGAAGCAGAATTCGGTGGAGCTCACCGAAAAGGGGATTGACCTGATCTCAGCCGGTTTTGAAGATCCCACGTTTTTCATTCTTCCCGACATGGGGGCCGAGATTGCCGATCTGCAGAACCAGAAGCTGACTTCGGAGGAGCTTCTGGAGAAGAAAGACAAGCTGCTGCAGGATTATGCGGTGAAGTCGGAGCGTGTACATACCATCAACCAGTTGTTAAAGGCTTACACCATGTTTGAGAAGGATGTGGAGTATGTGGTATTGGACAACAAGGTAAAGATTGTGGATGAGCAGACGGGGCGTATCCTGGAGGGGCGTCGTTATTCTGACGGATTGCACCAGGCCATAGAGGCCAAGGAACGCGTCAAGGTAGAAGCTGCCACCCAGACTTTTGCGACCATCACCCTGCAGAACTATTTCAGGATGTACCACAAGCTGGCTGGTATGACGGGGACCGCTGAAACGGAGGCGGGAGAATTGTGGGACATTTACAAGCTGGAGGTGGTGGTGATTCCCACCAACAAGCCGGTGGTGCGTAAGGACGAGGAGGATCTGGTATACAAGACCAAACGGGAGAAGTACAATGCGGTGATCGGTGAAATTGAGAACCTGTTTAAGGCAGGGCGGCCGGTACTGGTGGGGACCACCTCCGTGGAGATTTCCGAGTTGCTGAGCAGGATGCTCAAGATGAAGGGTATTCATCATAACGTACTGAATGCCAAATTGCATGCCCGTGAGGCGGAGATTGTGGCTGAAGCGGGGCGCACGGGAATGGTCACCATTGCCACCAACATGGCGGGTCGTGGTACCGACATCAAGCTGACAGCCGAGGTGAAGGCCGCCGGCGGTCTGGCCATCATCGGCACCGAGCGGCATGAGTCACGCCGCGTCGACCGTCAGCTCAGGGGCCGCGCCGGCCGCCAGGGAGACCCCGGTTCCTCCCAGTTCTTCGTTTCCCTCGAAGACGACCTCATGCGCCTCTTCGGCTCCGACCGTATCGCGGGCATCATGGACCGCCTCGGTCTCAAGGATGGAGAGGTGATCCAGCATTCCATGATCTCCAAGTCCATAGAACGGGCCCAGAAAAAAGTGGAGGAGAACAACTTCGGCATCCGCAAGCGGCTGCTTGAATACGACGACGTCATGAACTCCCAGCGCGAGGTGGTCTACAAGAAAAGGCGGCATGCCCTTTACGGGGAACGCCTCGATGTCGACATCCTCAACATGATGTACGATTCGGTTGAAGCCCTGGTCAACGAGTACTACGGCAGCGACCAGTTCGAAGATTTCAATCTGGAGCTGATGCGCCTGCTCTCCATAGAATCGCCTGTGAATGAGGAGGAGTTCAAGCGTCTCAGCGCCGATGCCGTGATCCAGCGTATCTATCAGGTGATGATCGATAGCTATAACCGGAAAGTCCAGGGCATCGCCAAACAAGCCTTTCCGGTCATTAAGGAGGTCTACGAGAAGAAATCACATATTTACCAGAATATTGTGGTGCCCATCACCGATGGGCGACGGTTGTTCCAGATCATCTGCAACCTCGAGAAAGCGTACCAGAACAAAGGAAAGGAACTGGTGAAGTCTTACCAGAAACAGATCATTCTCAATACCTTTGATGAAGCCTGGAAGGAACAGCTCAGGGAGATGGACGACCTGAAACAGTCGGTGCAGAACGCCTCCTACGAGCAGAAAGATCCCTTGCTGATCTATAAGTTTGAGTCGTTCAACCTCTTCAAGGTGATGGTGACCAAGGTAAACAAGGATATTGTATCGACGCTGATGAAGGGGCACATTCCGATTCAGAATCCCGAGCAGGTGAAAGAAGCTGCGGCGGTAAAAAGGACCGACATGAGCCGGTACCGTACCCAGAAGAGCGATTTGCCGGGGGCGTCGAACCCGATGGAGGGAGCCCAGACACAGACCCAGGAGAAAGCCCGTCCGGAACCCGTGCGGGTAGAAAAAAAAGTGGGCCGCAATGACCCATGCCCCTGCGGCAGCGGCAAGAAGTTCAAACACTGCCACGGCCAGGGTATGCTCTGACCTGAAACATCAGAAGCCGTACCGGCCGTCAAAAAAAGAGCATTTCCCTGCTGCACCCATTCACCTCTGAGGAGATCATCCCAAATAGTGCAGCCAGGGAGTTCAACCAAAGGTTGAAAGTGGTGGATGGAAAGTGCGATAAGTCTGATATTTGAATAATTGATTTTATATACTGAATTACGACTGGTCATGGTTACAATGCTCTCTTACATTCACTGGAATGCCGACCCTGAGATTTTCCGAATCGGGTTTTTAGCCGTCCGCTGGTACGGACTCCTGTTTGCTTCGGGCTTTCTGATCGGCTATTATATCGGAGAGAAGATGCTCAAGTCGGAGGGGGTTCCTCAGGCATGGATTGACTCGCTTTTTTTCTACATCATCATTGCGACCATTGTAGGTGCGCGGCTGGGGCATGTTTTTTTCTACGGCTGGGAGTATTATTCACAGCATCCGGGGGAGATTCTGAAGGTTTGGCACGGAGGGCTGGCCAGTCACGGAGGAGCAGCGGGGATTCTGATTGCCCTGTGGATACACAGCCGGCTGGTCACTAAACGAACCATGCTCTGGTCGCTTGACCGTATTGTGGTCCCCACCGCCCTGGTGGGGGCATTCATCCGCCTGGGCAACCTGATGAACTCCGAGATCTATGGCCACGAAACCTCCCTGCCGTGGGGATTTATATTTGAGCGCAACGGGGAAACCCTCCCCAAGCACCCCACGCAACTCTATGAAGCGCTGTGCTACGCCCTGTCGTTTGTGCTCCTCATGTGGGTGTACAGGAAGAGTTCGGCCAAAAACAGGCCCGGACTGCTGTTGGGGCTTTTCTTCATCCTGATTTTCCTCTCCCGTTTTTTCATTGAATTCATCAAGGAGGACCAGGAGGCCTTTGAGGCGGCGATGACCCTCAATATGGGCCAATGGCTGAGCATTCCCTTTGTGCTGGCAGGAATCTTCCTGGTATACCGGGCAGTGACCAAGCCAGAGGTGGCGTTCAAAAACAATTAGTTATTTCTCCCAGGATTCCATTTTTCTGATTTCCTGAAGGCGTGATTCCAGGATTTGCCGGTATTGGCCGGTCATGGTGGTCTCCTTCTTATTGCGGTAGAGGCGTGCGAGATCATCGGCGCGTGTGATCCAGTGGAGGGCGTTATCGAGCTGGTCCTGGGTTTCGGCGGCCAGGGCGAGGTTATAGCGTGCCGATACAGCCATTCGTCCGAAGCGGTCGGCGCTGTAGCGCTGCCAGATGGCAGTGGCTTTGTCCCATTCCTGGTTGACGGCATATTCGGCGGCCTGCCGGAATTCTTCCGTCGGAGGGATCACCAGGAGCCTGTCAACGGTCATCCATCCGGGATAAAAGCGGCGGGCATAATTCTCTCCGAAGGTGGCGGCTGCCATTTCGAGTGCCGGGAGGCGCGGGGGGAGTTTAAGGGCTTCCCCACCGGAGGCACTGTGATCGCCCGTCCAATATAG
>Ga0116163_1002801_pt1 | contig 9996 bp, 10 predicted proteins | sample AD_UKC107_MetaG_FD_89889 | JGI IMG/M metagenome (GOLD analysis project Ga0116163, IMG submission 89889) | Active sludge microbial communities of municipal wastewater-treating anaerobic digesters from Hong Kong - AD_UKC107_MetaG | ecosystem: Engineered > Bioreactor > Anaerobic > Digestate | place...
CGAACCGCACGATCCCGCGCAGCACCTGCTGGGCCTGGGCCTGCGGGACGACCAGCGAGGCCTTGGGGACCGACCCGGACTTGAGGCGGGCGGCGCCCTTGAGCGGTGTGAACCAATCGGCGTCCTTGAGGATGTCGCCGAGGTCCCGCCCGGTCGCCAGCCCCACGTTGACCCGCTCCGCGAGCGGGCGCTCGGCCTTCCTGCCGGCGACCTTCCCGCTCGACCCGCCCCCGGACCGGCGCGGCGCAGCACGCAGTGCCGATCGGCGTGGACGCGCAGCGGGCATGTCTGCTCCCCTGACTTCGCCTGATGTCACGGCCCAGAGGTTCGAGAACCGGTGTCAGCCGGGACGATCACGTTCTCCCGACGCCGTTTTCGGCGTCGCTTGTGCCCTGCCTCTCAGGACAGGGCGTGTGCCGTGGCGGCGCGTCTGGCCCACAGGCAGACGAGCCCGGCGACGACCGCGACGACACCGAAGCCGACGGCGATGAGCCATTCGAGCTCACCGCTCCCGCCGTCCGGTTCGGCACCCTCGAAGATCGATTCGATCCACATGGGATTGATGATGGTGATGATGGTGAGGAGTCCGGAGAGGGCCGCGGTGATACCACTCAGTCGGGCCAACAATCGATACCTGGACTCAGACACGTGATTTCCCTCACCTCGGGTGGAGATGCCAACAGATGAAGGCTAGGGGTAGGGCTCCCACCCTGTCGACCTGAATCAGGTCTGGCGGCGGGGCGGCACCGGCGGCCGGCGTCGGCGCGGCATACCGGATGGCGTATCAGCGACGGGGACGGAGCCTCCTGACCCTCGAAGCGCCCGAGGGTCGGGCGCGCCAGAGAGGGGACCACCATGGCGTGGGTCGGCATCGAATGGGTCCAGGCGTACGGCGGCACCGCCAACCTGTCGAACACCAAGGCGCAGGCGGAAGGCTTCTACAACACCATCTCGGGGGTGCGGCGCTTCAACTTCGGTGACTCGCTCGCCTGGGACCAGGACTTCGAGCAGCAGGGGCGCGGGACGCCGAGCACCGGCACGGACACCACGTGGGCGGACAACGTCGACATGGTGTTCTTCTCCGGCCACGGGTACTCCGGCGGGTTCAACTTCGCTCGACAACTGGACGACAAGGTCGCCAAGAGCACCGAGATCGTATGGGGTGACGGCGATCTCGAGTTCGTCGCCCTCGATGCCTGCGAGGTCCTCCAGGAGCAGGGCGTCTTCGACCGCTGGGGCTGGCCGGTCTTCCAAGGCCTGCACGTCCTTTGCGGCTTCCACAGCCTGACCGGGGACGAGCCGCATCGAGGGCGCATATTCGCGCAGTACCTCAACGCCGGCCGCACGGTTCGCGACGCGTGGATCCGGGCCTGTCAGGACACCGAGGGCCGAGCACGCAGTGGGCCTATCTGCGCGCCGACGCACCCGGCGTCAACACCTACACCGACCACTGGTGGGGCAAGGGTTCGGTCGCCGGCGATCCGGACTCCCCCACCACCCTCTACTACGCCCGCGGCGCCTGCTGAGCATCGCACCGAGATCAAGGAGAGATTCATGCCCGTCACCATCACCATCCCGGAGCTCACGCTGCCCGACGCCTTCCCGCTGCTCACGGCCGTGCAGAAGCGTTGGGACCAGGACGAACTCGCGCGCCTGGGCGAGCAGCTCGCCGGTGTCCGCCTCGAGGACGAGGGCCTGTGGCACACCGGCCGCTCCGACCGTCACCTCCTCGAGGTGTATGCCGCGAGCCGGTCCTTCCGCCTCACCCGCCACGACGGCGACAACGAGCTCGACGGAGCCGCGGACGTCGGTGTCGGGCCGGACAAGGCCAGCCAGATCGCCGAGGACTTCCTCGCGCCTTTCCGCCCGAATGGCGGTGACCTGGTCGTCAGAAGCATCGAGGACTCGATCGTCCAGGTCAGCCGAGGGCCCGAAGAGCGCCCCGAGCAGTACGTCATCACGACCGACGTCCTCCACGACATCGTCCGTAGCGACATCGCTTTCGTGGGCCCGGGCGCCAAAGCGCGAGTATCGGTCCGCCCGGATGGCGAGGTGAGCACGGCATACCTCATGTGGCGCGACGTCGAGGAGGTCGGCGAGCTGCGCGCCCGCACCGTCGACGAGATTGCCGCGGCCTTCGGTAGGGCACGGACCTTCCGGGACCTGACGGACGACACGGCGCGCGTCGAGATCGTGTCGGCACGGTCGGGGCAGTATGCGTTGCCGCCCACCGAGATCCAGGACGTTTTCCACCCGGCGGTCGAGCTGCGCGGCACGGTCACGACCGAGTCAGCCAACCTCGGCTTCTGCACGTGGGTCAGCGCCGTGGAGCCACGCCGGCTGGCGAAGGCCCGTCGCGCGGGGCGTGCCGAGGTGCCGGCTGTGCTCGTCGCCTGAGGTCGCGCCGGACGAATCGACACCACGCCCCAGTTGCCCCGTGGCAGGTCGCTCACAGCCGACCGATGACGCGGTCGGTGCGCTGCCGCCGCGCGGAGGCTGCCGAAGTCGAGGCGTGCGTGGAGGGACCCGATGCTCCGCGGGTGCGAGGGGTGGCGGAGGTTCGCGCATGCCACCTCACCGACCAAGGCGAGCACCAGCGACTTCAGCGGATGGCCGAGCAGATGGCGATCTCGACCGACGCCCGGCCATCGCCGGGCGAGCGGCGCTCGTGGGAGCGCAGTCTTCCTGCTTCCCGCCGCCGACCTCCAGTCCGTCGGTCTTGACCAAGAAGTCGCCCGTCCAGCGCATGACGCGGTTTCTACCTCACTGGTCCGGGCTGGGCAGCACACCGGAACGCGAGGTCGACGCGGTTCAGCGCCACGGATCGGTGATCTCCCGCAGGTCGAGGAGTATGCCGTGCAGTTGGTCGAGCCGGTCGGCCCCGAGGTGCTCGGACCATTCCGCCAGGACCCGCTCGACCTCGGCGTTGGCGGCCTCGATCAAGGGCAGGGCTCGTGGGGTCAGGCGGACCAGCCGGGCCCGGCCGTCCGTCGGATCGGGGACGCGCTCGACATACCCGGCGGTCTCGAGTTGCTCGACGAGAAAGGCTGCGCTCTGCTTGGTCACCCGCGCCTGGGCCGCGATGTCGCTGACCCGGGTCCCGTCCGGTCCGATCCTGGCAGCCACCTTGGCCTGCGCCGACGTGATGTCGGTGATGCCGGCAGCGATCACGGCGTCGAAGGCCCGCTCCTCGAGGGACCGGTTGGCCACGAAGAGGAGGATGCCGAGTTCTCGTCGTTGACTCGTGGCGACCACGAATGCATATTAGACAGATAATCTGTCCAATTGCCACAGCCGGGAAGGGACCCGCCATGGACGTCGACACAATCTGGCGGCACATCGATGCCGAGCGCACCTGGCTGGCCGACCTGCTCGAGTCACTGCCCGACGAGGGCTGGGGACACCCGAGCCTTTGCACCGGGTGGACGGTGCGGGACGTCGGCGCTCATCTCACCTTCGCCCAGACCCCCGTGGCCGAGTTGCTGTGGCCCGCGGTCCGCGCCGGGTTCCGCTACGACGTGATGATCCGGGACACCGCCCTGCGCAGTCCCCTCGGCCACGGCGAGATCGTGGCCGCGCTGCGCGGCTTCGTGGGCTCGCGGCGACGGATCAGCTTCATCACCGACCTCGAGCCGTTGCTGGACACGCTCATCCACATCCAGGACATCTGCCGCCCCCTGGGTGTCGAGCACCCGATGCCCCCGGAGGCCGCAGCCGCATCTGCCGATCGGGTGCTCTCGACACCCTGGCCGCTGCGGCGATGGGGCCGCCAGCCGAGCATCCGACGGATCGCCACCGACACGGACTGGGCCCACGGCGCCGGGCCCGAGGTTTACGCCACCGTGGAGCAGCACCTGCTCATGCTCACCGGCCGACAACCGACGCCGGACATCTGACCGCGAGCGGTCGCTCAGGGCCAGGACGACCTATGCCGCGTGCCCGACAGACGTCGGCCTCTCCAGCGGGCAGCGCGAACCGGGTCGACCTGGCCCTGCGCGCCCCGCAGGCCGCGTCGGGCGACGTTGGCAGTTGAGCGGTCGGGATCCCGGTCCCGCGGGTCGGGGACGGGCGCGCTTCTGCCACGCCCGGGCGCGCGCCGCCTCCGCCTCGGTGTCGGCGGTGTCGACCTTCAGGAGCCGTTTCCAGTTCGCGATCCGTAGATTGACGCGGTGAGTATGCCGCGCGCTTCCGCCGTGACCTTCCGCCTCCACGGCCGCTCCCGCCGGACCACGGCGGTGGTGGCGCTCCTCCACGGCGGGATCGGCACGGCGCGGCCGACCGCCGGGTGGCAGGACCCGGCATACCTGCGCATGCTGCCCTTCGTCCCGACCGTCCTCACCGCCGGACGTGGACGGGTCGCGGTCGCCGTCGTCCGGCACGCCCAGCACGGCTGGCTCCGCCAGGGTGACGGCACGTGGGACGGCTCCGACGTCCAGCCGGGCGGGGCGCTCGAGCACCTGCTCGACGGGCTCAGTGAGGTCGTCCCCGACGGTGGGTCGCTGCACCTGGTCGGCCACTCGAGCGGGGGCTGGGCCGCGATCCGGGCGCTCTCGGACGCACGGGTCTCGAGCATCCTCGGCCTCGCGCCCTACGTCGCACCCCGCGAACCCCTGCCCACCCGGCAGGACGCCCGGGTGGTCATCGCCCACGGCGCGATGGACTCGGTCACGAGTGCGCAGGACTCCCGCGCCTACGTCCAGCGCCTGGTGAGGGCCGGCATCGACGCCGAGTTCCACGACGTCTCGCGCGGTGACCACGCGATGATGCTCAACGCCGCAGCGTGGCAGGCGATCGTGCACCGGTACGTCGGCTCCTGCGTGTCCGGGACGAACAGGTGATGGCCGGTACTGGTCCGACATTCTCTGGCGAACGACGCAAGGACGACGGATGGCCGACGAACGCGGGTGGCCGCGCTCATCGACGCCGACAACGTGAGCCCCAGGCTGGCACCTGCGCTCATTGTCCTGGAACAGGACGAGATCGCCACCGAGGTTCCCGAGGACGTGGCAGTCGACGTACGGCGGGGAATCACCGCAAGGCCCGCGACGACGGCTGGGCCCCGCTCGCGAGTGTCGGTTGATGCCTGGTCTCCAATGACCCACCTTCGACTCCCGCAACCACGGTTCCAAGAAGTTGAGCCACTTCGTGCGGGCGGTGCCCGGTGTGGAGACCGATGTCCGCACGTCCGGGAAGGCCTTGAAGACCTCCCGCAGCGTCGGGATCCGGAAGTCCTTCGGCTGGTGCCCGTCGAGTTTCACCTCACCGAGCGCCGCACCCCTCAACGGGTATGCCGCGGAGTCGAGTCCGTGGACCGCGCTCCTACCCGGCACGAACCAGTGCGCAGCATCGAGCGCGCGCAGTTGGTCGAGGGTCATGTCGTTGACGAAGCCGGTGCCGTTCGTCGTCTCGTCGACGGTGCTGTTGTGGATGACCACGAGATGGCCGTCCGCGGTCGACTGGATGTCGAGCTCGAGCATGTCCGCGCCGAGGGCGACGGACTCCTCGAAGGCGTACATCGTGTTCATGGGGAACTCGTGCTCGCCGCCGGAGTGCGCCATGTTCATGACGCGGCGGTCGAGCCACGGGTTCGGCGAGGTCTGGCAGGACCAGTTCTTCTTGGCCTGGCCGCGGTTGTCGGTGCTGGCATCAGCGGCACCGGCCGGGCCGGCCGCGGCGGTGAGTGCGGCCGCGAGCGTGAGGGCGCCCGCGCTGGCGAGGGAGAGGACGCGACCCATGGCAGTCAACGTGTTGAGCCGCGCAGCCCCGCGCCAGACCCGGGAGGATGAAATGTGAGGCCGCGAGCGGCATACGTGATCGTGAACATCGCCGATGAGGGACGCCGCCATCACCAATGACAATGGCCCGGACCGCACTCCGGGCCATTTCGTCAGGTGACGAAAAACGCGAGTGGGTAGTTCCCGAAACGCCCTGACCTACTGCGACGCCGACGCGATTTAGCCTGTAGGCACAGGTAGCCGGTCTCACCAGGCACGGTCAGTCGGGTTCAGAAACCGTACTTCTCCTTTCGCAGACGGAAGGCCTTCTCGCCGCCTTCCATCACTGCGGTGATCTGATCCCGCACCGCCGCCACATCGATGGCAGGGCTCGACCTACACGGCTGGCTCGTTCACGAAACTGTGCCGGGACAGTGGGATTCGTCAATCGATGGGTCGAGTCGGGTCGTGTGTCGACAACGCCGCCGCCGACGCGTTCTTCTCCACTCTGGAATGGGAGGTCCTGTCCCGGCATGAGTTCACTGACCCCCACCAGCCCAGGCCGGCGTGGCCGATTGGTGCTACGGGTTCTACAACACCAAGCGTCGTCACAGCTGGGCTGCGATGATGTCACCGGTCGCCTTCGAGACAACCACCCCTGCGCTCGGTCGGGAGGCGGCAGAACGGAACCCTCCACGATCTTGGGGGAAGCTCATGTCGCACGCTGCAGGTGGTGTCCACACCCGGAGGACACCAGCCGCGGTGGGGACTGTGGGAGATCGGAGCGGGCTGTGCCCTCGACACCGCGTGCGCCGGAGGGCTGTCGAGGGTGGGAGCCGGACGGCTCCAGGGCGTGCGTCCTAGCGGTGCCGCACCCGTAGCCGGACGCGCTCCTCCAGTTCGCCGAGGGCGCCGGTGGCCCGGAGCACCAGGCGTTGCTCACTGGCGGGTAGGTCGTGCAGAGCCCTCGCAATGAGGTCGATGCGCCGTTGAGCGGCTGCGCGCATCAAGGCGTTGCCCTTCTCAGTGGCCGCGACCAGGACCATGCCGCCGTGGTCAGGGTGCGGGCCGCGCTCGGCCAGTCCGAGTTCGCACAGCGCGTCGACGAGCCGGCACATGGTCGCGCTGGTCACGTCCTCGTCGCGGGCGAGCCGGCCAAGCGGCCGCGGCCCGCCGAAGTGCAGGACCGAGAGGGCGCTCAGCCGCGCCGGCGTCAGGCCCGACTCGGCGTCCACCCGGCGCATCGCCCGCAGCAGATGGATGGCGAAGGAGTTCAGCCGCCTGCCGGCCTCGGTCAGCTCTTCCGTGTCCACACCCATCATGTTAGGTTTCCTAACACATCTTAGTGATACTGACCGGATTCAACCAGTGGAAGCAACACCGGTTGGTGGGGACGATCGTAGGTGCTGGTCGAGGGCTTCGGCGGGGGTCTTCCAGTCGAGGACTTTTCGGGGCCTGGTGTTGAGGGCGTGGGCGACGGCGTCGAGGTCTTCTGCGGACCAGCGGGAGAGGTCGGTGCCTTTGGGGAAGTACTGCCGTAGCGGGCCGTTGCCGTTCTCGTTGGTGGCTCGCTGCCAGGGGCTGTGGGGGTCGGCGAAGAAGACCGGGATGCCGGTCTCGACCTTGAACTGTGCGTGGGCGGACATCTCCTTGCCGCGGTCCCAGGTGATCGAGCGGCGCAGCTGCTCGGGCAGGGTCGACATGGTCTCGGCGAGGCGGTTCTTCATAGTGATCGCGCCGTAGCCGGCCAGGGCCGGGCCGTTCTTGACCGCGCCCTTGTGTCGCCACCCTTCCTCACGGGGGAGGTGGACCAGCATCGTGTAGCGCGTCGTGCGCTCGACCAGTGTGCCGATCGCGGAGCGCTCCAGGCCGATGATCAGGTCGCCCTCCCAGTGCCCGGGCACGGCACGGTCCTCGACCTCGGCGGGACGTTCACTGATCAGGGCTTCGGGAGTCACGTGTGCCCAGGTCTTGCGCCGCGACCGGGCCCGCGGGGCGCGCAACGCGCGTCCGGTGCGCAGGCACAAGATCAGCTCACGCTTCAGGGCGCCGCGGCCTTCGATGTACAGCGCCTGGTAGATCGCCTCGTGCGAGATCCGCATCGACTCATCATCGGGGAAGTCGATCGGTAGCCGGTTGGCGATCTGTTCCGGGCTCCAGCCACTGACCCAGGCCCGGTCCTTGCGGTGGGGCTTGTTCCGTCCGCTCCACGTTCCGACCGGCGGGCCGAGCACGACCGTGCCGTCAGGGCGGGTGACCTGACCCGCCAGCCGCTCTTGCACATACGCGCGCAGCGGCTCGTTGGCGACGAGCTTCGCGGTCTTCGGCCGGCGGGCGACCAGCTCAGCCTTCCACTGCGCCACCGACGCCCGGTACTCCAGCTTCCCGCCACGAGTCGCAGCGTTACGGCGTAGCTCCCGACTGATAGTCGAGGGTGAACGACCCACCTCACGTGCGATGGCCCGCACGCCAGCGCCCTGAGCCTTCAACAACGCGATCTCCTCGCGCTCGGCGAACGTCAGATACCTACCCGAGAACGCCTTCAGGTCGAACGGTGACATGCCGCCACCGTGGCGGAACCATTGCGCTCCCACGGCTTGCGACGCGCCGACCACTTCGGCAGCCTCCTCGGCCAACAGCCCCTTGGCGATCTCCCGCCAGAACCCTCTCTCCACCTCCCGACGATGCGACGGCGCCCCCGGCGACCTCATCGGTCCCCGACCCGTCAGCTGCGTCATCCATCCCGCTGGCCTGCCCATCAACACCTCCATGAAGAGGGTGTTGCGACGATCAGTTGAATCCGCCCTGATAGAGGTAGTCGCGATGAAGCTCGTCCAGGTCGCACTCCGGGCCACCGACCTCGACCGCGCGGCCGCGTTCTACGGCGCCTTGCTCGGTACGGAGCCAACTGGCCGTTTCGACCCACCGGGGCTGGTGTTCTTCGACTTGGACGGAACCCGGCTGCTTCTCGACGCGACTGCGCCGTCGTCGATGCTCTATCTCGAGGTTGATGACGTCCGGAGGAGCCTCGAAGCATTGCGGGACCGGGTGGAGGTCGTCAGCGAGCCGCACCCCATCTTCAGGCACGAGGACGATGTCCTGGGTCCTGCAGCCACGACCGAGTGGCAGGCTTTCGTCACCGACTCCGAGGGCAACACCCTCGGTCTCGTGAGCTTCGCCCGCGAGGAGTCCTGAGCGATTGCAAGCCTGCTGGACAAGTGCTGTCGGAACGGAAGGTGCGCCGATGCCCGATCTCGACCCCGTCTTTGAACGTCTTGCAGCGATGCTGCGCGAGCACGCTGAGGGGCTGGTCGCCACGCGCGACGACGCGGACCAGCTGTACCTGGAGACGTCGCAGGATCCCGCGGAGTTCTTCGGCGCGGTGATGCGCAAGAAGGCGCAGGTGGCCTACCACCTGATGCCCGTCTATCGCGATCCGGGGCTGCTCGCCGACGTCGGCCCGGCCCTGCGCAAGCGCATGCAGGGCAAGTCATGCTTCAACTTCACCCGGGTCGACGACGACCTGTTCGCCGAGCTCGCCGTTCTCACCGCCCGTTGCCGAGCCGCCCAGGACGCCCAGCCCGCCGGTTGATGACCGAGCTGCTGCTGGCGACCGGGGGGACCACCGCGCCACCGCTGCCTGGCAGTCCACCCGCTGGGGCTCTCCTTCAATCGGCGCACCCTCGTCGAGGGTCTCATCGGCGCCAACCGCTACCAGCGGCTCAGCGTCAACCGCGGCTTCTTCCGACAGGCCGGCCTCGTCGCGACAGCCATGCTCATGGCCGTCACGCTCATCGGCCACAACCTCGTCAGCCTCCACGCCTGGCACACCAGGCGCGGCCGACCCGAGCCCTGGCAGGTCCATCTCGGGGAGCCCATCGACGACCGGCCCCTCGACAAGGCCACGAGGACCCGAGGCCGAGGCAGACACCGAAGCGACTGACCAGCCCAGCCAGAACCACTCACCCAGCACCGAGGCAGCGCCAGCCTGCTCGGAAACGGGCTCGAGACAGCAATACCGGCCCCACGGCATACGAACTGACGCCGCGACCGGTCCTGCCGCCGCCCATGACGCCCGGAACGACAAAAACTCCCGGCCAGATCACCTCCGGCCGGGAGTTTCGGGAAACCGAAACGGATAGTTCAGGGAACTACCCCAGAGTGCGCAAGGGGGGATTTGAACCCCCACGCCCGTAAGGACACTGCCACCTGAAGACAGCGCGTCTGCCGTTCCGCCACTTGCGCGTGGTCACTTCAGGACGTCACCGCACCGAAGCCGTCC
>Ga0116163_1002805_pt1 | contig 9995 bp, 8 predicted proteins | sample AD_UKC107_MetaG_FD_89889 | JGI IMG/M metagenome (GOLD analysis project Ga0116163, IMG submission 89889) | Active sludge microbial communities of municipal wastewater-treating anaerobic digesters from Hong Kong - AD_UKC107_MetaG | ecosystem: Engineered > Bioreactor > Anaerobic > Digestate | place...
CCCACGCCCATGCATTTCGAGGCGCTGCTTTTGGACGCGCTTTTCCCGTCTTCCGCCAAAAAGCAGTGGAAAAAGCGGCTGCGGGAAGGCCTGCTCGCACGCGCGGCGGACGACGTAACGCTTGTGCTGCAGCCATTCGGCTTTTCGGAGTACGCGGAATTGGGCCCTTATTTTGACAAACGGCGCAGGCATGTGAACCAGGCGTATATCCTGCCCGCCGACCAGGCGGGTCAGGACGACCGCCTGGCGCTGAAGGCGTTGTGGGAGTTATATCAGAAGGAATAGATGTTCGGCAGCTGTGCTACTCGCTTGCCATTACCTGCGCCGCCGGAGGCAGGTTGAGCAATTCGCTGACCGTGACCGGTTCAAACCCGGCGTCCAGCAGCTTGGGCAGTGTTTCCTCCAGGCATTTAACGTCCTGCCAGTTGGTGTGAAACAGGATGATGCTGCCGCCTTTAACGCTTTTATACGTGCGCTGTACGTCGTCCAGGTCGACCGACCACATGATCAAATACGGATATCCCAGCTCCCCCAATCTTTCCACGCTGCCGTAGCCCCTATGATCGTACCTGCCGTACGGCGGGCGGAACAGGCGCATCGTATACGGCTCCCTGAGGACCGCGTTGAGCGCGTCCTCCGTGATCGTAATCTGGTGTTTGAGCTGTTCAAAGGTCATGTCCGTTATATTCAGGTGGCCGTAGGTATGGTTGCCGATTTCATGCCCCTCGTCCACAATACGCTGCCACAGCGCCGCGTATTCGGGCTTGATGACAATCCCCAGCGTAAAAAACGTTACGTGAATATCGTACTCCAGGCACAGGTCGAGGATACGTTCCAAATTGACCGGTTCGAATAAATCATCCACGGTGATGGCGATCTTCATCGTATCGGGATCGCCTGCGTAATACGCCGTAAAGCCCGCGCCTGCCAGGACCTCCGGGAGCGCCAGGATGATGCAAAGGAACAGTAAAACAGTCGGGTAACAGCGCTTCATCGATCAGTAATCTCCGCAACTTCTTAATATATGTAACAATTCAATTCTATTCGATACTACCGCGTCTCCCAGCCATCGTCAATACCATATTTTATCTAATTCGGCCATTATTTGGTTATATCGCAGAATTCCGCTTCACCGGGCTGTAACACAGCCCAAGGCAAACAAAACAGACGGCAGTTTTTACTGCCGCCTCAGGGTGTCAAAAAAGTGGCTTCGCCTCTTTTTTGAAGTTCGGGTCATGTTTGCGGCAATGCTGCCGCAAACTCCCCGCCCGGCCGGCAAAGCCGGTCGATACGAATGCAATCATAGAGCTGCGGCCCTCCGATACCTCCTATGGGATACGGTTGTTTGACAAGCTGAGACGGCAGTTTTTACTGCCGCCTCAGCTTCTGCCCTCATAAGCGGATTAAAATTCCAGCTCGTACCGCGTGCCGTGGCTGAGCAGCAATCCGTCCGTCAGGCGCACGCGCAGGATGACCGTGTTGATATCATTTTCATCGACATGGCCGTTGCCGTACCAGGATGCGAAAGCCGCCTTGAGCCTTTCATAGATCATCTTGTTTTTCTCATCGCGCACCCAGCCCAGGTTTTCGCCGATGCCGCGCCCCGTAAACCACTGCCCGCAGACGGCCACGGCGGGGTTTTCGGCAATCTGCTTCATCTTGCCCGACAGCGCATGGGTAATGGAATAGAAGCATCCGTCTTCATAATACGCATTGACAATACGTACCGCCGGACGTTGCCCGTCCAGCGTTGCCAGCGGCAGTTCCGTATCGTGCCCGAACCTTTCGTTCATAATCTCCAGCGCTTTGGCATCCATGGCATTCCCCTCCCATATCGTCTATGTCCCGACAAGCTTTTTGTACTCCCGCATCAGCCCGATAAAATCCTCCGCGCTGCCGCCGGTATCCGGGTGGTAGCGCTTGGCAAGCGCCCGGAACCGCCGCTTAACGGCGGCCTCGTCCGCGTCGGCAGGCAGCCCCCAGCGGAGCAGCACGCCCGTATCGTAGCGAACGGCGTGAAAATCCATCCCGCCGACAAGCTCGCTATAGACAAACGACCAGTACTCCCCGATGATCTTCTGGTAGGCTTCCCGATCCATGGCCGCCAGCGTTTCCAGCGAATATTTCCCCCTGCCCGTACCCTGCAGGTCGAAAAACTCATCCCAAACCAGCGGCGGATGCGGGGAGGGCCCGCCGCCGAATCTGAGCTTGATTTCCAGCCGCTTCATCTCCCGCAGGCTGCGCTTGATGGAAATGACGTTCATATGCTCTCCAGGTCGAAAGGTTTATCTCATATCCACTCCATTATACAAGAAAAATCCCCGCGGTGCAGGGATTTTTCATCGATATGCTTCTTTATCACGGAATGGTGATGCCGGCCTTGGATTTCCAGTAATCGCGGATGGCGTCCTGGTTGGTTACGCCATAGTTGGGATCCAGCAGCTTGGTTTCCGGATAGGTGCGCAGGAAGTGCACGCAGAGGTGGCCGTCGAAATCATTATCCGAAATCGCGCCGGACAGGTGCGCCACGTCGTGCGTAGTCGCAAGCGTCCACCGGCCGTCGGGCAGCTTCACATACACGGGCTTGGGTGTCCAGGTGACGGAGCCAAACGCCTCATACAGCGTGGCGGTGTCCTCCGCGGTCAGCGGTTCCGCGTCGCAGTGGCGGCCGCGGCTGTACACCCTGAGCGTCCACGTCAGGCCTGTCGCCGGGTCGTAAACCGTCAGATGATCGCCGGAGGAAAGATAGGGTTTGACCTCCGTATACCAGTATAAGCACTTCACCGTTACGCCGCCGGGGCCCGATATGGAACCGTACGCCGAGGAGCTCAGCCCCGAGTTGGCTTCCCTGGACGTCGTCTGCGTGATATCCGTCGAGGGGGGATCTGTCGGCGCGGGCGTGGCAGTCGGCGAAGGCGTCGCCGTCGCCGATGAGGACGAACCGCCGTAGGCAACCGCCGAACCGCTGTAGAGCTTCGTAAGCGTTTTGGTTCCGGCAACGCCGTCGGCCGTCAGGCTGTTTTTACGCTGGAAGGCGATGACCGCCGTTTTCGTGATCACGCCGTATACGCCGTCGGCGCTCACGCTGTACCCGAGGGCTTTGAGCGCCTTTTGCATGGTTTTTACCGCAGTGCCCGTATCGCCGTAGCGCAGGCTTTCGGTGGTGGAAGTATCCGATCCCGACGTATCGTCCGACGATCCGGCGGATACGGCCGAGGAAGAAAACAGTTTTCCGTAAGTTCCGGAGCCCACGATGCCGTCAACTTTCAGGCCGTTGGCTTTTTGGAAGGCCAGGACCGCCGCCAGCGTACCGCTGCCGAAATTCCCGTCCAGGCTTTTTGTATAGTATCCAAGCGCTTTTAGCTTTGTTTGTACCGAAAGTACCTCGCTGCCGCTGCTGCCTTTGCGAAGCGACGCGGACAGGGTGCCCGATGCGGAATCATCCGAGCTGTTGTTATTTGAATCGGAATTGGCGCTATTGTATAGCAGTTCCAGCGTTTTTGTGCCCGCAAGCCCGTCCGCCGTAATGCCCTTGTCGCGCTGGAAAGCGATGACCGCCGCACGCGTAAGCAGGCCGAATTTTCCGTCCACCGTACCGATGGAGTATCCGAGATCCTTGAGGGCGTCCTGCATCAGGCGCACGCGTTCGCCGCTGTCGCCGTACTCCAGGGTGGAGGAACTGGTTGCCGTAGCGAACGTGGATGTATCGGTATCCGTTTCGGTATCCGCATCCTCGTACAGGGCGTTAAGCGTCAGCGTACCTGCCTTGCCGTCCGCCTTCAGCCCGGCGCTTTTTTGATACGCCTTCACGGCGTCCTGCGTACCGCTGCCGAATTTACCGTCCACGCCGCCGGGATCAAAGCCGAGTGAAAGCAGCGCTTGCTGTAACTTCGTTACGTCGTCGCCGCTGTCGCCGTATTCCAGTGTCGCGTAAATCGTAAGCGCAGCCGCGCTTGAAGCGCTTAGCAATACCAGTGTCAGCGCAAACGCAAGGGTCTTCCATATCATGCGTCGACCCTTTGATTTCATTTGAAATGCCCCTTTCAAAACAAACGCGCCACGCGCCTTTTCTGATGGGGCCAGTATAGCAAATAATTACGAAAAAGTAAATACACTATTGCCGATTTGTTACGGGTTTTTCATACAAATTGGATTCTTTGAAAGGAATATTATGGTATTTTCAAAGGGGATTCAAAGCAGAAATAAGGCTTATCAAAACCCTTCAGGCGAAAGGTTCCGGCCATACGGTCTGTTACGCTTGCGAAAAATTTAAGCGCCCGGGTGTTTTCCCCGTAGGTATCCACGCGAAAGGCGTTACAGCCGACGCTCCTGCCGTACTCCTTTGCAAAGGCCACCGCCCGGGCGGCATAACCGCGGCCGCCGCGGCCCGGCAGCACGGCAATGCGGTGCAGGCACACGGGATTGTCCCCCGTTTGCCAATCCACGTCCCGGTACTCCGGTTCGTTTCCGCCGCATACCAAGGCAAACACGCCCGCGAGCCCTTCCGCGTCATCCATGCGGTACAGGCGGCCCAGTTTGATGTCTTCCCTGATCAGCGCTTCATAGGGGTATTCCCCCCACTCCCACTGGTACAGTTTCCGCGCGCGCATGTCTTCGATCACGGTTTGGTATAGCGTACGAATTTCCGGCAGCGCGTCGGCGGCCGGCTTTGCAATGCGCAGTTTACTCATCTTCGGTATACATCTTATAAAGCCCCGCGTACACGCCGCCTTTTTGCAGAAGCTCCTTATGCGAGCCTTGCTCCTCGATGCCTTTTTCGGTCAGCACGCAGATGGTGGACGCGTTTTTGATGGTGGTCAGGCGGTGGGCGATGGTGAAGGTGGTGCGCCCGTGGGAGAGCGTTTCCAGCGATTTTTGCACGAGGCGCTCGTTTTCGTTGTCAAGCGCCGAGGTGGCTTCGTCCAATATCAAAATCGGCGGATTCTTGAGAAACACGCGGGCGATGGAGATGCGCTGTTTCTGCCCGCCGGAGAGTTTCACCCCGCGCTCGCCCACATAGGTGTGGTAGCCGTTTGGCAGCGCGGAGATAAACTCGTGCGCGCCCGCGAGCTTCGCGGCTTCCTCCACCGCTTCTTCGGTGGCGCCGGGCATGCCGTAGACGATATTGTCAAACACCGTGCCGGAGAACAGGTACACGTCCTGCTGCACTACGCCGATGTTACTACGCAGGGAGCGCTGCGTAAGGGTGGTGATATCCTGTCCGTCGATTAAGATGCGTCCGCCCGAGAGATTGTAAAAGCGCGGGATCAGGTTGCACAGCGTGGTTTTGCCCGAACCGCTGGGCCCGACCAGCGCCACGCGCTCGCCCGCGGGCACCTTCAAATTGATGTCCGCCAGCACGTCGTGGGCGTTGTCGCTGTAATGGAAGGAGACGTGGTCAAACGTCACCTCGCCCTTCACGTCCCTGAGCTCCTTTGCGCCGGGCAGATCCTCGACGTCTGGAATCTCGTCCATCAGGGTGCAGAAGCGCTCGATACTCGTCATCCCGTTTTGGAATTGCTCGGTGAATTCCACGATCCGCCGGATGGACGCAAGCAGCGTGGAGACGTAGAGCAGGTAGGCCACATAATCGCCCGCGGTAATCGCCCCGTCGCGCAAAAACAGCGCGCCCGCAATGACCACTACGATGTACATCAGCCCGTCCACGATGCGCCGCGACATCGAAAAGCCCGCAAGCAGCCGGTAGCCCTTGCGCTTGATGCCGATGAATTTATCATTGCCCCTGCGGAATTTTTCAATCTCCAGCGGCTCGTTGGCAAAGGATTTCACCACGCGGATGCCTAAGAGGCTGTCCTCCACCTGCGCGTTGATCTCGCCCAGCTGATGCCGCCGTTCCTGAAATGTTTTGCGAAGCTTGTCGCGGAAATAGCGCGCGATGAAATACATCAGCGGCAGCGCGGCGAAGACGATCAGCGTCAGCACGGGATTGATGCCAAACAGGATCGCAAACGCCGCGACGATCTTGATAACCGCGATGAACATTTCCTCGGGGAAGTGGTGCGCAAATTCCGTAACCTCAAACAGGTCCGAAGTGATGCGCGCCATGATCTGCCCGACCTTCGCGTCGGAATAGTACGAAAAGCCGAGTTTTTGCAGGTGGTTAAACAGATCAAAGCGCATGTCGCGCTCAATGTAGGAGCCCATGATATGCCCCTGCGAGGTCATGTAATAATCGGCGGCGGCGTCCACAACGCGCAGCGCGATGTAGAATAGCCCGACGCGCAGCACATAGGCGATGGTCAGCGCCGTCGCGTCGTCCACGGCAAGCTGGGTGATATTGCGCACGATCAGCGGCAGCGCCACGTCCGCCAGCGTGGTGGCGGCCGCGCACAGCAGATCGAACAGCAGCGTGGGGATGTACTTTTTGTAATAAGGGGCAAAGCGTTTGAGCAGAACCGGGTTCTTCATCGTACGGATATCGGGCTGCATTCAATATCTCCTTGCATATGAGAATTATAAACCGTCAATCACGCTATTCGTCGGTGCGTATCAGCCCCGTATAGCGCAGGTAATCCGTCAGCTGCTCCTCGTGGGAAACCGGGAAATGCACCACATAGGCGGCGTCCGAGCTCTGCGCGGCGATGCGGATATAATCCTCCGAATCCATGCGCACGGCATCCATGCCGCCTATGGAGTACAGGGCGTCCACGCGGATAACATAGCCGGAATCCGAAAGCAGCGACACCGCCCCGGGCGGGCGGATGGAATCGACCGTCATGATCTGCCCGTCGGTAAACTGGTAGGTGAGGGTGAGCCTTCGGGCGTAGCCGCCCTTGTAGGCCGTATCGTACAGCGAGGCTTTCAAAAGCGGCAGCACGCTTGCGCGCAGCTCCATCGCCGACTTGCCGAAGCTCACCGCCGCGGCCGTAACGTCCGCGTCGCTGCCAAGCTCCTGCCCGGTCATCGGCATCCGGATGATCTCTTCCTCCGCGGTTTGGGAAAGCAGCACCTCGTCGTCGTCGTCCGGCTCGCCCATCAGCAAAAACAGATACAGGAACGCAAGCGCGAGTAAAATCGCGAGGATAACCAATATTTTTTTGACTATAGCTTTCCACCGGGCGGGCTTTTTTTGCTCGGGTTCGTCGGTGAGCGCCTTTTGCCGGGGGAGATCGTCGCGGGGCTCGTCTTTCAGGTAATGCCGCTTGATCGTTTCGATCTCCTTGGGCATGTCCTTGGGCGGCCTGCGGTGTCCGTTGTGTGGTTTTTTCGGTTTATCCAAGCGCTTCTCTCCTATTGCGTCTCATTCGGACAGCGCGTTTCCCCGTAAAGCGGGCAAAACGCGGCCCCTTCCGCCGCGCCGACGGCTTTATGGCGTTTTGGGCTAAGCGGGTCAGCCATGCGTATTTCTCCACAGCGCGTCGGACATATCCGACGGCATGCGCCAATCGCCGCGCGGCGACAGGCTGACCGAACCGACCTTCGGGCCGTCGGGCACGCAGTTGCGCTTGAACTGCATGGAAAAGAAGCGGCGGACGAACACATTGAGCTGCGCTGCGATCTTTCCCTCGTCGTATACGCCGGAAAACGCCTGCAGGGCAAAGCGCTTCAGGCGCTTATACCCGCTGCCCGAATCCATCAGATGATAGAGGAAAAAGTCGTGCAGCGCGTAATCGCCGACGATCTCCTCGGTGCGCTGTTGGAGTTCGCCGTCCTGATTTGGCAGCAGTTCCGGGCTGATGGGGGTATCCAGAACGTCGGCGCACACGTCCCTGACAGCGCCGTCGAAGCCGTGTTCGCTGATATGGCGCACCAGCCGCTTGACCAGGGTTTTAGGGATGGAGCAGTTGACGTTGTACATGCTCATGTGGTCGCCGTTGTAGGTGGCAAACCCGATGGCCATCTCGCTCATGTCGCCGGTGCCAAGCACGATGCCGCCTACCTTGTTGGCGTAATCCATTAAAATTTGGGTGCGCTCCCGCGCCTGGCAGTTTTCGTAGGTAACGTCGTGGGTGTTCTCGTCCTGGCCGATGTCCTTGAAGTGCCGCTTGACCGCGGCTTCGATGGGGATCTCCAGCGCGGTGACGCCAAGGGCCTTCATCAGTTTGTGCGCGTTGCCCCTCGTGCGTTCGCCCGTGCCCATGCCCGGCATGGTGATGGCGTAGATGCCCCTGCGATCGATGTTGAGCTTGTCAAAGGCGCTGGCCGCCGTAAGCAGCGCAAGCGTGGAATCCAGCCCTCCGCTCACGCCGACCACCACGCGCTTGCAGCCGATCGCCTCAAGCCGCGTCATCAGCCCCGTGCATTGAATGCTTACAATCTCGGAGAGGTTCTCCTCGCCCTGCCCTTCCGGCGGGATGAACGGCAGCGGAGGGATGGGGCGCAGCAACTCCGCGGTATCGGGCAGGCTGACGCAGGCCAGGGGCACGGCGGCCATGGGGCTCCCGGCGCGCTTCATCTGGTGGAAGCTGCCGTTGCGCCGGCGCTGGTAGCGCAGGCGGCGAACGTCGATATCCGCCACGGCGCAGCCGCCGTCAAGCGAAAAACGTTCGCCCTCCTTGAGCACGCGGCCCGCTTCAAACACGCCGGTGTAGCCGCAAAACGCCAGGTCGCTGGTCGATTCGCCAAAGCCCGAGCACGCATAGGCATAGCCCGCGTACAGGCGGCCGGACTGCTGTTTTAAAAGCTCCCGCCGGTAGGCATGCTTGGTGACAAGCGCGTTTGACGCGCTGGGGTTGAAGATGATATCCGCGCCCTCCACCGCATAGCGGCTCGACGGCGGTATGGGCGTCCACAAGTCCTCGCAGATCTCGATGGCGAAGGTAAAATCGCCCATGTCAAAGAGCAGGTCGGGAGCGACGGGCGGCGACGCCTGCCGGTCGGTATCGGCGATTTGCTCCGCGCCCACAAACCAGCGCGTTTCATAAAACTCGTTGCCGTTGGGCAGGTAGGTTTTGGGCACGATGCCCTTTACCTCCCCGTTTTGCAGCACCGCCGCGCAGTTGAAAAGCCGGGAGCGGATGCTCACGGGCAGGCCGACGATCACAGCCATGCCGCGCGTCCGCTTGGCGATTTCCAGCATCGCCTCATACGCGCTTTTTTGCACGGTTTCGTGCAGCAGCAAATCCCCCAGCGTATACCCGGTGATGCACAGTTCCGGAAACACGGCCGCCTGCACGCCCTGCGCTTCCAGCGCGGCCATCTTTCCTAAGATTTCCTGTTTGTTTTTCTCCACGTCCCCCAGATGCACCCGAAGGCTGACTGCGGCGACGCGGGCAAAATCACTCATTATGTGTCCTCCGAAATCCTTACGGAACTTCGATCAGCATGGTATTTTGTTCGTCCATCTCGACTTTGAGGATTTTTTCTCTTTCCAATGCCTTTAGCAAATCGGAAAAACGCTTGAAGCCCAGGCTGCGTTCGGAAAAATCCGGGTAGGCCGCCTGGATGTCGGCCTTGAGAATGGAGGGGTTGATGCGGTCGAAGCCGTCATCCTTGTATTGCTGCAGCCGTTCGCGGAAGGCCTGCGTCCAATTGTCTTTTGTAAGCTTCTGCGCGCCGTTTTTGGCGGCCTGTTTCAGCGATACCATGACGTTGAAATTATCGGAGCGGATGGAAAGGTTGCCATATTTTTGCTGCAGCTTGTCCAAGAGCTTTCCGAAGGTCGAGCAGCCGAACGCCTTTTCATTGAAATCGGGCCGCAGGCGCAAAAGCACGCCCTTGAGTTCGCTTGCGAAAATCTCGTCGTTGTCGGTTTGCTCGTCGAGGATACTCTCGATAAGCTTGTTGAGCTCCTGCTCGTCCAGCGGTTCCTTGTCCTCGTTCCCGGACGCCGCCTTTTTGCGGCCGTTGGGCTTGCGGGATCGCCCGCCGACGTTCTCCAGGAACTGGAACTCGTTGCAGGCGTTGATGAAAATGGTGGAGGCGGCCTCGCTGCGGCTGATGCCGAGCACGAACTTGCCCATGCTTTTCAACTTTCCGACCAGCGGGGTATAATCGCTGTCGCCGGACACGATGCAGAAGCTGTCGATCAGCGG
>Ga0116163_1002824_pt1 | contig 9966 bp, 10 predicted proteins | sample AD_UKC107_MetaG_FD_89889 | JGI IMG/M metagenome (GOLD analysis project Ga0116163, IMG submission 89889) | Active sludge microbial communities of municipal wastewater-treating anaerobic digesters from Hong Kong - AD_UKC107_MetaG | ecosystem: Engineered > Bioreactor > Anaerobic > Digestate | place...
TCTTCCCATTCCGAACAGAGAAGTTAAGCCCACCTGCGCCGATGGTACTGCAACTATGTGGGAGAGTAGGTCGCCGCCATCCTTCAAACGCCCCGATACAACATCGGGGCGTTTTTGTTATATAATGAACCCCTAAACAATTTAGTTTTTGGGTTTTTTTATTATAATTAACAAGGAATTATTGTTGGTATATATTTGAAGAGATACCTTCCCTTTCAAGAAAATATATTATACTGCCTTTAATGTATTCTTTTTCTTGAGTAGAAATTGATTTATTAGGAGGGAAGGTCCATTTGGTGATATCTTGAAACCATACTAAAAATTGATACTGGGAAACGCCTGAAAGTTCAATATATAACTCAACAAACCCCATTTCGTTTTTATAATAAAGGTATCCGTATCGTCCATGCATTTGCATTGATACTCCTACAGGAAGAGTTTCATATAAACTTGAAAGATTTTTCATTATAAGGAACTACTTATAGGGATGTTGCCCAACCCAGTTTCCCGCTGGATTGTAATTGCAAACAACGAGAAACTGCTCATCGCACTGAAAGGCTGCACATCCAACCTCTGTTGTAGTCCGCCAAATAATTTGTGTATAGTGACCTACAACAGCATTTGATTGTCCCACAACCTCATCGTGGTACTCATCTTTTTCACTGCCCCATGAATTAACAACTTCTACCGGATTAAAAGGAAATCCTGATGACCAGAATAGATTCTCTCCGTAATTTGTATCGGTACGATGTTCCATCTTGCAGTTCTTTTTGCCATTTTTAATGGCCCATTCGCTCGCATAGTTCTCCAGATTATTGCTCCAAACTAATGGGGGTACGCCTACTTCAGAACGCCACTTATTATGAGTATCGATAAAATCCTGCTTTTGTTTCGGTGTAAGTTTTATTAGATTGGGATGACTTACGGGAGGATGTATTTTTTGAATTAATCCTTTTGGTAGCGGTTTTGAAGTATTGAAATCATTGATTACTGGCATAACCCCTTTATTGTATATTACAATTGGTAATAGGTGATTCTGATTATAAATTCTATAATATGGTTTATTGTATAAGCTTAGTTCAACATTATTTGCAGAAAGGAGATTGTTTTCAACCTGAATAGTTTTATTTATATCAGCGAAAGGATTCATTAGGTATGGCAGAAGGGATAAAGTATGTGCAGGAGGTTGGACAGCATTTTTTTGAGGAAATTCTTTACTTCTATTCGACTTAATTGTATTTATTTTTGAAGGCACAATTTTGGTTTGTAAATTATCTATGTCTGAATTTCTAAAATAAAAGATTTTTGAGCAACCTAATACAGCACAAAAATTTTTGAAGAATGGAAATGACTTATTCGTGTTCCAATGCCCATAGTTATTTTGTGGGATTACTGATACAATTGAGAGTAGAATGAGTAATGTAACTGTTGCCTTTTTCATTGTAATGAAACTATGTAATTTCACGTATTGAGTTATTTTAAAAATATATTTTTTTCATTAATATTTCATCAATTATCCAAAATTATATCTGAACGTTCTAACCCTAATAAAAATGTGGTTACTTCTGATTATATGGCATTAATTTCTTTCAGTTAGAGTTCTTCCTTTCATTTTTTTAACCATAGTTCTTTTGAACCTTATGAGAATTGGAGGCAATAATAATGTTTGGTTTTTAAACCTACTTGTAATAATTTTAAATTCGAATTTTAAAACCATATTTAAGCAAATAACCATAGTAAAAAGATACTAACAAGAATTCTTAACCCTATTCGTTCTTATATTCAGGGCATATAGCATAAAGAAAGGTTATTGATGATTTTTAGTATGAGTTTTCTTAAGCAGAACACCCGTTGACTACATACTTTTTATTTCAGAGAAAAAAAGATGACTGATATCTGCTTGGGTTCAAGTAAATATTTTCTTGGTTTGTAGCTAAAAAAGGGGGCCTTAGCCCCCAGTTTGATTAAAAAGTTTCATTATGTATTTTAAAAGGCCCTTCTTAAGGTAATGTCTACTTGGCTACAAATTTTTTCGAACACCTCTTCTTCCGAGCCATCACCGGAGATCTCTTGGAGAAGGTCACGACGTTGATAGAAGTCGCGAGCCAGTTTTGTTTTTTGTTCGTACTCCTCGAGCCGTGAAACAATGGTTTCGGTATCCATATCATAAAGACGGCTCTTATCGGTTTTACTCCTCTGACCAAGTCGTTTCATTGCTTCAAGAGGTGAAACCTGAATTTCAATTGCCGAGGTAACAGAACTATTCATTCGTTTTAGCAGCCCTTCAACAATGTATGCTTGTACAATGGTGCGAGGGAATCCTTTGAAAATGAAGCCTCGTGAACCTGGGCTTGCTTGGATTTTTTCTTCAATTAATTTAATGGCAATCTCATCGGGAACTATCATTCCTTTGTCCATGTATGGTCTTACCATGCGTCCAATATCAGTGTCGTTTTTTATCTCTTGCCGTAGCATTTTTCCTGTTGAAATATACACAAGATTATACTTCTCAGCCATTTTTTTTGCCTGAGTTCCCTTGCCCGAACCAGGGTAACCAAATAGAATAATATTCATCCACCTATTCTCAAGGGATTTTTGCACAGCAGCATCGAGGCGAGCCTGAACTTCCTCAATTGTTCCAGTTCCATCGATATTATAGCAAACGCCTTTGTCTTGATAGTACTTAGCTACTGGAACTGTTTTGGCGTAATACTCGGCTAATCTGTACTGGATAACATCATCGTTGTCGTCTTTACGATTGCTGATTTTAGCTCGGGATTGGAGGCGTCGAATTAGCTCGTCATCGGGTACTTCGAGGCTAAGCATACAAGTAAGGGAGGTGTTCATATTCATTAAAAGACCATCAAGAATGTAGCATTGAACTGTAGTACGGGGAAATCCATCGAACAGAAACCCGTTGGTATCAGTTTTTTTTGTGATACGATTCTCAATAATCTGAACTATAAGTTCATCAGATACAAGTCCCCCTTTCTCGATTATGTTTTTTGCCTGGATTCCCAATGGGGTTCCCTCGGCGATTTCATCGCGGAGAATTTCTCCTGTTGAGATATAGGTAAGGTTGTACTTTTTTATTAACCAATCACTTTGGGTGCCTTTCCCTGCACCTGGAGGGCCAAATAGGGCAATGTTAAGCATGACAAGTTGGGTTAAAATTGATTTACTAAAATATGGAAAAAATAGGAATGTAAAACATTTATATAAGAATTATGGATAATTATTGGAATTATGGTTTCTGGTGTACCTATACATTAATTATAATTTTTTGGTAAAAAGTCTATTTGATAATAGTAATTTGGAGTGTTTAAAGATATTTCCAATACCAAGTTAGCGAGTGTAATTGGTTTTAGTATTGTTTTAATTGTCTTGTAGAAGTTTGACGTGTAGCCATTAGTCAAAAAAAAATCACTATGGGGGAATCCATAGTGATTTAGCGCACAGAACGAACTATAACTATAACAGTTAAGTAATTACAAGGGTTTTACAGGAACACAGATATCTACTGTAAACTTACCATCTTTAGGTTCCTCGGGATACATCTCGAAGCAGGGTTTATCGTCGGGTTGGTACCCGCTATTTGGCAACCATTGTCCGTAAACCCACTGCCACGCTTCGCTGAATTGAGTTGCATCGAGCACAAAACGGGCAATTACATATTTTGCGGCTTCAACCTCCATTTTACCAACTTCACCATCGACCTTGGTTTGTGGAGGTACGGTGATACAAACGCTCAGGCGAAGTTTGTCCTCAACGGTTACGTTGGGGTCGTCGTGGTAGATAACCAGCGATTTGAAATCGGGGCCACCCAGAAGATTTCGGGGGCCAGCCCAGGAGAATAACCTGTTCCACAGTCCTTCGAACAGCTTATCGTTGCCCTTGTAGGGTCCAATGTGGCGAATGTATGCCACTGTCATTTTTGGGAGATCCTTAATCTCCACACTTTTGTTCAGTTCCATATTTGTTTTCCATTTAATTGTGTTGGATTCAGAACAAAAGTACATGGAAGGTCGCTTGTCGGGTTGCTTTGCGTTGCTATGGGTTTGACTTATATTGCTAATATCACTTTTTTCTTGCCGATACTGACTTGCAGAAATTCCGAAAAAACTTTTAAAATTCCGTGAGAAGATTGATAAATCAGAAAAACCGCACTTAAAAGCGATTTCTGAAATTGTTTCCTTTGGGTTCATTAAAAGCATCATAGCAGCACGCTCGACACGAACACGGGTGATGAACTGGAATGGGGTTTCGCCAACTGCCCCGTAAAAAATTCGGTTGAAGTGAAATTTTGAAAAGTTTGCCGCAGCGGCAAGATCCTGCAGCGTAAATTGCTTTCCAATGTTATTTTCAATATAATCGAAAGCCTTGTTTATTCGGGCAATGTACTCGTTTTGGGTTTGGCTGGGCATGGAACACAGATTATGTTGATTTAACGGATTTACAGGGATTATGGGCTCACTTTACTTTTTCATCTCTATTATGCAAAAATATGACATTGTTTCATAATACAACACCAAAACCACTTTGTTTTAAAACCTTTAATGTTCGTAATGTATTCCAGTGGCTTGGTTTCCCTGATTCTTCCATGTTGAAGTGGGTTTGGCCGGATTGTTTGGCTTGAAGGAACTCGGTACCATCGGAATGGCGATATTTTAGCAGCACTTTTTGCATAAAATATTGCAAATCAATGGGAAAGTTGTAATTTGTAAAAACTAGCAAGCATTAAGTTCGGATAGCATTTGCTTTGCGCTATCGACTAATGGTTTTTGTCGTTTTTTCCATATTAGATAGCCAATATATGCAGCCCCACCAAATACTATGGTTAATATTGACTGAACAACTAAAATTCTGTTTAAAGGGGTAAGATCGGTTAACCGGTTGTATAAGGAGAATACCAAAGCAATGTCAATTAGAATAATTGGAATGGCAATTTGAAAATAGTACTTAGCCTTTAGCTGGTATCGGTCAATTACCTTTGTAAGCATTTCGGATAGAGAAACTGAGTAATCAATATCTCGATACACCTTGTAAAGGTTGCGAAAAATTGCATAAAAAATTACAAATGCCATAAAATAAAATAACTGGGAAATCCCACGTTCAATGCTTCCCGTTGCAACAAAATTAATTGCAAAAATTAATGCGTAAAAGAAAATGAAAATCAAGTAAATCATCTTAAAGGATTTAACCTGTTGTAGGTAACGTTGATCCTCGTTCTTAAGTTTTACAATAAAATTTTCCATATCAATTGAGTTAAAAGGGTTAAAATCGTTTGTGTTTTCGCAATTTGCAATGTTCGAAATATTCTGATTATTCATAGCTTCCTCCTTTCATTTTTTCCTTTAACAATTCCTTTACCCTGTGAATTTTTACCCTTACGTTGGGTTCTGTAATACCAAGCACGTCAGCAATTTCCTTGGTTGAGAGTTCCTGAAGAACCAACCCCATTAACGCTTTGTCGATTACGCATAGCTGGTTCAGCTCGGTTTGAAGCAGATTCAGCTGCTCGTGGTGAAGATTGTTAATATTGTCATCAATCAAAATATTTTGTGCTGAGACTGAATTGATATCAACATTGAGCCTCATCTGTTTGTAACTTTTGCCGGCATAGCTGAGCGAGGTGTTAATGGCTACTCGGTATATCCAGGTTCCAATTTCTGATTCTCCCCTGAACGAGTCGAGGCTCTTCCACACGTTAATTAGGATTTCCTGGTACATGTCCTTCTGGTCGTCGGGAGTAGGGGCGTAGTAATGACAAATGCTCTGAATTCTGCCGTTGTTCTCCTCAATAATGCGTTTAAACTTGTCCTCCTTTGTCTGCATTTAAACTTGTTTTTCTATTTAGTATGCTGAAGTAACAGTTTGTTACAAATTTTGGAAGAATTTTTTAATTTTTCATGTTAAGACACAATAGAATGAAATAGGATTGCCTTTGGATTTATACCCACAAGTGATATTCAATAATGTGAAAAAAGTTTGTAGCAGCCTCTAAACCCTAACTTTATTGATAGAATAAATGCAATCTAGAGAAAAGAACTTTAGAGGAGTTCTATCCTCTGAAAAGTTTTGTGAAAAACTTCACGTGTATTTTTGAAAGGAAAGTAAAAAGTAACTCCTTTTTTAAAAAACAAAGCCAACGCCTACAGTGTAGCTGCTTGGTAGTACCTTGCTGTTCCTATCAATTGAGGTAAAGGACCGTTGGGCAGTTGAAACAATATGAATTCCCATCATTTCTATACCAATCCCAAATTGTAGCCCCTTCTCGTTGTTCCAGTAGCTGTTTGTAAAATCGAGATTATCTCCACCAACTTTTGCTAAAAACTTATGGGAGTAATATGGACCAACCAAAACGAATAAATCGGGAGACATGCCTCCCTTTTTGGGGATTAAACTTAAGCGAATATTAACAGGAACGATAATTTCATGAGTACGTAAAATTCCGTTAGGGTGTTCGCTACCAGCTGTTCTGTAAAGCACTTCGGGTTGTAAACTTACGGTTTTAGTTAGGTTTACTTGAGTAAAAAATCCTGCTTGAGCAGCAAATATTTGTTTACCAACGTAAAACTCTTTTTTGTATAGGTGATTCGAATTTCCAGCGCTTATGCGAACCCCAAGTTTTGGTGAGTACCATTTACTTTGCGATTGCGCAAGAAAACGCCTGTCGGGTTTCAACTTATCCATGTTCGAGAGGGCGGAAACAGCATCAATCATAAAATCACCAATTTTAGCTATCCCTTTATAGTCTAGTAGGTTCGCATCATCCTCGGGTTTGTGGTAGGGTGATATGGTTGAAGTAAAAATGTGAATAGCCGGAATCCCCTGGCTTCCAAAAGGGGCAGTGTCGGTTTGCTTCTCAAAATTCCTTCCCTGTTTTTTTACTGAGATACCGTGTTTACTCGCAATTGAATTTAGTATTTCATCACCATTAGCAATTGTTTTATTCCCTTTCATGTCAATTCCTCCGTAAGTTGACAGCATTCCTACCATATCCATACTAAACATAACTTGTACTTTTTCAATAGGAATTACATGGTTGGTAACCATATGTGTAGAACCAATTAGTCCAGCTTCTTCACCATCGAATGCAATAAGAATTACCGAACGTTTTAGCTTGTTTTTATTGTTAACTAACCAACGGCCTAGTTCAATGAGTGTTGCTGTTCCCGACGCATTATCGTCAGCTCCATTGTACACAACTTTCTTCCCGTTTCGAATCCTGTAAGCAACATGGTCGTAGTGGGCTCCAACAACAATAAATTCGTTCTTTAGAATTGGATCATTACCTTCAACCCATCCAATAATGTTGCATCCTTCGGTGCTAACCATGCCCCCTGAACTTATAAACTCATGCCGATAGGTTCCATACCATGGCGAAATACCAGCATTTACAAATTGGTCTATAACATATTCAGCAGCCATTCTTCCTCCCTTTGCTCCAAAACCTCGTCCCATTAGCGAGTCGGATGCAAGCGTGTATACATGCTGCTTAAGTAATTGTTCGCTAATGTTTTGTGATTTTAATATGGGTGATGCTGCTAGCAGAGTAATAAGTAAAATGTTTTTCTTCATGGGTTTGTTAATTTACTATGGAGAAAATATTTTGACTTACATAGAGTTGAAAAGTTACATTGTTCTTAGAATAAAGAAACAAAAAAGATGTTTCCCTACCATTTTCAGTAGTTAGTGTTTTATAGTAACAAGTACCTCAAAGGTGCAGTTGTATTTACTGCATCATTAATGGTTAACAACTTGATAATATATACAGTAAGGAACTCTTTTGTGAGTTTTTTGCTTTTTTTGTACGTGAGATTTTGAACATACCAAGTGGAGAGGTGGGCATTACATTTGTTAAAAACACTTCGAACACATTCTTTTACGTACCAATTAGCTTGCAGAACTCGTCAACCAACTCTTTCTCTTTTTCGTGAATGGAATCCATTTCCCCTCCAATAACCGAGTTTAATTCAGCCCCATCAATCATAAGCGAGAATAATTTTGCCAGCCAATCGGGTGAAAGTCCCCCGTGAACTTCCCCGTTTTCTATACCAGTAATAAATATTTTCTCGAGGGTTTCCACCTCGTTTGCTGCTGCAGAAATAAGCTCGTTGCGAATTTCAGGGAAAAGCTTTATTGCCTGAAAAACCAGGGTGAAGTAACCCGTATCGAGGTTGTTATCATTGGAGGTTTCCTGCATTTCGCTAAACATATTCGCCTTGAAGTCAACAAAATTCTTCAGGTTTTCAGCAAGCGAAACCATGTACGATGGGGTGAAACTTTTTACATTCAGCCCTTCCAGTAGGAATGCTTTTACCGATTCCTTAAAGAGTTCTTCCTTGCTGCTAAAGTAGTGGTAGAAAGCTCCCTTCGAGAGTTTCGATTTTTCTACAAGCTCCTTCATGGTTACTTCCCTGTAACCTTTGGAAAGGAAAAGTTTAAATGACTCTGAAAGGATGCGTACCCTAGTGTTTTTCATATAATACCGTCCGTTTGGTATGCAAATATAAGTAATTAGTTTTCAATTGTCAAGATAATTTTGTATTATTTATAAAAAAACCCCGACAAATGTGTCGAGGTTCAAAAATCGATTATTTGTTTTTTTTACTCAATTACGGTAACCCAGCCGTGCTTGTCATCAATATCACCGTATTGAATTCCAACCAGCGTATCGTAGAGTTTCTTAGAAATATCTCCGGGTTTGCCATTGGGGCAAAACTTGTATACTTTGCCGGTGTCCAAATCGTTAATCTCGCCAATGGGCGAAATAATGGCTGCAGTTCCGCAGGCTCCAACTTCTTCAAATGTGTCAAGTTCGTCAACGGGAACCGGACGGCGTTCAACGTTCAGCCCAATGTCCTGTGCCAGTTCAATTAGGCTCATGTTGGTAATGGAACCCAGAATTGATGAGGATTTTGGGGTGATGTACGTATTGTTTTTAATTCCGAAGAAGTTGGCTGCGCCAATCTCATCGATATATTTTTTCTCGCATGAGTCGAGGTACATGGGTGCGCTGTAGCCAGCTTTCTGAGCCTTAATGGTTCCCCGAAGGCTGGCAGCGTAATTTCCGCCTACTTTAAAGGTTCCGGTTCCTAGGGGAGCCGCCCGGTCGCTATCGCGAACAATGGCAATTTTTACAGGGTTGAAACCCTCCTTGAAGTAAGGGCCAACAGGCGTTACGAAAACCAAAAACATGTACTCCTTGGCAGGACGAACGCCAACCTCAGCGCCAATTCCAAAAAGCGTTGGCCTAATGTACAGTGAGGCTCCTGTTCCGTAAGGCGGAACAAATTTTTCGTTCAGCTTTACAGCTTTAACAATGGCATCGCGAAAAAGGTTCTCGGGAACCTGCGCCATTAGTACTCCTTCGGCAGAGCGCTGAAGCCTTTTTGCGTTTTCTTCCCAACGGAACAAGCGAATTTTGTTATCCTTTCCACGGTAGGCTTTCATTCCCTCAAAGGCTTCCTGTCCGTAGTGGATTGATGTTGCCGCAATGTGTATGGGCATGTATTCGGAATCTGAAACTTCCAATTCGCCCCACTTTCCATCCTTATAGAAGCAGCGAACGTTATAGTCGGTTTTTATGTAACCAAACGGAAGGTTCTTCCAATCGAGCTGTTGCATGATGACTTAATTTTTGGTTGATGTTTACAAAGGTAAAATTATTAATTGTGCCGGTAAACCTTTTTTAGGTGTTATCGGACAGATTTCTTAAAATTTGACGTCGCTAGTCGTGCAATGGTTTAATGGTAAATACCTTACTTGCCGGGTCTTGGTTAAGTAGTTTAGATAGTGAGTTGTAAAGCTGGGGAATCGTTTCCTTTAATTCATTGGGTGCTTCAAAAAAGTGTTCGGTTGCTACCGCAAATAGTTCCGATACGTTGGTAGCTGCATACTTCCTGAAAATATGATTTTGGCTGGTTGTTATTCGTTCAATTTCGGCTAGTGCCATAAATGTAA
>Ga0116163_1002827_pt1 | contig 9958 bp, 9 predicted proteins | sample AD_UKC107_MetaG_FD_89889 | JGI IMG/M metagenome (GOLD analysis project Ga0116163, IMG submission 89889) | Active sludge microbial communities of municipal wastewater-treating anaerobic digesters from Hong Kong - AD_UKC107_MetaG | ecosystem: Engineered > Bioreactor > Anaerobic > Digestate | place...
CTTACAATTCTTCTTTGCCGCATCGTCCGGTGTAAGATGTACAATAAGTCCGTCTTCGACGAGATCTGCTCCGCAATCTTCCATTCGTTCCTGCCATTCTCTCATCCATTGACCGTCTCCCCAGTCATAGGATCCGAAAAGGCCGAGGGATTTCCCGGAAACTACTGATTCTATTTCATCTACAAATGGTTCCATTTCAGATTCTTCCAGCGCTTCTACCCCCATGGAAGGGCAACCGAGTGCGATTGCATCAGCAAATTTTATCATTTCCGTATTGGCTTCGGATACCTGAAGCAGTTCAACTTCAGCTCCTTTTGATTTTGCCCCCTCAGCAACGGCTTCAGCCATCATCTCTGTGTTTCCCGTTTGTGACCAATACACCACAAGTACCTTACTCATAAACTGTTACCTCCAAAATTTGAAAAAATGATAAGTTGGATCTCAGTTGTGTTTATAGATAATATCAGCAAGAATATAGTATATTTATAAATAATATATACTAAACTATAATTAGTATATCACTATAACTATTACATGTCAATATCCCTATTTGTTTATATATCTTCCGAATACATATAGAATCAACCTCAAAAACAATGATAACAGGCACCCTTCTAAAAGAGTGCCTGTGATGAAATATCATTATACTCATAAAAAACGGATTATATCGCCGAGTTTTCAGCGGTCCTTCGAATATCAAGGAAATTTCTGTAAACGCCTTTTTTCTCATTAAATCCTCATGATTAGTCCACGGTCAAAAGATACTTTTAAAGGCTTCCTGAGCATTTCTAAAATCATCCGCATCGGGATGTTTGCTTGCGATCTCATGTCTCTTTTTTCTCTCAGGGGTCATGGCATGCGGATGATCCGGAGGTAATTCCTTAAATCGTTCCGTAAGCGCGGGATCTATCTTCCCCTGACAGATAAAGCTGGTAAGCACTTCATTGTTGATCCCAAGGAGTTCATACCCATTTTTTATACAGTTCAACGCATGTTCGGAATCAGGATACGCTCCAAGTGTACAGAAAAAGCCCACCTTTTTCCCCTCTATCCGTTCGATGTATTTTAAAGTCTTATCATCAGCAGTCCCCCTGTTTATCCAATAACCGATAACCACGTTATCGTATTGCGAAGGTTCAGGAGCCTCTTCAACAGGATAAATTTCACTTCCCTGTGGTAAGACTTTGATGATTTCCTCGGCAACCTTTTTCGTATTTCCCGTTTTACTTGAATAGACAAGTAGTGTTTTCATGTTGTTTCCTCCCATTTACTGAATATATCAACCAAAAAGCGGGGCTTTTAAAAGCCCCGTATAATACCCCGATGCTCGAAATAAGGGGTTCTGTATGCAAGCTGTATGCAATGTTAAAGCCGTAAGTTATTCAGTGAGTTCACTGAGTTGTTCATAAAGTTCTTCAATAAAATCTATCACCCTTGGCGTGGGTCTGAGAATCTTTTGAGACGGTACAAGATAGACATTTCCTTCCTTCCCGGCTCTGGTTTCAAGAAGCAGTGGATTTGAATTTGTAATATCTTCAGCTTTTGTGATGGCCATCGCTCCGAAGAGAAAATCAGGATTCTGCTCGACCACATATTCAGGGGTGAGTATTGGTCTTGCCATCGTTGAGCTGACCATATTTTCACACCCCAGGATTTCAAGAATCTGCCCCGGGAGCGATTCTTCGTTAAATCCCTGAATCGGCGAGGCCGTATAAAGAAAAGCCCCTTTTAAATTAAGTGGTTTCTCTTCAAGCTTCTCTCTGACTGAATCGAGTTTTTCAAATTTTTCTGCACTGAGTTTGATGGCTTCCTGTGGTCTGCCACAGATGACACCAAATACCGGAAGTTCTTCAAGCATCGCTTCAAGTGAATCTGTTGCAAAGAGCAGATATGGAATACCATGCTGTTCAAGAGTTTCCGCAAATTCCGTGCTCATCGAATTAAGAATAACGAGATCCGGTTCAAGTGCGACTACTTTTTCAAGACTTGGTTTTGTTATTGAACCAACGTTGTCAAGTAATGAAGTTTCTTCCTGTGGCCATATACCGCTTCTTGATGTACCGATTGCAAGCAGTTTATCCTGCGCGCCAATCATATACATCACTTCAACGGCACCTGGTGAGAGTGAGATAATCCTGTTGTATTCCCTTGCCTCTACCCTGCTTCCGTCCTGTTCTATTGAATAATTCCATTCGGCGAATGCCGTGAAGCTTAAAACAAGTACACAGATCGTAACGATCAATATTTTTTTCATTTCTTCTCTCCCTTTTTTATATTTACAAACTGATTCCTGACTATAACCCTTCTTTATCTTTTAATTCCTGAAACGGGCATCCTGGAAGGGTGAGCCATACCCTCCGGGTGTCTGAGAGGATGCCTGTTTTCAGAAGCATGTTGGTCTTCTACGCCCTCAAAATTGAAAGAAGATTCAGGTCTTCTGATCCCGATAATGCTTTTCATGAGTTCTATGGCGATATTATTCCCCCAGAATACGCCCTCAACACTCAATTCATAAAGCTGATCCCCTTTCTGTATAAAAAAGCCCTTTTCATTTAAATTCTCAAAACGCTCTTCGAAGGCAACGTATTCCTCCTCGTTAAGCATCTCCCTGTAAGCGTTCAAATCGTACTGACCATACTGCATCGTTCCAAGCAGTTCGTGAAAAAAGTCGAATTCGGGATTTGCATTTCCATACATGCTCATCTCGGGTGTCATTCTGTAAATACTCATATCTCCAAGTCTTCCGCCGGCTCCGACACCAAGCGGCAGCACATCTGCATTCCGGTACCTGAGCTTGATATACCGGTATTCATCTCTTCCGGGTTTCACCAGCTTTGACAGCTCGAGCATCTTGAATCCCTTTTCGGTAAGAGATTGATAAAAACGGTTGTGGTACAGGTTATCCGATTCGAGTGTCCGGTCAAACACAACTTGTCCATTCTGGATCTGCCGGGTCAGTGCCGATTCATCATGCAGCATCAGCGAATAAAAACTCACACTGTCAACATCGCATTCGATAATGGAAGACGCATCGTTGTGAATGTTCTGCATACTCTGCCCCGGATAGGAATAGATGATATCGATACAGAGTGTCCGGTCAAACTGTGCCCTGAGAATCTTCAAGCGCTTTACGGTTTCTTCGTTGTCAAAACTCCTGTTCAAAACGCTTCTTCCGTTGTCGTTAAACGTCTGTATACCCACACTCAACCGGTTGACCCCCCGATCCATCATCATGGCCACCTTTTCCGCATTAAGATTGTGCAGGGTTGTCTCGAAGGTGAATTCACAATGTTCGTATAAGGGAAGCGAGGTATTAATCGCATCAAGAATCCTTTTCAACTGTGAGGTACTGAATATCGTCGGGGTTCCCCCCCCAAAATAGATTACGCTGAACGGTTCTGATTGGATATACTTAAATCTGGAATACTTTTTTATCTCATCACAGAGGTAATCGGTATACTTTTCCAGCGTCTCATTTTTTTCGCCTTCGGAACCGCTGCAGAATCTTCTGTTCAGATTGCAGAACGAACACAGACGATCACAATAAGGCACATGAAAATAAATGACTCGTTCATCTTTTACCGGTCTTGAATTCAGCATTTCAAATACCTTTTCCTCTGCGATCCGTTCTCCTCGCCTCTTCTCTATTCCAAGAAACTTCCTGAGCGCAAACTCCGCATCATGATGTGACCTGTATCTTCTATGAAACATTGCAATACATCTCCTTTTTTCTGCAAATCTGATGACAAACCGGTACGATATAAGGCAGTCCGGCCTCTGTTTTTCCTATAAACACATCAATCCCGTAAATATCCTTAATAATTTCATTGGTAAAAACCGCTTCCGGTTTTCCACTGTACCTGACCGTCCCCTTTTTGATAAACATGACCCTGTCACAGAAAAGGGCGGCGAGGTTCAGATCATGCAAAACGGCAACGGCCGCAAGATCGGATTCCATCGTCATCGTTTTGACGAGAGACATCAGCTCCACCGCATGATTCATATCCAAATTGGACGTTGGCTCATCAAGTAAGAGGATCTCGGGATTCTGTACGAGTGCCCTTGCGAGGAGTACCTTCTGAAACTCCCCACCCGAAAGTGAAACAGATACCCTGTTTCTGAATCTGTTTAATTTCAGATCAGAAATAACCCGTTCCGTAATCTCATAATCCCTTTCAGAATAGCCTTCCCATCTGTTTTTGACATGCGGCAACCTTCCCATGAGAATGGTTTCAAAGACGGTCAGCGCCATACTCATTCCCGATTTCTGCGGAACATACCCCATCTTCCTCGCAATGGCATTCTGACTCAGGGAACGGATATCCTTGTCGAAAAGCCTGACGACTCCTGAATCCGGCGGAAAAAAATTCATCACGTTTTTCAGAAACGTCGATTTGCCGCAGCCGTTAGGACCCAATATTCCCAGAAATTCACCGTTCTCTACGCTTAAATCAATCTCTTCCAGGATGTTTTTCCCCTTTGTATAACCAAATGATACCTTTTCAGCCTTCAAACTATAAGCCATGTTCTGCGCCTCCTTTTTTGGCCCTGAATGCAAGATAAATGAAGAAGGGAGCCCCGAAGAACGATGTAATCACTCCGATAGGAACTTCCGTGGGCGCCAGGATATTTCTCGCTATCGTATCCGAGAAGAGTAAAAAGACACCACCGGCAATCGTAGTCGGAACGAGGAGTTTTGAATTTGAATAGCCCATCAGCATTCTCATCGTATGCGGGATGATGAGGCCGACAAAACCGATCATCCCCGTGAAGGCCACAGAAAATGATACGATCAGACAGGAAACCACGAGCAGACGTTTTTTCAGTCTCGCTACCTTTATCCCAAGCGAATGGGCTTCCTGTTCCCCCATCATTATTGCATCCAGATCATTTCTATAGAAAAGAAAATAACAAATTGCTATTGTCAAAGGAATTGCCAACAGGCCGATCTTTCCCCATGTGGCGCCGCCGAGATATCCCATTGTCCATACCATGATCCTGTAAGAATCCTCTCCGATGGCATACATGGCAAAGGAGGTAAAGGCACCGAGGAATGAAGAAACCGCTATTCCTATGATCAAGAGGGTCGATGTGTTGACCTTTCCTTTAAAATTGGCGAGTTTGAAAATGGTAAAGGAAACGAGAATAGAGACGACAAAGGCAAATACACCGTAATAAAAATCCGGCAGACCGAGCAGGAAGGCAATCACAGCCCCAAAAACCGCACTCGCGCTGATTCCGATGATATACGGTTCGGCAAGCGGATTCTGAAAGACAGCCTGAACAACCGTACCGGATGATGAGAGCATCATTCCCACGAGTAAAGCCATTAAAGCCCTCGGTATCCTGATATCAAACAGGATCTTTTTATACACGGATTTAACCTCCGGGCTGTTAAAAAATGAACGCAGAATATCTCCGATAGAAATATTAACCGTGCCAATGGATATGGCCAGTAAAAACATGATCACCGCTGCAATAAGTAAAGATGGAATCATTGTCTTTGCAGGAACCTTTTTCATCAAACTACCCCTCTTATCTAAATATAGGCATATATATATTTTATAATATGCCTTCGATGTAGTATATAATACAAACATTATATTGTCAATATATAACTTTATCATATATCTAACCTTGTGAGAAAAGTATTTGATCCGATCGTTTCTTAAAAAAAAGAGAGGTGCCTGAAGCACCTCCAGATTATTCGATGGAATACGATTAGTTAAACACTAATCAACAAGTGAAATTTTATTCAGTGGGTTGCTTGAAGCTATTTTTTAAAGAAACAGGGAAAAGATGATGATAGCCATCCCCGTTATTTTCAGCACACCAAGCGCCTCGCCGAGAAACAGCACGGCGAGTATGGAGGCCAGTACCGGCTTTACATAAAACAGGCGCATGGTATTTGAAGCGCCGATTCGTTTGATCGATTCAAGCATGGTGAAATAGGCGATACCGGTTACGAATATGCCGAGATACAAGACGATCAGCCATCCCTGAAGATCAAGTAACGGGATATTCATGTTCCCGGAAGCCGCCAAAGCGACGCCGTATATCAGACTCGGAAACAGTCCGGAATAAGCGGTACATCTCAGTGAACCGTATTTCTTCACCGGTTTTTTCATCAGTACGGAATAGAGTGCAAAAGTAACGGCAGCGGATAGCCCGTACACAATCCCGATCAAGGAATCCCCTTCAATCATGCCGAAACTGAACGTCAGAATCCCCCCGAGACCCAATCCGATCCCGATCAGCTTTTTTCTGCTGAGCCTTTCGCCTGCGATAAACCGGGCAAACAAGGCGGTAAATATGGGATTGGTAGAAATCAGCACGGCTGCTGATGAGGCATTTCCACTTTTAACGGATAACTGAAGCAGCGTCATGGAAATGATGCAGTTCAGACAGCCCACGAGGATAACGTATAACAAATCCTTTTTCTCCATCTTCACATCCGTTTTTCGTCTTGTGAAAAGGGTGAGGATGAACAAAAACAGTCCGCCGATAAAAAAGCGAAGAAAGGTCATTGTAAACGGGTCTATCTGTCCCATGATGGGTTTTGAGACTACTTCAAGACTTGAAAACAGGACCAGTGTAATGATCCAGAATAAATAAGCCATTTTCTCTCCTTAAAAAACCTTGTTAATATTTTTAAATCCCTCGCCAATCACATGCGAGGCTTCCTGTGCGATGACAAAGGCATTCTGATCTATCTTTCGGATATGCCTGATCACATCGCTCATCTCTTTTCTCTTTATAGCGACAAACAGGAGATTCTTCTGATCGGAGGTATATACCCCCTCCCCCTTCAGATAGGAAGCACCCCGTTCGAGTTTCTGCGTGACATAGTCCGCAATTTCCTTCTCCTTGACAGAAATGATCATCAGCGTGATATTGGTATCGATCAATTTCAACAGATAATCTACCGTAAGCCCGGTAAAAATAACACTGATAATGGAGTAAAGTCCGATTCTCAAATCATAGGTAAATCCCGCGGCTATCGCTATGACCAGATCGTTCATCAGAAGGGCAACACCCATACTCAAACCGAAATATTTATTGGCTATTCTGGCGAGGATATCCGTCCCCCCGGTTGAAGAGTTCTGCGAAAAAGTAATCGCCATTCCAAGCGCCGATATGGCAACCCCAAAGAACACCGAAACAAATAAATCCTCGTCACGATATTTTGGAATCATATCGATTCTTTCAAACATATCCACGAGAAAAGTAACGAGAAAGGCACAGTAAATGGTTCTGACACCAAATTCCTTCCCAATGGTCAAAAATGCGATGATAAACAGGACGATGTTTACCGCATACATCAGTACACCAACGGAAAAAGGGAGGAAACTACTCATAACAATCGCTATCCCACTGGCTCCTCCGGCCGCAATATTATTCGGAATGAGAAAGCACACAAGTCCCAGGGCTGTCAACACAGCCCCGAGAGTAGAAATAATATATTCCTGTAAAATCTGTTTTTTGTTGATCATAGATTATTTTAGTCCTTCAGAATAATCCGTTTCAAGCACATCACGGATGATGTCAAAGGCCCAGTTTAGCTCTTCTTTTCTGATCACAAGCGGTGGGGCAAACCGGATGGTTTGTTCATGGGTCTCTTTGCAGAGGATTCCCCTGTCCTTGAGTAATTCGGTATAGAACCTTGCAGTTCCATGTGCCTTCTTGATCTCAACACCGATGAAAAGCCCCTTGCCCCTGATCTCTCTGATCTTGTCCGTCTTTATTTCCTTCAGCTTATCCATGAAATAATTCCCGAGTTCTTCCGAACGCTCGGAGAGTTTTTCATCAATCACCACATCGATGGCGGTACTCGCGACGGCTGATCCGAGTGGATTTCCCCCAAAGGTGGAGCCGTGATCTCCGGGGTTGAACACATCCATAATATAATCATCGCAGACGACGGCTGAAACAGGGTAAGCCCCTCCGCTCAATGCCTTTCCCATCACGATGAGATCCGGTCTGACACCTTCATGATAATGCGCAAAGAGTCTCCCCGTCCGGCCGAATCCAGTTTGTATTTCATCGACTATCATAAGGACATTTTTCTCTTCGGTTATCTCTCTAACTCTTTTCAGATAGCCTTCAGGTGGAACGATGATGCCCCCTTCACCCTGTATCGGTTCAACGATAAATGCAACGGTATTCTCATCGATCGCGGCTTCAAGCGCTTGTATATCCCCATAAGGGATGATTTCAAATCCAGGGGTGAACGGGCCGAATCCATCTCTGTACTGTTCTTCGCTCGAAAAACTGATGATGCTGATCGTTCTCCCGGCAAAATTATTTTCACAGGCGATGATCTTTGCCTTATTCTTCGCCACACCCTTTTTCTTCTCGCCCCATTTCCTTGCAAGCTTCAGCGCCGTTTCTACCGCTTCAGCCCCCGTGTTCATTGGCAGGGCTTTTTCATAACCGGTCAACTGACAGAGCTTTTTCAGGAAAGGTCCCATCTTGTCATTTTGAAAAGCTCTTGATGTCAAAGTCACCTTGTTGGCCTGATTCGTTAAGGCACTGATGATTTTCGGATGACAGTGTCCCTGATTCACAGCAGAATATGCCGCCAACATATCCAAATACTTGTTTCCGTCAACATCCCAGACCCAGCATCCGACACCTCTTTCAACTACAATATCCAGTGGATGATAATTATTCGCGCCCCACTTCGCCGCTTCCTGTACATATCCTTCTGTGTACATCATTTCACACCTCCAAAAAAATATTTTCGATCTTCTGTATGGTTTTTATTCCCATCTCATTCAGAACTTTTTCTTTATGTTCAATGGTTTCTTCAAATCCACCAACAATGGCGCCGGCATGCCCCATCTTCTTCCCCTTTGGAGCAGATCTTCCGGCAAAGAATACCTGAATTTCACCATTGAATCCCTTTTCAAGGGCACTTTTAATCCCCAGAATCTCATCATTTCCACCGACTTCACCAACGATAACGACTTTCTTTATCCCTTCTTTGATGATAAAGTCCATTGCCTCGGCAACATTTGTCCCAATGACGGGATCACCGCCAAGTCCAATGGCTATCTTCACACCACTGCTTTCTGTTGAAAGATGTTTTGCCACCTCATACATCAGCGTTCCGCTTCTTGAGATAACGGCAACATCCCCCGGCATAAAAGCAGCTTCCGGCATGATGCCGATTTTCATGACATCAGGAATGATCATCCCGGGACAATTGGGGCCAATAAGCGTGATCTGCTCCTCATTCTGAGCGTTAAGCGCATTAACCCGCCGGACAATTCTCAGGGTATCCAATTGCGGTACATGTTCCGTGATGATGATAATCTTCTTAATCCCAGCATCAATGGCATCGTTTACCGCTTCGTAGACAAACTTTGCCGGAACAAATAAAATAGATGTATCCGCTGCCGTTTCGGCAACCGCTCTTTTTATATTCTGATAAACCTTTATACCATGAACTTCATCAACTTCTTTATTTGGTGAAATCCCACAGACGATGTTCGTCCCATACGCCTGCATCTTTCCCGTATGATATCTTCCGAATTTCCCTGTGATGCCCTGCACACAGACTCTTTCGTTCCCCTTAAGCATGAACACTCACCGCTTCCATACAGGCATCCACCATGTCGTACATATGTTCGTACGGCTCCATTCCTGCTTCCTTCAAAATCTCCTTGGCTACTTCGGCGTTATTCCCGGCAATTCTCAAGAATATGGAAACATCCCCCTTCATTTTTCTGAACTCAATCACCGCTCTGGCGATCTCATCACAGCTGGTAATGCCTCCGAAGATGTTCATCGCTATGTGCCTGATGCCTTCATCGTACAAAGTCGAAAGTGCCTCAAGCGTCACTTCCTTCCTGGCACCCCCGCCAATATCCAGAAAGTCCGCCGGACGGCCACCTTTCATCGTGATGGCATCCATCGTTGCCATGACAATACCGGCACCGCAACCGATGATGCC